>Ga0208198_1001211_pt1 | contig 23819 bp, 20 predicted proteins | sample AD_JPNTR2_MetaG_FD_184446 | JGI IMG/M metagenome (GOLD analysis project Ga0208198, IMG submission 184446) | Active sludge microbial communities of municipal wastewater-treating anaerobic digesters from Japan - AD_JPNTR2_MetaG (SPAdes) (version 2) | ecosystem: Engineered > Bioreactor > Anaerobic...
TGAAGTATGCGCGGAAAGATGATGTCTGAAAATGTTTAGGATAAGGAATCTCGCCCATAAACATAACCCGGACGCAAAACAAATAAACAAGAAGTTGATTTTATCCAGATAAGAATGTTAGTTAACACTTATTTAACAAATAATAACTTTACGCGTTATTTTTGGCAAGTAAATGATGAAAAAAAATGGGGGAGGGGGAATCCCCTCCCCAAATAAAAAAGTATTTATGCTCCGGCTGTTTTATCGGGCGTCAGAATCCATTGAGCAAGGGAAAAAAGCAACTTGTTGCTTTTTATTGTTCCATCTTCGTTCATGAAGCAAAGTATATACTTGTTGTCCGGTCTTTGCCAGATGATGTCGAAAATGCCGTCGGCATTGAAATCGCCGGTGGCGATAAAAGTCCAGGTAGCCAGAACTCCAATTACCCTGGCGCTTGTTGCGCCGCCGGTTTTATTCATGAACCAGAGCACATGTTTGTTATCCGGCCTTTTCCAGATAATGTCGTAAACGCCGTCGCCGTTGAAATCTCCCGTGTAGACAAGAGTCCAGGTGGTAAGCGCCGAAAGAGCCTTGGCGATTGTTACCCCGCCGGTTTTATTCATGAACCAGAGGACATGCTTGTTGTCCGGTCTTTTCCAGATGATATCGGAGACGCCGTCACCGTTAAAATCACCGCTAGCGATAACATTCCAGGTGGTAAGCGCCGTAAGTTCTTTCGTGCTTGCCGTGCCGCCGGTTTTATTCATGAACCAGAGGATATGTTTGCCATCCGGTCTTTTCCAGATGATGTCGGAGATGCCGTCGTCGTTGAAATCCGTAGAGGCGTAGGGGGTCCAGGTGGCAAGAGCCGTGAGAACCTTGGCAATTTTTACGGTTCCGGTTTTGTTCATTAACCACAGGAGGGGTTGGCTGCCCGGCCTTTTCCAGATGATATCGGAAACGCCGTCGCCGTTGAAATCACCGGTGGCGATAACATTCCATGTGGTCAGCGCCGTAAACAACTTTGTGCTTGTTGCGCTTCCGGTTTTGTTCATGAACCAGAGGATGTGTTTGCTGTCCGGCCTTTTCCAGATGATGCCGGAGACGCCGTCAGAGTTGAAATCTTTTTTTGGTATGCTCTGGTAATTTCCTGGCATGCTTATTTGAAGACCATAAACGCCGTCGTCTTTATTATTTGTCATTGTGCTGACGGTGAATGTCCCGTCGTGAGATACCTGCCCGTGGAAGGTATTGTCTTCGGCCATGGTAATCTTACCTGTTGTGTCCAGCGTGAGATGACGGGCAGTGGTAGGGGAATTTGCCCCGATAAAACTCGATACCCAGTCGCGGAAAAATGTGCTGCCGGAAGCTGTAACGTTTGTCTGATGAACCCAGAAATTCGCGGCGCCGCAGGAAAGCATGTGATTACTGCGGGTACCGTCGGGTATGGGGCCGGCGGTGTAAACTTTACCGGTGAATTGTATAATCATCAGCCGATACCGAATATCGCTTTCACCGGAATAATCCGTGTATGTGCCCACAATAGTCTTCTTGTCGTTGGAAAGGAATCCCTGATAAGTGCCCATATCTTCTCCGGTCAATGTGACCACTCCGGAGGCATATAGCGTCATAGTTATGCCGGTAGCTCCCGGGAAATCAGTGCCCCAGGGGTCGGTTTCGCTGGATATGGTTATTTTGCCGGTCGTGTCGATGGTGCCTTTTCCGTGCTTCCAGAAATTTTTTGTTGTCCCGGCGGTAAGTTCATGCATAACCCATGATTTGTTCCGCACATCGCCGGCCAGGTATGTGGTTCCCGTCACTTCTTTCTGCCATACGGTCAGTTGGTAACGAGTGTCGCTTGTTCCCGTTTCGACAATTAGATTTTTGCCGGCGTTCATCGTCGCGTGACTTTGGCTTGCCGCGTTCGCGCCTGTTTGCGTGATTACGCCGCGAGAACTGATGGTTAAATTCCAATCCAGAGGTTCAACGGGGCAAGAATTTCCGCCCTGACTGTCCGCGTAGGACAAACAGGTCATGTTTCCCGCGGCATTAACGGAAACGTAGGCGCGAATCCACTGCGGTCCATCGGCCCCTTTCATCAGCATGTTGACGCGCCATTTGCCCGTCAGGTCGGCCTGAGAAAACGTGGCCGCGCAAAGCGAATCATTGCTGAAAATGATTAATAATAAGATAATTAAGGCGGCAATTTTTTTCATAAAGACCCCCCCTCCTTATGAAAATATTTTCGTTCTTTATAGACCCCTTATTTTTGAAAAGCAACAAAAATCAAAGGCGGCGCGGCGGCGGTTAAACGTTAAAAATGCGGCCCTTGGGTTAAAACCGCAAGAGCCGCATTTTTAAGAATCAACTTTTTATGCCTTACCTACTTTCTCGGCATGAAGTCGTAGTGGTTCCGCTATTAACTTTGTCACCGCTGACGTTATCAGGAGGTGAACAGGTTCCTGTTACGCCCGTGCATTTTATTGGTATGCACACGGGAGTTCCGCAGCAGGAATCATAGGCGCACCAGCTTCCAGAGGGGCAATCCGCGTTTGTTGTGCAATCGGAAAGACAGGAACAATACCAATTGTCAGCACAGAAACCTACGCCGGTAGCTGATTTGTAGCAGTAACAGGGAGAAATCTTTGGGTTACAATCTCCTATATATGAGCCACAGTCCTTGGGACTGCAGGGGCAAGTGGCCGGTTTCTTGAATGATGTGCTATGAAGGTTCACTGCCGGACCGCTCTTGGAGATTATCTCAATACATGTTGAATCTCCGTTATACAGACGTGTGTTTGGGTTAGTCGTGTTATCAAACTTAACTTTATTGCCCACGTACCATAAATCGGTTTTGCTGCCCGAGCCTGTCCCCAATTGTGTGCCGTCGGCTTCTTCCAGATCCACTTTGCGGATGGCTCCATCATTGTCAGCAGCAGCACTGTTGATGTGCCATATTGCCAGGCCGCCAAATGAGGCCCCCAGGTATTTTTGCAGACCTCTGTCGTAACCGACAGGCCGTCTGTTTTCGACCAGAAAGTACTGACTGGCTAAGGGTGTTGTTACTTTAAAAACAGTGTTTAAACCGGTGGTCGAATATCCGGCGGCGATTACGTTCCTTAGCACGGCCGTAGGACCGCCCACCGTTACGGGGGCAACCCAGCCGCGGTTCACTCGAATCCAGGCGGAAGGCAAAACAGGCCGTTGCCCGCTGTAGGTGTCTGTGGCGGCTTTGCCCCAACTGCCTCCGGACATGACGCAGAAGGCCCCGACGCCGCTGGTGGAGTAATCGGTATCGTAAAGATCCGGCAGGCCGAAAATCAGATGGCCGAGTTCATGCACCATGATGCCCATGGAGGCAATATGCTTATCCGTGGCATTGCTCTGATGAATTTCGCCGAACTGGGCGTATCCGCCTTTGCCGTTGTGGTAGGCTCCGACTATTTTTCCGTCAACGGTGGGTGCTCCCACCCCGTCCAGCGACCACTTGTGCCCCCAGACGTTCGGCGTGTAGGTGCTGTATGACCTTTCAAATCCGGCGACGATAACAACCACCGCCAATTCATCGGAATCAACATAACCATCGCTGTTTTTATCAAAAGAAGCGAAATTAACATACGGATTGGCCTTCAAGATGGCATCCTTGACAATCTGCTGATTGCGGGTATCGGTATTGTCTCCCGTGTTCGGGTGGTTGTAACCGAGATTAAGCCAGCCGACCACGCCGTCATTGGCTGTTCCCTGACTTTCGGCGGCGGGGCTAAGGGTAACTTTGCCGTTAGACGCCTTGGAGAAGAAATCCTTGATGTTGTTCTTAAGGAAATTAGCAAACGAGGTGACAGAATACGTTCCCGTTCTGTTGGAAAACCTGACCAGGATGAAAAGAATCTTGCCGTTGAAGGTGCCGTATGGCGCCTGCTGTAGCATATCGCCAGCCGCGGCAGGTTCCGTGGAAACGTTTTCCTCTAAAGAGGATTCCTGCTCAGTTGCCACTTTAGAAACGGTAAGCACTTCATGACCGGCAGAATTAACCGACATTTTTTTATAAACGGAAGGCAGCATTTTCGGGGATAAATGCGCGGGTGGGGCGTACTGGCCGACCAGCGCCGCGTCAAGAACAGGCTTTGTCCCATCGTATCCTTTCACATACCGCCAGTATCCTGCGTTATCCTGGGCGATGGTGTACCCTTCTTTTGTTTCCACCCAGTTGTTCCATTCCATTCCTTTGAGGAAGACCTTGATGGGAGGGCCTCCTGAGGGCTGGGTAATTTCGACCGGATCGGGAGAGGCAGAAACCGCGAACACCGGCGCGGGAATCAGCAAAAACAGCCCGAACAGCAATATAAATAATCTTGAGCTTTTTATCATTTTTTGTTCTCCTTTAACAAATGTAAAAATGTTTCCATTCAACAGGCCGCGTGATGAAGGCGCTTACTCTTTTCCCCTCAGCAAGTGGACCCACCTCGTTGACCTATTTTGTGGGCGCTGGCCGGATATTTTTCCTCAGTCCCTCCGGCGGAGCTTTTTCCGCGGGGATTTCGGAAAGAACCGGCTTCTTCCCTATGTATCTCTGGACATAGCGCCAGTAACCTTTTTCATCTTGGGCTATCGTATAGCCTTCTTCCGTTTCCACCCAACTAATTCGTTCGTCGCCTTTTAGGTACACTTTAATGACGATTCCATTCGGCTGATGGGCTTCCGTAATATCAGGAGAGGCCGGAGCAGAGGAGGGGCCGGGCGGCGGGGAGGATGGCGGAGCCGCCTGTACGCAGGCGGTGAAAAGCATAAAAATCACAATGATTACAACCGGAAAGAAGGTTTTTTTTAGTGAGTATAATTTTGTCCAAGAATTAACGTGACCAGGCAAGAAGGCTTGTCTGGATAAGGCGAGAAAGGCTTTTGCTTCCAATATTAAGTTTTTCGTACAGTTGCCGCTTTTTCTAAATTAAAATTTTACAGTCGGATTACAGGTCAACTACTTCGCGTTTAATATAAACTTGATTCATAGGAATGTCAAAATAATTTTTTTGATAGGGGGGTGATATGCGTGAAAGCGTCTTCCCAAAAAGTATTTGGGGAGTTGCCGGGCAGTTTCTTGCCCTCGATTGAGCAAAGCGGGGCTTTGTCCGCCTTGGTATAAATCTGAAGGCACCGGGGCGGTAATGGCCGGCGAAAGGAAAATCAGGAGTTTCTTTTAATCGTCAGCACGCATAATCTTTGCCAAATGTCCGCGATTGTCCCGACGCGGTTTTTTTGAATTTGTTGACGCTTTTGCCACATTTTCGGCAAACCGGACAGGGCATCTCTCTTGGCCCGTAAAATTACTGTACCTTGCCCCCGCAAAGTGAACCAGATAAGGCTCACTAAATTCAACACAACATGGAGCGGCAACAATAGCCAGAACAGCGCCCCCGGCATATTCTTCACAAAAGCCCATACCAGGTTACGATGACCGTGGTAGAGTGCAAAGTCGCCTTTTTGCCCGCCTGTGGTGGCCGAGCCAACGTGGCGCGCAACGGCGCCCGCTACCTGAAGACTGCGGTAGCCGAGCAGACGAAGCCGGAAACCAAGGTCAACATCTTCCAGATAGCAGAAAAAGTCCTCATCGAAGCCGCCGGCCCGGTGCAGGGCGCAGGCACGGTACATGGCGGCGGCCGCGCAGGGTGAAAATATTTCCCACGTTTTGCTTTCCTGTGCAAAGCGCTGTCCGTGACCGGCGCGCCAAACCAGTCCGCTCACATGATAGCAATCTCCGTCGCCGTCAAGGAGGTCAGGGTTTTCGGCGGAAACCAGACGGCTTCCGAACAGGGCGTAATCCGGATATCCGGCCGCCGCTTCAAGCAGGCGCTCCAGCCATTGCGGCGCGGGGAAAGCGTCGGGATTGAGCAGGGCCACGAACTCGTCGGTGCACTCGGCCAAAGCGCGATTGTTGGCCGCGGCGTAACCTATATTTTCTTTCATCCTGATTACGGTCAGGGTATCGGAAGTATCGGCGATGTCCGCGGAACCGTCCGTGCTGGCATTATCCACCACGATGATACGCGCGGGCAAAACCGTCTGTGCCGCCAGGTGACGCAGACATTCGGCCAGCAGTTTGCCGCTGTTATAGTTCACGATAACCACGGTTACGGACATAGAAAACCCCGGGTGATATTTTTAAAACGGTTTTTTAAAATGTATGTTTATTCATCGGCGTCAGCATGCCGCCGCAATTCCACGGATAAAATTTCCGTCCGTCCGCCTTCTATTTTCAAGAGCTGTTGTTTCTGAAATTGACCGCAGGCGACGCAGATAAATATTTCGTGTTTACCTGCTTTGGCCAGCTTCACTTCATGAGTTTCCAGAAGGCGGGGAGGGAAAGCTTTTTTATTTTCCGGCGCGAGGAAAATTTTCGCCGGAGCGTTGTTTTTCAGGATAAGGCGCGTTAGCCAGAGTGTTTTCCTGTCTTTTCCCGAATCAGGGCAGGTGATTGCGCAGCCGTTATTCTGCGGACGAAATACGGGATGATAAGACGAAGCGGAAGAAGCGGCAAATAATTTGCGCAGACGGGCCTGCCGGACTTCCTGTTTATTTGTTATTTCCCCGGGTTTGGCCAGAAAAGCAGCGGCTTTGCCGTGTCCCAGTCTTCCCTCCACTATTTGCACGACCACGACATCAGGTTTCTCCTGACGAATCAATTCAACGGGGAAATGTTCCCAGTGTGATTTGGCTATCCAGAGATTTGTAAAAACAACGCGTCGAAAATGTTCGGCCACAAAACGTGAGTTCCAGCCCATAAAAGAGTCTCCCAGAAAAACGGCTTTGGGCAATGCCGGATTATTAATTTCCGTTACCGTGGCGTAAGCTTTTTGGTTTATTTTCTTTAAGACAGGGGTATCCGGCTTCAAGCGTTTGGACAGCCACCCCCTCGCGGGGGCGAGAAAATCCACAGTTTCGCCGTCGGTGAGACCCATCATGTTATAGAGATTTGTTTTCAGATAGCTCGGCTCCACGGTCATATCATTGATATGCAAAACATCATCCCGGCGAAAATATCGCGGCAGGGCCTCGGCTATTTTCTGATAGCCGATGAACGCGCCACGATAATTCCAGTGGTGGTCGGTTTTGTAAAAAACGGGGAATTCTTTTTTGCCTTCGATAAGCGGCCGGCGCAAATCGACAATTTTCAAGTCCGAACGTTCGCGCATATAGGCCAGAAATTGGTCGGTTTTTGTATTCTGCGGTTTTTTGACCATGTATCCGGGCAGAAATTCCGGGTAAACGCTTTGTTTGGCCGGTGCCACCACCAGCAGAAATTCAATGCCTCTTTCGGCCAGCCAGTCGCGCCGTTCTTCCAGAGTTATTCTCCATTGGCGGAGTTCGCGATTCCCGATGCTATTTAGGCCCATGAAATCCCTGATGTTAAATCTTTTGTAGAGCCAGCCGTTTGCGCCGACAAAAACTTCTTCTGTGGGAGAGGTGGCAAATATCTTGAACTTAAGAAATGAATTCAGTGATATAAACAGAGCCCGAAAGCCGAAGTTATCCGAAACATAATTATCAATTTTCCGGCAATATTCTTTGATTTGCGTCACGTTTTTGGGAGTTTCAGGAAAGACCGCCAACCTGCGGTTTTCATGAAAACCGGGAAGAAATAAACTCGGTTTCCCCATTAGAAACAGCGGGGTCAACAAAAACACGATAAACATCAGGGTGACGGTTGTTTTGGCTATAACACGGGATTTTTTTATAGAGGAAAAAGCAGTCATTTTTTTTAAAACCTGAAGTAGATAAAAGCCTGATGTGTTTGCGAAGCAACCGTCATTAACGAAAAAACCAGAACAAACGCAAAAAACATGATTCGGGCCGCGTCAAAGGAGCGAATCCTCCAGCTACGGTGGGAAGGGAGGGCGCGGCGAAGCACGCGGCGGTAAATTTTTATTATGGAAGAGGGAATCAGCGTGCCGGAAAAAAGAACCGCGAGAATCATCACGAAAGAAGTATAAGGATCGGCAAACTGAAACAGGCTGTAAAGATGAGGAACAGCTTCGTTGAAACCGAACATTGCCTTGAGGTATCCCAACGCCGTGCTCAAATCCGGGGCGCGGAAGAAAACCCAGCCTGTGGAAACCACAAAAACCAAATAAAGGTGCTGGAGCGGGCGGTAAGTTTTACTCAGAAGATTTTTCATGCCCATTCTTTCCGCCACCAGAAAGGAGCCGTGAAAAAAGCCCCAGAAGAGAAATGTCCAGTTTGCGCCGTGCCAGAAGCCGACAAGGATGAAGACGAACAGTAGGTTAAAATATGTCCGTGCTTTGCCCCGGCGGTTTCCGCCCAGCGGAATATAGAGGTAATCGCGGAACCAAAACGATAAAGTCATGTGCCAGCGCCGCCAGAATTCCTGGACAGTGCGCGCCTGATAGGGAAAATTGAAGTTTTCGGGAAATTTGAACCCCATCATTTTTGCCATTCCGATGGCCATGTCCGAATAACCGGAAAAATCGTAATAAATCTGCAGAGTGTAGCACACGGAGCCGAACCATGCCGTTGCCGCGGGAAGCTGGCTCGGCGGCAGGGAAAAAATGCTGTCCACCGCCACGGAAAGCGTGTCCGCGATGAGCAGTTTCTTGCCCATCCCGACAATAATACGCTCAATGCCGCCCGTAAAATTACGGAAATTCGCCGAACGGGAATGCATTTGCCGGAAAATTTCCTCAAAGCGGACAATGGGGCCGGCAACCAGTTTGGGGAACATGGAGATGTACAGACCGACGAACAGAGGGTTTTTTTCTTCGGGCGCCCTTTCCCGGTAAATATCCACGGCGTAGGTGATAGCCTGAAATATGATGAAGGAAATGCCCAGGGGCAGAGCTGGAGGAGAAAACGAGATTTCCCGGTTCAAAAGAGGAACGACAATATACTCATTGGTATTGTCAAGGAAAAATCCCGAATATTTAAAATACGCGAGAACCGCTATATTGAACGCGACGGCCGCGAAAAGAAAAATCTTTTTCCGGAGAGGAGCAGCGTTTTTGGAAAGAGAAAGGCCAAAAAGGTAGTTCGCGCCGATAACGGCAAGCAAAAGAAAGATATAAAACGGCTCTCCCCACGCGTAAAAGAAAAGACTGGCCACCAGAAGAATGGAATTTTTCCACGGAAGGGAAAAATAAAGAAGCAGGAAGAACGGCAGAAAAATAAACAGAAATGTGGCGGAACTAAAAATCATAAGCAGAATTTACGCTAGCCGGCTGAAAACCGTTTATTTTTATTTGTCATTAGAAATGACGCCAGCATATAGCGCAGTTTCGTATTTTAATCAAGGGGTTTGCAGCCCATCTATCGGGAAATTGCGGAACAGATGCTTACGAGAATGGCACAGAACAGCCGGAAAACAAAAAGTGACATTTTCCCCCAGTAAGATATTCAGCTTTATGCCAAACATTCAAAAAACGAGATGTTTAAAAAACATTGACACATAAGTCGAATCGTGTTAAATATCCTTAGTTTTGACTACTTACATACTTTTTTGTCCATTTTTTCCACACTATATTTTCAGGGAGGGAAGACCGTGAAAGCAGAAACTTTTTTTATCCACGCGGGGCTGCCCAAAACCGGGACAACAGCCCTGCAGGCGTTTCTCGCGCAAAACAGGGAAATCCTCGAAGCTCTTGGCTATATCTATCCTCGCTCAGGAGTTAAATGGGATCAACACTACTATCTGTTTGCCAGCCTTCATTCTGATACCGAAGTTTATCTTAACCCTGTTTTTTGGGAGTCGCTTAAAAAAGAAATAAGCGAAAAGGAAAAGAAAAATGTAATCATCAGCGCCGAGGGATTTTCACGTTTTTCCAATTATGAAATATTGAAGGAAACTTTAAAACAAATAGCAAAAAAAGTTATTGTTGTTTTTTACCTTCGCCGTCAGGAGGAGTGGCTGAAATCAGCTTTTAAAACCCTAGTAAAAATGTCGGAAACAAGATTCAATGGCGATTTTCCCATATACTTGAAATCAGAAGTTTTACAGCGTTCACGACACTTTCTCAGAGATTATCCGAAACGCCTGGAAGAATGGTCATCCTTTTTTGGGAGGGAGAACGTCGTTGTCCGGCCTTACCGGCAGGTGGCGCATAATTTTGGAATCATTAAAGATTTATTGAATATTATTGACATTCCCAAGCAGGCTATACCCGCCTTTAAAGGTCTGGAACTGGAAACACACGAATCCGCGCCGGACATTGCCACAGACCTCATCTGCCGGCTGAACAATCTGCCGGGATTTTTTTCCATGCAATGGAAGATTGTCAGCTTGATTATAAATGTTGCCCTGAAAAACAAAATCGGTTTGGGGAAAACAGTGCCTTCCTGCTGTTTCCCCGAGGAAGAGATGAAGTACGTTCAGGATAATTTTGTCGCCAATAATAAATTTCTGGTGCCGGATTATCTTACGGAGGATGATGCGGCGGAGCTGATAGAGCCGCTTGCTGCTCCCGGCAGTCAGGATATTTATACCGAAAAGGAGCGCATTGAAGATCAGGAAAAAATTATCGCTCAGTTGCCCGAGCAGTTTCAGGAACACATTAAATTTGTTTTGCGAAGGGCGGGCTACAGCCGGGTGGGCGATGTTCCGTTACCGAAAACGGAAAGTGCGCGTCTTGCGGCGGCCAACAAACGCCTCAATCTGGAATTGAGATGGATGCAGTTTGCCGCCGATGAAGAGCAGTTTGGGTAAATGCCCATGATGAAACCCTTCGAAGCGACCGGTAGTGATATTCAGCCCGAAGGGGAGGGTCATTTACTTCAGGGATGATTTAAACAGATCAATCCGTTTGATATTTAGTTTCATCTTACACGGGCGGGGGTTCGTAGAAAAGGACTCCATCTTCCCGCCGGAGATATTCGACAGCCACCCTTTTGTTCGATTCTTCATATTGAGCCAATAATTTGCGTCTTTGCTCCGGGGAAAGAAACGCGGGTTTAGAAAACCCTTTCTTTTTAAAAACCAGCATCAGTGACGTGAGGGACATCATGGCTCTGAGCAGTATCAGATGGATGTTTTTCGGCAGGGAAAACCTGTTGGTAAATTTGAGCAATTTTACGAAAGCGACAGGCAAGGTGGGGTTTACGTCTTTTTCCGGTATCGTAAATCGTGAAATATCGTGAATGCCGACGTTTTTGAGAAAGTCCGGCAGCAGGCCGTCCGGAAGCTGCCTTTTTTCATATACCCTGACGATTATATTTGTTTTGCCGAAAGTTTTCGCCCATGGTCTTAAAAAGGCGTAATAATTAAGCCTGCGGGGATTTTTTTTCAGCCACCAGATGTAGCGGGCTATGTCGCGGGAAAAGCGCATATCCGTGTCCTTAATAACCTGGATATAACCGGACTCGACGCGATGGTCCTGCCGGCGAAAATAGACAACGATGTAAACAGCGAAATTTTCAAAGAGGCTTTTTAAAAATTCTATTTCCTTTTCGGTAAAGCCGAAAAAAAACTCGGCGCTGATGATGATGTTCTTCTGTTTCACGCCGGAAATTTCAGAAAGCAAATCGTCCGCGGTCTTTTTATCGGCGCGCTTTAAAGCGGGAGCCAGCAGGGCATGTCCCGCCCGTCCGAGCAGCCCTGTTTTGGGGTAATAATAATCGATTTCTTTAAGCTGGTCTGAATTAACATACAAAAAGTCCTGTATGGCGGATGTCCCCGTTTTGGGAAAGCCAACGTGCAAATAAAGTGTTTTCTTGTTCATAAGATGACAACCGTAAGTGATGAAATCAGAGGATGAATTTTTCGAGTTTCATCATGAAATCATCGTTGAAACTTTCCTCCCATCTCCGCGGCCAGTCCAGCCGCGAATTTTTAATTCTTTCTTCATAATTGCCTGCCTGCTTCACGGCCTTGGCCAGTCCATGGCATATTTCTTTTGTGGACGGTTGCACGGCAATTATATTCCGTGAAATTTTCTGCATGTCGGAATCAGTTCTGTTTTCAAACAAGGAAGTAACGGTAACCATGCCGGCAGCCGCCATCTCCAGCGGTGGCACGCTGGGGTGAGGGGCGTACATCAAACTCATTCCCACATCGTACTCTTTAAGCAACTTGACATATTCGTCCAGACTTTTACGCTTCATCAGAAGCATTTCTTTTCCTTCAGCTAGGGGCACAGAGCATTCAGTCTCCAGGGCGCCGATGCCATGAAACTCCCAGTCGTCGTGGAAAACGTCTTGAGCGATGGCTTCTTTCAGCGCCAAAATTCCCAGCTCGAAAAGATTTCTGGCCGCGTGCGCTTCGGGACGGGCATAGAACAGAAATTTTTTGTTTTTTCGCCCGGAAATTTCCCCGATTGTAGGGGCTTCAACATCGGAGATGGCGTGGAGAAAATAAACGGAATGTTCTTCTCCGTATGCGACGCCGTTTTCAAAAACCCCGATGCCTCTTTGTTGGAAATACTTAGGCAGTAGGTGTGAATTGAAGACCGCGTAATGAGGCAATGAGTAAGTGGCATTGCACAACGCGTGTATGCTGTCCAGCGGATGAAAAACCGCCTCGTATTCCTGAATGTAAAAAATAAACGGGCGGCCGTTTGTTTTCTGCGCGGCATCGTGCGCTAAACGTGCCGTCATCCAGGAATACGCAAAATAGATATCCTCCGGGCTGACGGGCACTTCTGTGTTTCTCCGGTCATGCAGCAGGATGACCTCGGCGCGCGAAAGACAGAGATAAGGAACGGAATTCATGCTAATCTGCGCCAGAATATCGCGCAGGTCATAGGGAGGCGGCTCGGTAATAATAATTCTCAGCTTATGACCTCTTTCCAGCAGTTTCTTCATCATGTTAAAAACGCTCAAATATCCCGCGAAAAAGAATTTCGGTTCCAGGTTCGGAAGAAGAAAGTTTATTGTTTTTTCCCGGTTCTTATCAATTGCCACATTGATGGGGGAAAGACGCTCCTCAATGGCGGCGACAACGCGAATGCCGACAGGATCGTGAAGGCCGGGGACTACGCCGCTAACCCCGAAACGCCTCAAAAGGGGAAGGCCGAAGCCGAAGTGCCATTGAAGAAAAGCTTCGGCATGGTAAATTATGAGCCGGATTGCCCAGATTTTTCCGCGTAAACCGTCATAACTTTTCCAGATGCGCCAGACGGTTTTCCGCTTAAGCCAGCACGCTTTGATAAAATTAATCATCTTTTGTTATGTATTACCTCGATTCCAAAAAAAAATTGATACGTATTATGCTTACTGCCCGCTTTTGGGGACAGCGGAGATTGCTAAAGGAAAAGCATTTTCAGACGCAGCAGCTGGCGAACAATAAACCTGAAGGGCGCGGTGACGCGCCAGCTTATAGACTTGCGCAACTCAGCCAGAGACTGATTGAGGCCGGCTATTTGTTCTTTATGCACAGCCAAATCGCCCCACAGTTTCTTTTCCGCAGCTTCATGCTCGGCCATGGCCTGATTGAGATTAGATAAAATCTCATCACGTTTGCCTATGGCGGTGTTCAGGGATGTAATCTCTTCCAGAGAGAAAACGTCATTTTTTGCCGTCAAGTCTATAAAGTTTTTGTAGTCGAAATCGTATAAACGCTTGATTCTTTTGGCTCGTTCCTGGTCGGAGATGATTTCAAACAGAAGGTCCTGACCAAACAAAACCGTGAAGGGGAAAGGTTTTTCTTCCAGGCAAATCATGGCTAACGCGAAATCCAGGTCTGTTTCTTCCTTGCGGAAATATTTGGAGGCAGAAGGGAAAATCTTTGTCAATTCGTCAAAAGAAGTCAGATTCCGATAATTCGACAATAGCTTATAAAATTCGTACCTTACCCTGATTCTGGTGTCCATCCGACTGCCGCTTGTATTCGCTTCATCATCGTGAATCCGGAATCTGACCAGTTTTTCCGGCAGAATGTGAATCTCATACCTTGAGCACAGGCGAAGCCACAAATCAAAATCGCAGATTTGCGCCAGTCCGTAGCGATAAAGACCGCATTTTTCGTAGCATGATTTACGGACCAGAACACTGGGGTGACAAAGAGCGTTGCCGTGACCGAAGAAAAAACGGAGCCATTCGTGCCTGTTTCTGTTCGGTTGGTCAAATATGTTGAAATAAAAATGATTCCTGTCGGTGAGCGGCTGACCGTCTTCTTTAATGACAAGGGCGTGGGTAAAAACGGCTCCGATATCCTTATGCGCATTAAGGAAAGCGACCTGCTTTTCCAGCTTGTCCGGTTCCCACATATCATCGGAATGATGAATCGCGATATATCTGCCGGAAGCGATTTCGGAAATGGCTTTGTTTACCCCCCATATGCCCCTTTTGCGGGTATCGTTGCGAAACGCCTTGATTCTGGCATCGGCGTATTGCTTAATCAAATGCCATGAATTATCGGAAGAGGCATCATCCCAGATAATCAGTTCAAAATCCTGATAGGTCTGATTGAGGACGCTGTTTATCGCTTCCCGGAGGAACTTTTCGTGATTAAAAGAAGTGAGAATTACGGAAACTTTAGGCATTATTAACATCCTTAAAGGAAAATATCCAACGGCGTATTTTTGAGTTCTAACTTGATTTGCCGCACAATTTCAACAGGTAAAATATTCTGCCAGTTATCGTCAGTTGCCTGGCCGCGAAAAACGGAATAGGGGTCAGAATCATGCTTTGATTTGCTCGCGGCGAGAAAATCCCGCACCTGCGCGCAGACATCCAAAGCGCAAAAGTCAAACAATTTTTTTGTCACAATTAACGGTGATTTGTTCAATTCATTGTAAATTGCCAGTATAAATTGCCGCGGATACATGGTTTCAAAGCGCAGGAAAGCTTCGGCGATTTCCTTCCACTTGATAAAACCGAAAAATTCCTCCGGTTTAGCCTGGTTTTTTTTAGGCGCCTCGCGCCATTCGCTGGCGATATCCCATTCAGGGTCGAATTCTTTCGGCGCTTGCATCCAGGAGGCGATGACCGCCAATGGATTTCTGACAATTCCGATGATTTTAATTTCGCCGCATTTTGCGAGCATGTTTTCAATAACGTGAAGATATCGCGTTTCCTTAAAAACAATGTGCGTGGGCGATGAAACTTTTTCAAAGGAAGGATAGTGATTTTGTGTTTCCGTCTTCATTCTTGCAAAAGCATCCTGAGTGGAAAGGATTTCTTCAAAGAATGCCCGAATTGTCTCGGCCGATGAGTTTTCGGAGATCTTGCCTTTGTGTCCGTAGGAAAAAAGCGGCTGAAACCGGAAAGCCACGCAAGGATGACTGTTGAAAATATGGCCAAGCCATGAAGTTCCGGAACGGGGCGCGCCAAATATGCCAACCTTCATCATCGGCATTTCTCCAGAAGAACATCGAATCGGTAATATGCAGTATACAATGACGTTTGTTGCGGCAAAAAAGTTACATTGAATCCGCGTGCGGAGACGATTTGCTCGAGTTCATCCATTAACCACCACCGGCCCATGTGCGGTTGCCCTTTATCCTCGCTTTGCAGGTAAAAAGCGAATTTTTCTTCGTCGTTATAAAATGCGCGCAATTTTTTCTTGTCCGGGATACTTCCCCAAAAAACTAATGAGCGTATTTTCAAGTTACTCAGCAGATCGGTCAGCCTGGTCAACTGGTTTTCCGAAAAATGCTGAATCGCTTCATACATCAGGACTTTTTCAAATCCTGAGAAAAAATCGGGTTTGAGACGCAGAACATCCGAATGGAGATATTTTATATTTTGGGAGTTGCTGTGTTTCTCCGCTTCAGCTATAAGGCCAGCGGAAAAATCGACGCCAACAATATTTTTAACCAACGGTGCCAGACGACTTGTTATCAGACCATTCCCGCAGCATAAGTCAATCACGGAATCATCTGCGCTTAGCCGCAGGATTTTGGCTATATTTTTGACAATTAAATTGACTTGTGTTTCGGGTATTTCCCGGCCATTTATGGTTTTGCCCACCTGCTTCAGCAATGAGGCTTGATATTTCTGAGAATTTAAATCGAAATGGTTTTGCCAATAACTTTTCATATTTATTAAATCACAAACCCTGTTACGGCCAGTAATCCATGAATCCGGTTTTGAAATGTAGATACACCCAACCCAGTTTGTCGTTGAGCAGAGAAACTTTCGCCGCGACTTCATCCGGTGAGGCGCGGAACATGCACCAGAGCTTGGCATTCTCATTGTAAACGCTGCAGGTATAACCCCATTCCGACATCAGTCGTTGCATGCTGGTATTTGTGTGGAAAGCGCAATGAACGGGAAGCAGGTACATCCATTCGGGATTATTGGGTATTTCCCCGCGCACCAGCGTATGCACGGCAAGGCATCCTTCGGGGGAAACAAAAGACTCGATTCCATCAAGCGTTTTCCGGCAGCGGACATGTTCAAAAACGCCGGTATTGCAGACAAGGGCGTAACCGCGTTTAACCAGCTGCGATTCCGGAAGAGCGTTCGAGGCCGGCTTAAGATATTTGTCAAAATTATAAATCTTCATATCAAATAGCGTTTCCATCCGGTCGGACAGTCTGCCTGTTCCGCTGCCCCAGTCGAGATATTTTCCGCTTGGCAGCAGGCCGAATTTCTTCATAAGATGAAGCATGAGCGCCTGATGGAAATAGCGCTGGTTGCGGTTGTAAGGATTGTCCAATTTATTGTTGTCTTCATGAAAGCGGAGATTGAGTTTCTGCCATTCTTTTTCTTCCATATCGAAATGTGTTTTGGAGGCAACAAAACCGCAGGCGCGGCATTTCCAGTAGTCCACGATTTTGAGATTGTAGACATTAAATTCCTTGGAAAAATAGAAATTCATGCTGCTTCTGCAGATAATGCACTTCACGCTTTTGCTCCGGATGCGGCTTCGGGTGGAATTATGTCGTATTCAGCCAGTAATTGGCGCGTTGAGTCCGCGGAGTTGAACATCATAACATCAATTATAGACAAGGAAGGTTCAAAATTGCCGCGTTGGTCATAGGTAATAGCGCGGGGTTTCAAAAAAGAGAGCTTAATACCGGCGGCGGCAAATTTATCGGGGGCAAACAAATTTGCGCCGGAAACGGGGTTGATATATTCTGACGCGCCCATCTGCTCCGAAATGCGCAGCGCCCATTCCCCCGCATCTCCTACATTGCTGTAATCAAAATTTTTTTCGGAAGATAAAAACATTTCTCTTTTTATGCCCAGGTATTTGCATATGCCCCGTATTATAGTCAGGTTTATATCGGCAATTTTTTGAGAAGCGACCTCAGAGAGAATTTCTCTGATTAGTTTATCCGTTTCCCGGAAGCAGGGAGCTTTTTTCTTGTAATGCGTCAATTGTCTGATAATACGTTCTTTCCATCTGATATCCGGATGGACATGTATATTTTTTATGGAGTCCGTATGAGCGTGCTTTTTTATCGGCACCAGAATATATTGCCAATCGCCGTCAGGCTTCAGTATCCGGTTTCTGTTAACCCAGCCCTGTCTTATATATTGTGCGTCATCAAAAAGAACAAAGCAGTCCGCGGCGTGTATCAACTGCCAGTAGCCGATGTAAGGGAAAAAATAGGGCTGCATAACGGCAATCTTCATCTTTTTTCCCCCGTGATTATCGAACAAATTTCTTTAACGTCTTTTTTCTGTAAGGCGTTATATATCGGCAGGCAGAGAACGCGGGAAGAAATATTTTCTGAGACGGGACATGCGCGTTTCAACTCCGGCCTTAAAAACGGCAGCGTGTTGAGCGAGGGGTAAAAATAACGCCGGGGGACGATATTTTTCTTAAGAAGCGCCTGCCTTGCCCTCATCATTGCGTTGTGAGATGGAAAGATGACCGGATAATAGGCATAGTTATATTTAACGCCGGAACCGATGTCGGGTATTTGCACCGGCGAACCATCCAGCAACTCTTGATACCAGAGGAAAATCGCCGCCCGGCGGGAAATAAGTTCGTCAATGTGCGGCAACAGGCAAATGCCCATGGCGGCATGCAATTCAGACATCTTTGCGTTTACGCCGATATCAAGATATTTTTCTTCTCCGATGTGCCCGAACTTCTTCATGAGGAAAATACGCTTGCTTACTTGCGCGTTCTTGCAGATAACCGCTCCGCCCTCAGCCGTATGAAACAGCTTGGTGGCATGAAAACTCAAAGCGGAACAATCCCCGTGAACAAGAAGAGATTTGCCCGACAGCCTGACGCCAAAAGCGTGGGCGGCATCGTAAATGACCTTGAGCTTGTGTTTTTTGGCGATTTTTTGAATTCTCACCACGTCGCAGGGGTAACCGTAAACATGAGTGGCCAAAATTGCGGTTGTCTTCTCGGTAACGGCGGCTTCAATAAGCTCAGGATTTATGCAGAAATTTTTATCTTCAATATCCACAAAAACCGGATCACACCCCTCCCAGAGAATCGCGTTTGTCGTGGCGACATAACTGTATGGCGTGGTGATAATCTCTCCATGCAATTCGAGTGCTCTGATGGCAAACTGTAAGGCAAGCGTGCCGTTGGCGACCACTTCTATGTTGGATACGCCGAGATAATCCTTTAGCTCATCGCTTAATTGGCATGCCAGCGGGCCATTATTGGTTATGCGTCCGCTGCGCCAGATATTTTTAAGTTGTCGGACATAATTGTCCAGTGATGGCAGGTAGGTTTTAGTAACAGTAATCATTTGGTCACCATTTAGATGTTTGCTGGGTTATACGGAAAGATAAATAACTTTGAATCATCTCTACCAATTGTACCTTTTTCCCAGCAGGTTGAATAGGGCCTCATTTTTTTCCGAGTAATATTCTTTTAAAAGAGTTTTCGCTTCGAGACCAATGCCTTCAGCATAATTGCCCGTAAAAACAGGAGTTAAATTATGGTCATCCCAATTTATGGAGCTGATTCCCAGAAATCTCTCTATTTTTTTTAAACACTGAGCCGTGTTTTCTAAAAATTCGGAGCTTTCAGTTATAAAAATGTTTTTCGCCGGAAAATATTTCAGGAATAGCTTGATTTGTTCCGCGTATTTGCCGTGAACCAATACGGGCGCCTCCATAAAAGCAGAGGCGTCTTTCTTTTCCAACTCTATTTCGTCCTCGACATAAGTTAAAAAATCAAAAATTCTATTGTCTTCGCGTCTTAGGATTTTCTGTCCCTTATTAACCCATTCTTTAAAAAACCAGTCGCGTTCTTTCCGGAAACGCGGCTGGTACATGTTCCATGCGGAATATGCCCTGCTTGCCGGCTCTCTTAGTATGATTAAAATTTTGGCATCAGGATTGTGGCGGAATATTCTTTTTGCCGCTTTTTTATTTACAAGATAACCGGGACTGGCGTCGAAAATCAGCTTATTCGCCGTCCGTGGGGGCAATAAGGACTGGTAATATTGGACGCCTTTTTTATAATTTTCTTCCAGGTTAAAATAGTGCGGTTCCTTAATTTTCGGGGGGGCTATGTCCGGATGAAGCGCTAAATACTCGCAGAGCGCCGTTGAACCCGCCTTTTGCGCGCCCACGATAAAGAAATCGGGGAAATTATTTTTTCTCCGTAATAACTCATTTATTTTCAAAAACATATTTTGAACCCTTTGAAAACAAAGGGAAAGCCGATGAGAAATTTTGATATGGGATGCCACAGGGTTTAAAGATCACGCAATTTGCTTCGGATGCCAGCCCCTGGCGCTGGGGTCCATCAGTTCTTTAACCGGCCTGATATTTTGGATTCTTCCTTTTACCAGCGTGACCGCGATATCGCACATCTGCCCGATGACCTGCAAATTATGACTGGCCAGCACGAGAATATGAGCTTTGTCAACAAAGCCGCGCAATCGCTGGTCCGCTTTTTTTTGAAAATCCTGGTCACCAACTTTCATCCATTCGTCGATAAGCAGGATATCAGGCTCCATGGCGGTGGCGATGGCGAAGGCGAGGCGCAGTCGCATTCCCTGGGAATATCTGTTGACGGGCATTTTTAGGAAATGGCCAAGACCGGTGAATTCCTCAATGTCCGGCAGGGCTTTTTCCACTTCACGCTCGGTCATTCCCCGTAATACTCCGCATACGTGAATATTTTCGTATCCGGTCATCTTCATCTGCATGCCGGCGCCGGTATTGAGCAGCGTCGACATTCTTCCCCTCACGGTAACGTTGCCGGAGTCCGGCTTATAAATATTTGCCATGACGCGCAGCAGTGTTGATTTTCCCGCTCCGTTATGTCCGATTAGAGCCACGCGTTGCCCCGGCTTGATGTGGAGGGAAATATCTTTCAAGGCATTTACGTAAAACCTGCCTTTTTCATCATGGCTGATTACGCCGCCAACGTTGTCCCCCTGTTTGACCGCGGAAGCGTATTTCTTTTTCCCTTCGTAAAGGGGAAAGCGCACGCTCACGTTCTGAAGGATTATCTCGCCCATATAATTTAAATCCAGTATCTTATGCGCATATAGTATTTGCCGAAAACAATAAAAGAAATAAGCCCGAGCAGAAAAGTCATACCCAGAGCCACGGCCCAATTAAGCAAAGGGGCAACCATGCCGTACACAGGAACCCTTATAAGTTCGATGAAATGATACGCGGGGTTGAAAATAACAAATTCTTTCAATCCGGGACGAAAGTCAGGCATCCATAAAATCGGCGTAACGAAAAACGCAACGCGCATAATATTCCCCAGCAACTGAGCGATATCCCGGAAGCGGGTCACAATCGTCGCGAACAAGAGAGAAACAAAGAATCCGTTGAGCAAAAAAATGGCGGCAGCAGGGATGACACTAAGGGTTGCCCACGAAAACTTTTGCAGCCAGAAAATGTCCAAAGCCGCAAGCACGAGAAACTGAAAGCCCATCAACTGAAAATTTTTCCATACGCAGGCCAACACGTAAGTGGAAAGAGGAAGATTGAATTCCTTTACGAAACTCTCGTATTTAATGAAGGTATTTCCTCCTTCGGTAACCATAGCTTGGATAAATAGCCAGCACAAAAGGCCTGATGAAAAATGAGGAATATAGACAGGGGGGTCTCGATGAAAGACGAAGGCATAAAAAGACCCCAGAATCACAATGGTCAAAAAGAAGCTGGCTGATGCCCAGAAGGAGCCGATGGTTGTCCGGGAATAGCGTTTCTTCAAATCAACACGCGCCAGGGCGAACCATTTCTGCCAGTTGCGGCAACCGGCAATGGCGTCAAGCAAAGAAAACCGCAGAGCGTTGAAAAGGGACAAATTATTTTTACGTATCGGTGTCATTTAAGGCGCGTACCCGAAGCCGGTAAGCAGCTCACCGGCGATTTTCCAACACATTTTTTGCTGTTCCGGCGTCAAATCGCTGCGCCACCGTTCCACTGAGTTTTCATCCGCCGCCGCGGTTTTATGAAAATCGAAATCAGTCGATGATTGACGCGCCCGCTCATACATTTCCGTTACGGTTTGCTTTTTCGCGTCAAGCTCCAGATATTCAAGTAAATTTGTCATGGTGGTAATCGGGTCGCTCATCAAATTCTCGTAATGAATCAAATGAGGCCTGGGATTGCACAGGAAAAAGTATCCGAGACGCTCCTTAAATCTGGTCGCGCGCCAAATGACAAACTCATCATCTGAATTTACCAGGGCACGTCCGAAATCAAGGGTTCCGCGTTTTTTGTTGAACGCGAGGCAGGAGGATATATTGTCGCGGATGTCTCGAACCAGAAAAACTTCTTTTGCCGCCGGATATATTTCTTTGAGCAGGGCGGGAGAGGGAAGACCTTTTTCGGAAAAATATTTTCTTTCTGTCTTGTTTCCAGATTTAATCTCCTCCTCATTTTCAATGAGGAAATTGTAAAATTCATCCACTGATTGCTTGCAGAAATCGGCCATCATTTCCACATAACGGCTGCCAATAAACTGCGCTCCGTGAAGGTCGGCTCCCAGCTTATAATACAGGTGTGGTGTTACGGATTTGGTTTCGAAATCACGCATTTGCCATTCTTTGATGTGTTGTTTTTGGGAAAGAGGCGAAGTTAAAGACGTCAACATGTTGTACCAATAATGGGCGCCAAGAAGCTCATGGGGGTATCTGCCATGGATGAAAATTTGCGGATGTTCACGGAGGTAGTGCATGAGCCATGTGGTGCCGCTGCGGCCCAGAGAGTGTATGATTACGGGATTGTATTTGACGTTGTAAGATGTTTGAAGAGGTTTTCGCCGCACCTTTATTTCTCCCAGCTTTACTTTATCAATGGGGCCGAACACCAGATATATTTCGATTGTGGCGTCCGGCGGCGAACCGATGAGGTTAAGCGCGACATCCAGCTCCATTTTGTAAACGGTTGTTTTCTCGGATAAAAAACCGCTTCTTTTATGTGCCTTTTCCAGACGGCCGGAGCCGGTGCCCAAAACCCGTCCGGTACAGTAAAAATCCAATCTTTTCGGTGCGGCGCCGCTGGTTATAACTTCTAAAGAACCATTAAAGAAAAGCGCATAGACGCTGTTGACGAAGGCCGGTTCGAGGCGCTTAAGAGAAAAGGCGCGCACGCGGTTTTCATCGCTGATATCAATGCTTAAGCTGCAATCTTCGATGATTTGGACAGGTTTCTTGTTCGTGGACATAATATTTTGGTCTTTTTTTTCTGAAAAATTTAAGGAACTAAATACAGCTCCGCTTTCTGGATTACATCTGGCCGCATATGTGACGTAAAGCAATCCCCGTATGCATCAAAATAAAAAAAGCCCGGTTTTTTGTCGCAGACCTAGGCCGATGTCAGCTCCGTGAAAAATATCAAAAATTATTCACGGTCAAATGCTCTTTAAAACATAATGGTAAAACTGGTAAGAGCTTTTTTTTATTAGCCTTTTATCACACAAAACTGTATTAAAAAATGGCCTTTGTGTCAAGAAGATTTTGGCCGTAATTAACGCGGTTCAGCAGTGGTGCTTGCTGCCGGATAAATAACCGGGCATCATAAAAGCGTCCTTTGTCTTTTTATAAGCAAGAGCGCCCTATAGTTTTAGCAACATTCGCTGCTTTTCTGATAATCCGGTGGTGTCTGCTCCTTTATCCAGAAGAAGTTTAACTGTTTCCTTATGGCCGTTTTTGGCCGCAATGACTAACGCCGGCAGGCCATAATTGGTTTTCTCGTTCATGTCCGCTCCCTTGTCGATAAGTAAACTAACGGTCTCGTTGTGGCCTTTTTCGGCGGCGAATAACAGCGCGGTCCAACCATTTTTGATTTTTGCGTTGATGTCCGCGCCTTTATCCAGGAGAAGCGTAACGATTTCCGCATGGCCGCTCTGGGCGGCAATAATCAACGCCGAAAGACCGTAATTAGTTTTTGCGTTGATGTCCGCGCCTTTATCCAGGAGAAGCGTAACGATTTCCGCATGGCCGCTTTGGGCGGCAATAATCAGCGCGGTCCAACCGTTTTCGGTTTTTGCGTTGATGTCCGTTCCTTTATCAAGGAAGCGCTGAACAGCGGCGGCGTCACCGTTTCTCGCCGCTTTGTTTAATGCTTTATTCTTTTCATCCATGAAACACCTCCTTAAGGGAACTTTGCTGATTAAAAAAATTTTTAATTTTCATATCATATATTATGTTAAATTTCATTTTTTAATGTTTTTGTTTCGCCGTTTTCAGAAAGCATCAACTGTTTTTGCGCAAATCACCAGTTGAATGTGTTTGCGTAATATTGTATTGGAATAAAAAATATTCCCTTTAATAAGGAGAAAATCATGTGGGAATACACGGATAAAGTAAAAGACCACTTTCTCAATCCGAGAAATGTGGGTGAAATTGAAAACCCCGATGGCGTGGCGGAAGTAGGCTCGCTGGCCTGCGGCGACGCTTTGAAACTGACGTTCAGGCTGGATGAAAACAAAAGAATTAAGGAAGCAAAGTTTAAAACGTTTGGCTGCGCCAGCGCTATCGCTTCTTCTTCGGCGCTCACCGAAA
>Ga0208198_1001213_pt1 | contig 23753 bp, 18 predicted proteins | sample AD_JPNTR2_MetaG_FD_184446 | JGI IMG/M metagenome (GOLD analysis project Ga0208198, IMG submission 184446) | Active sludge microbial communities of municipal wastewater-treating anaerobic digesters from Japan - AD_JPNTR2_MetaG (SPAdes) (version 2) | ecosystem: Engineered > Bioreactor > Anaerobic...
CGGAGAGCGTCCCTTCGAACATATTCTGAAACGAGGTAAGCGTGTCGATGGCCTGTCCTGCGTCAACCCCCTTGAAAACCGGGTTGAAGGTCCAGTCCTTCGACTGGGTGAGATACGAGGCCGATCCGCTGATGACGCCTCTGAACACGCTCACGGAAAAGCGCGGGACATTGAGCTTGCCGCCGGCATATGTAAAGTTGGAAGACACGTCGCTCAGGGCGATGCCGGCTACGTTGCCGCTGCCGATACTCAGGGTGCCCTCGCCCCTTGTACCATCGGCGCCGGTGCTGCCCCTGGCGTCGATGCTCACATTGTTCAGGCTCCCTTTCTGCGGGGCCTGGGGTTTGCCCTCTGCTTCCTTGGGCGGCAGGGTGAAGGAGATCCGCTCCGCGGCTGTCTTAAGGCTCATAGCGGCCTGGTTCAGGGGGCCTGATATGTCCGCATTCACGGCGCCTATCGAGCCGTCCAGATTGTACTCGGCAAGCAGCGGGACGACCGTGTCCCAGCCTTGGAGGGTCATCGGCCTGGTGCTGAACCGGAGGTCTGCCGTGGGTACAGGCTTCGAAAGGTCGACCTGGCCCGATCCGGAGAGCAGAAGATTGTACAGGGCGAGATTGAGCGAACGGACATCGACCATGCCCTGCCTGATTCCGGCCGCGGCCTCCAGGGTGCACGGCATGCCCTCGGGTTTGCCGAACAGATCGCCATAGACGATTTCCATGAGGCTCGCATCCACTCCGGCCTCCACGCTGAAATCCTCCCGATAGCCCTCCGACCTGACATCGAACCGTGCAGGCCCCTTGAAGGAAAGGTCTGCGGGCATATTGCCGGCATACATGGGGAGCAGCCCGATCAGTGCCGCAGGGTCGAGGGAGGCGCTCTTGATGCTCATCTTCCACTCGGGCCTGGTGAGCACGTTCTGCGCACTGCCCGAGGCGACGAGGCGGTTTCCATTGACCTCGAGACTGGTGGGCTCAAGGGTCACGGCCTCGCCCTTTGCCGTGTACAGGACCTTCCCATCCAGGCGCACTGTAATGGCCCCTGTTTTCTTGGGTCCTGCCTGAGGATCGCCCGGGCTCTGCAGCACGAGGTTCTCGACCCTGATCTTTGTTGAGGCATCCATATTTCGATCCAGCGACCCTGCCGCGCTGATGTCGGCATTCATGGTCCCGGAAAGGGCCTGCACCGGCAGGCCCAGGCTCTCCGTGAGCTGCTTAAGCGGGAGAGAGTCGGTGCTGATCGCCACGTTGAGCGGGGTCTTCTTCAGGTCGATCTCACTGCTGAGCGGACCCACATGCCCGGTTATTCGGAAGTTTCGGTCAGGCTCGTCAAACAGGCTCCCCCGTGCGTCGAAGCTCACGTCTTTGAACAGGGATATGTTTTCGATCGAGACATCGAGCCTGGTCACAGTGAGGCTCTTCGGTCCTGAAGCAGTCTTCCCGTCGCTGCCGGCCGTCATCTCGTCTTCGTAGAGCACACTCGCATCCCTGACGGTGAGCTCGTCCACTCCAAACACCGCCAGCGCCGAGGGCTGTTCCGTCTCAGCCGGCTTTTCGGGCTTCTCCTTCTTTGCCGGGACTTCGGCCGGACGGGTCATGTCCTGGAAGTTGAATACGCCCTGCGCGTTTCTCCGGAGCTTGACCACGGGTTTCTTGAACACCAGTTCCGAGATCTGCACCTCTCCCTTGAGCAGGGGAAGGAGTTTCAGGCGCACCTGCAAGCTGTCCAAGGTGAGGAAGTCGTCCCGGCCAAACTCCGGATTCTCCGGAATCCTCACACCCTGAAGCTCTGCGCCGATGCCGGTGAGCACAGTGAGCTCCACCCGCTCGAAGTCCACATCACGGTTGACGGCGGGCCGCACCCTGGAGAGGATGGCCCCCTTGTACTGGTTGAGGTCGATGACGAACGGGGCGATCAGGGCGACGATGACGATCACCAGCACGACCGCTGCAACCGCGATAAGTGCCTTCTTCATACAGAACTCTCCTTTCTCGCTCTGCTCTCGCACGAGTACTACAGGGTCATCATGGATTCAGGACTTAACAATATCACAGGAAGTATCATATGTTGAGACCTGACCCCGACCCTTGGGCTAACCCCGATCCTGTGCTTTTATAGTACTAAAGAGAAGGATACTCCCGCTTCTCGCGGGATGCAACATGCTCGTGCTCCGCTGCTGAACCGCATGCCGCTGTGCCGCAGCTTTCTGTGCCCCTGCTCTTGGGGGCTTCCTCGCAGGCATCCCGGCTTTGCGGGTGCGTGATCGTCCGTCCCTGCCTGCAGCTTGCCCAATGAAGCTCTTGCATTTTCTCGCTCTGCAATCACTATGAATGGATAAGCACCATTCTCTCATCCTGGAGGAATTCATGATCACAATACACGTATTCGTTCATGTCAAACCGGAATATGTCGAGGCGTTCACCGAGGCATCGGCCGTCAATGCCCAGAGCAGTATCAACGAAACCGGGGTGGCCCGCTTCGATGTGCTCCAGCAGGAAGACGACCCTACCCGCTTTGTTCTGATCGAGATCTACAAAACAGAGGAGGATATCGCCAAGCACAAGAGCACAGACCACTACAGCAGATGGCGCGAAGCGGTAGAGCCCATGATGGCCGAGCCCAGAAAGAGCATCAGATACCGGGAGGTCTTTCCCAATGTCCCGGGCTGGGACTGAGCACTGCGGGTGTAGCCTGCGGCATGAAGCCGCTTGATGTTGATGGAATCCCCCTTCGAGATACTGACCGGAAAGGAGGATTCATGAGCGAGAGGTCTTGGGATGGGAAGGGAAAATGGTGTTTTCCATCACTCTGTCAATGTGTTACATTAAAACCCCTTAAAAAAAGGACGCCCTATGCGATTCGAATTCTCAACAGCCGGCCGGATCATCTTCGGCCCGGGCACGAGAGAGGAGGTCCCCGCTCTCGCCTCCCGGATGGGCAGGCGCGCCCTGGTGGTGGGGGGCAGGAGCCGTGATCGCATCGCAGGGCTCATCCAGGGTCTGAAAGCCTGGGGAATGAATGCAGTCACCTTTGCCGTCGACCGCGAGCCCACCATGGAGATCGTTCTCGAAGGGCTCGCCCTGGCCCGGGTAGAAGGCTGCGACCTTGTCATCGGCATGGGCGGTGGCAGTGTCATCGATGCGGGCAAGGCCATATCCGCCCTGTTGACCAACCCGGGCGAGCTGCTCGAATATCTCGAGGTGATCGGCGGCTCGCAGTCCATTCCAAACCCGCCCGCCCCCTATATCGCCATACCCACAACAGCCGGGACCGGCACCGAGGCGACCAGGAACGCGGTGATCATATCGCGTGAGCACAAGGTCAAGGTGAGCATGCGCTCGGAGATGATGCTGCCAAGACTGGTGGTCGCGGACCCGGAGCTCACCTATTCCCTTCCTCCTCACATCACGGCACGCACCGGCCTGGATGCGCTGACCCAGCTCATCGAGGCCTTTGTTTCGGTGAAGGCCAACCCCTTTACCGACGGGCTGTGCCGCGAGGGGCTGGCCCGCGCCGCCCGGTCGCTGAACACCGTGTATGCTGACGGCGGCGACAAGGCTGCCCGCGAAGACATGATGCTCGCGAGCCTGTTTTCCGGGCTTGCCCTTGCAAACGCCGGGCTGGGGGCGGTTCACGGGTTCGCAGCGCCTTTGGGCGGCATGTTCGACGCACCCCACGGGATCATCTGCGCCCGGCTGCTGCCCATCGTGATGGATGTGAACATCCGTGCGCTCTCAGCTCGCAGCCCCGGTTTGCAGGCGCTCGCACGATACGGGGAGATCGCGCGGATCCTCACCGCAAACCCCGGGGCGGATGCGCGTCAGGGGGTCGCATGGGTCGAGGAGACCTGTGCAGCCATGCACATTCCGCCTCTCAGCACCATCGGTCTGAGCGAAGAGCACATACCCTCTCTCGTTGAAAAGGCGATGCGGGCGAGCAGCATGAAGGGGAATCCCATCGGTCTCACCGGGCAGGAGCTCGAGGAAATCGCGAGAAGGTCTCTTACTCCGGTTCCGGCTCGGGTTCCACGTTGAGCAGCTGACTCGATGTACGCAGGAGCTGTGTAAGGGCTTCCACCCTCTCTTCCAATCTGTCTATGGCGAGCTGTTGCTTGTATACCGTGTCGTTCAGCTTCTGAATGGTGTCTTCATGAAAGGCAACCATGGTTTCCAGATTGGCGAATCTATCGTCACTCATACTCCCCCCGTGATCTTTCGGGATTCCGGATGATACCTCTAAATACTATAGGAAAAATCATCGGGGAATCAATTCTCCCCAAACGCATCCACGCCCTCAGAGGACCTCTACCGGTGAGGTCTCCCGCGATCTCCTTGCCCGGCAGGCTCCTATGGTGTATGAAAAACGCGAGTTATCCATGACATCTTGAAGGAGGATTCATAAGTACATGGATTTTTTCTTCGATCCCAAGGGCATTGCAGTGATCGGTGCATCGGCCGATCCAAAGAAGGTGGGCTACTATATTCTCAAGAACACCCTGGGCGGCTACCGGGGAAAGGTCTATCCCGTGAACCCGCGATACGAGACCCTGCAGGGTGTACCCTGCTATCCGGATATCGAGTCGATTCCCTCCGACTTCGATCTCGCCATCTACTTCATTCCGGCGCGCTATCTCCCGGAAACGATTCGCGCCTGCGCACAAAAGGGTGTGAAGGGCATCATCATCGAGTCCGCCGGTTTTGCCGAGGTGGGAGAGGACGGCAGAGCGATCCAGGAAGAATCGGTGCGGCTGGCCAAGGAGCATGGCATCAGGCTCTGGGGTCCCAACTGCATGGGACTGCTCGACGGCTACAGGCACCATGTATTCTCGTTTCTCATGAGCGATAATGTGTTCGAACTCCTCAAGCCCGGCAATGCTTCGTTCATCGTCCAGAGCGGCATGCTCTCAGCCGGCTTTCTCCTGATGGTGCTCGAGCGCGGCGGCCTCGGGATATCCAAGATGTGCTCAATCGGCAACAAGTGCGATGTGCACGAGACCGAGCTGCTGAGATATCTCATTGAGGACAACACCACCGGGGTGATCGGGATGTATGTGGAGTCCATCAAAGACCCGGCCGGCTTCATGGAGTGCGCCCGGTCCACATCCAAGCCCATCGTCCTGCTCAAGGGCGGGCAGAGCCCGATAGGCGCACGGGCGGCGGCCAGCCACACAGCGAGCATGGCGGGCGACTACACCATCATGCGCCATGTGTTCAAGCAGTGCGGCGTCACCGAGGTGTTCGACATCAACGAGCTCATGGACATCGTGCGGGGCTTCTCCAAGACGCGCCTGCTCAAACACGATGCGGGCACGGCCATCGTCACCTTCTCGGGCGGGGGCGGCATCATCACCTCGGACATGCTCCACGCACGGGGCCTGAAGGTCGCTGAGCTGAGTCCGGAGAGCCTCAAGGCCCTCGAAGAGGTGTACCCGGAATGGATGGCGCCCGCGCATCCGGTCGATATCTGGCCCGCAATCGAGAAGAACGGCTATCAGAAGGTGTATACCCGCACCATCGACATCCTCATGAACGACCCCGGCGTCGACTCCCTCATCATCCACCTCTTTGCCAACCGGATGGATGCATCGCACCTCCGGGGTCTGATCACCATGAAGGAGCAATGCGGCAAACCCGTTGTTGCCTGGTGCGTGGGAAACGGAGAAAAACTGGGATCGTTCAAGGCGGAGCTCGAAGGCATGGGCATCCCGGTATTCGAGGAGATGGTGCGCGGGGTGGACTTTCTGGCCGCCTTCAAGAGGCATATCCAAAAAAAGGGGAATCCGCCCGCGGTTGGAGAAGATTGATGATGGCGAGTGATTCGATTGTAATAAAGAGGAGATTCTGCGGCCCCCCTGACTCGGGCAACGGCGGCTATGTATGCGGCCTGCTCGCGCAGCGTCTCGGCGACACGGCCGAGGTGAGGCTCTTAAAGCCCCCTCCGCTGGAAACGCCCCTGGAGATCAGTCACGACCGGGATTCCGGCGTTCGCTTACTGCACGGCCAAACCGTCATCGCCGAGGCGCGCCCGATACAGCTCGACCTGGACGTGCCTAAGCCGCCCGCCTTTGATGAAGCCCTGGCCGCGATGCAGGGCTATGTGAGCGAAGACGATCACTTTTTCCCCACCTGCTTTGTGTGCGGCCCTGCACGCAAGGCAGGAGACGGTCTGAGAATCTTCCCCGGCCCTGTCACGGACAAGGGTATGGTCGCCTCGGCCTGGGTGCCGGACGAGACGCTCTCTGACGCAGAAGGCCTGGTGCGGCCCGAGTTTGTATGGGCCTCGCTCGACTGCCCCGGTGCATTCGCCGTGCTGGACTGCTGTATCAGGCCCATCGTGCTGGGCTCGCTCACCGCCGAGATCTTCGATCGCCCCGTTGTGGGCCAGAGGTGCATTGCCGCGGGGTGGCCGATCTCATCACAGGGGAGAAAGCGCTTTGCCGGCACGGCCCTGTTCTCGGAGCACGGCCGGGTCCTGGCCCGGGCGCGTGCCGTCTGGATCGAAATCTGAGGCATGTAAGGTGGACTGGCTCTTCCTCGCGATCCTGGCCGCCTTCAGCCTGGCAACGGCCGACGCTCTGACAAAGAAGCACTTCAGCCGCCTGAGCGCCTACGAGATGGGGATCACCCGGCTCACCTACACCCTGCCCTGGCTGGTGATCGCACTCTTCTTCATCCCCTGGCCCCGCCTCGACAGCACCTTTTTCCTGGCCTTCGGGGCGGCCCTTCCCCTGGAGGTTCTCGCCTTTCTCTGCTACATGCGGGCCATCAAGATATCGCCGCTCTCGCTCACCCTTCCCTTTCTGGCCTTCACCCCTGTCTTCATCATCCTCACCGGGCGGCTCATCCTGGGTGAGACCGTGACCCTCCCGGGCGTTGCGGGCATTCTCTGCATCGTGGCGGGCGCTTACTCCCTCAACCTCTCCCAGGCCAGTATCGGGGTCCTGGAGCCTTTCCGGGCAATATTCCGTGAGCCCGGCTCCGTGCTCATGCTGCTGGTTTCATTCATCTATTCAATCACCTCCACCCTAGGCAAGCTCGCGGTGCTCCACTCCAACCCCTATTTTTTCGGGGTGAGCTACTATGTGGTCCTTGCCCTGCTGATGCTCTCGCTCCTGCCCCTGGTGAAAAACGCCCGGGCCGAGACACTGCTCAAGAACCCCAGGGCGGGCCTGATGGTCGGGGCGTTCATGGCCATGATGGTCATCTCGCACATGCTCGCCATCTCCCTGGTGGAAGCGGCCTATATGATCGCGGTCAAACGAACGAGCCTGCTCTTCGGCGTGCTCTACGGCGCATGGCTCTTCCGGGAGAAAAAGATCACCGAGCGCCTTGCCGGCGCTTTGATCATGGTGACAGGGGTACTGGTCATCGGGTGGTTCGGATAGACCAGCCCGGCAGTGCAAGTCCTTGGCCTTCAGCGCACCGGCTCGTATCCGCACGCTACCCCTTCCGGGGAGAGCACGAACTGCCACAACTGATTTTTTCGGGCCCGGAACCCGCCGGCGGAGGCCATGAGATAGTAGCTCCACATCCGGCGGAACCGCTCGTCGTAGCGGTTTTTCAGGACATCCCAGCTCATCTGGAACCGCTTGAACCATTGCATCAGGGTCTTGTCGTAATCCGCGCTGAAATTGTGCAGGTCTTCCAGGACAAACAGGCCCTCGAAGGCACGTGAGATCTGGCTGAGAGACGGGAGCATCGAATTGGGGAAGATGTAGCGCTCGATCCAGGGGTCTCCACTCCTGACCGGGCTGTTTCTCCCGATTGTCTGTAGCAGGAAGAGCCCGCCCGGCCTTAAGGTTTTTCTGACCACTTTCATGAAGGTCCGGTAGTTCTTGCACCCCACGTGCTCGAACATGCCGATCGACATCACCCGGTCGAATGACTCATCAAGATCGCGGTAGTCCTGCAGGCGGATATCCACCGCAAGTCCTCTGCACAGATTGCCGGCATACTCAACCTGCTCGCGGGAGACCGTGATGCCCACAGCCTCGATCCCATAGTGTTCGGCGGCGAATTTCGCCATTCCTCCCCACCCGCATCCGATGTCGAGCACACGCATGCCCGGGGCCAGCCCGAGCTTACGGCAGACGAGATCGAGCTTGGCCTCCTGTGCACCATCCAGATCCTTTGCCTCTTTCCAGTATCCGCAGCTATAGATCATGCGCCTGTCGAGCATGGCCTCATAGAGATCGTTGCCGATGTCATAGTGGCGCTCGCCGATCTCGTAGGCCCTCGATTTCTTCTGAAGGTTCATGATCCGGCTCTTGAGCAAGTGAGCCAGGTCCATGACCGTCAACACCCGGGTATTGAGACCGGCGGTGAAAATCCGGTAAAAAAACTCGTCCAGACGCTCACAGTCCCACCACCCGTCCATGTAGGACTCTCCCAGGGCGAGAGAACCCCCGCTCAAGACGCGTTCGTACAGGCCGTCGTTATGGACCCGGATATCCCAGGGGCGGCTCCCGCCGATGATGATATCCGCTTCGCGAAGCAGCTGCTCTGCCCTGTTTCGCAATTTGCCTTGTGACATGATGTCTCCTGTGATTGCGGTTGTTTGTTGAATCCTGCAGTCTTCCTGGACATCAAAGGAGAGTATGAGGTTTAGATATAATCAGGCCTCTTCTGTAGACAATCCGCCGCTGCATTGTCCTAGACAAGGCGGTTTTTATGAAAGAGCTCCTGACGCTGGCGTTGACTTTTCGGGGCTTGCCCCTCGACCCGGCTGACCCCCGCGAGCCTGAACAGGAATGTGCCCATCCCTTCAAACACCTGGAGCAACCGGACCTCAGCGGGAGGATATAAAAAGATGCCAAGACCGAGAATGGTGGAGCCTATTCTCTTGTGCACTGATAGAGAAAACCATCAAGATTATCACCCAGGGTGTCGATAGTTCTGCAATCATTTTCACATCGTGAAAGATGAAATGAGGGGGGAAACATGCAGTATACCGACAGTCTCGAAAAATCGAGCGAATACCTTCGTCTTGCCCTGGATCACATGGGCAGGCACCATATTCCGGTTGACCCTGCCAACTACTCGGTGTGGTACGAGTATGTATCGGGCAGGAACGAGCAGCTCAGGCTCGTCATCGACTGGGCGCTCTCGCAGTCCAAGTCCATCACGCCCGAACTCAACAGGGCCCTGTATGAGAAATACATCGCCAGCGAGCACAAGGTCATCATCCAGAAGATACGCCAAGATCTGCGGGCTGTGCTTGACACCCTGCTCGAGCACATCACCGACTCCGGCAGCAAGATGACCCGTTTCACCACCATGATCAGGATCTATTCCGAGCGGCTCAAGGAAGACCTCGACACCGAGAGCGTGCAGGCTATTGTTGAAGATATCCTGTCGGAAAGCAGGGTTATCAGGCGCTCGGGCCAGATGCTCAAAAAGCGCATCGTTTTGTCCACCCGGGAGATCGAGAGCCTCCGCAAGGACCTTGACAAGATCAGGGAAGAGGCCGACACCGACATGCTCACCGGCCTGAAAAACCGGCGGTTCCTCTCCAGGCAGTTCGAGCAGGAGTCCGAGCATGCCATCCGCGATCACACGCCCCTTTCCCTGATCATCATCGATATCGATCACTTCAAGCGGATAAACGATACCCACGGCCACATCGTGGGAGACCGGGTGCTCAAGATCGCGGCGTCCATGATCAGAGAGTGCGTCAAGGGCAGAGACATGGTGGTGCGGTTTGGGGGCGAAGAGTTCGTGGTCCTGCTCCCGGACACGCCGCTCAACGGGGCCACTATTCTGGCCGAGCACATCTGCACATATTTCAAAAACATGAACTGGAAACGCAAAGACACCGGCCAGACCATCGGGCAGGTATTCATCTCGCTGGGCGTGTCGGAATACCGTCCGGGAGAATCGCTGGATTCGCTCATACACCGTGCTGATGAGGCACTGTATCTTTCCAAGACAAACGGCAGGTGCAGGGTCACCAGCGAGGCGAGCCTGAAAGAATCATATGTCACAGCCCAAAACCTGGGATAGGGGCCTTTCATAGCTGTATACTTTGTTTACACTGGTGTTAATTTTCCATACATCTGTATACAGATTTTACTATGCCCGGATCAGTTGCACGGCCTATTATCAATGAGTTATAAATGGCACTGGTTTTGCCTTCGCCATATCGAACAATAGAGAAGAAACGAGATTTCGCCAGGAGGGTCATAAATGAGCAAATCTGCACGCAGAAAGGAATACCACATCACACTTCTCCATGTGCTTGGAGTCGCATGGTTCTTCATCGCCATGATTCTCCTGGGCATGCCCGATGTGACGCATGCCCAGGACAAGGCTCTGGAAAATCTCAGGGAAACGGGCAAGGCCTTTGCCTCGGTCGCAAAGGACGCCTCGCCTGCGGTCGTATTCATCAAGGTCGAGAAGACCGTGAGCCAGGGGCCGTTTTTCAGACACCGGTCGCCTTTTGAAGACGAGTTTTTCAAGCGCTTTTTCGGCGAGCCGGGACCCAGATTCCCACAGTTTCCCCAGCAGCAGCAGAAGCGGCAGGTACAGAGCCAGGGCTCGGGGTTTATCATCACCCGGGACGGATATATCCTCACCAACAACCACGTGGTGGGCGACGCTGACAAGGTGACGGTAAAGCTCCTCGACGGGCGTGAATTCACGGCAAAAACCGTAGGCACCGACCCTCCTACCGATGTGGCGGTGATCAAGATCGATGCCCAAAATCTGCCGGTTCTCTCTCTGGGAGATTCCGACCGGATCGAGGTAGGTGAGTGGGTCTTGGCGCTGGGCAACCCCTTCGGCCTCTCGCACACGCTCACCGCAGGCATCGTAAGCGCCAAGGGACGCAGCAGTGTGGGAATCACGGACTATGAAGACTTCATCCAGACCGACGCCGCCATCAACCCGGGCAACTCAGGCGGACCCCTCATCGACCTTGAGGGCAAGGTGGTGGGCATCAACACTGCCATCTACAGCCGCAACGGCGGGGGATACATGGGCATCGGATTCGCCATCCCCATCAACATGGCAAAGAATATCTATACGCAGCTCATCGAACACGGAAACGTCACCCGCGGGTATCTGGGCGTGACCATCCAGGACCTCACCGCAGAGCTGGCAAAGTCGTTCGGCCTGAGCGACACCAAGGGGGTGCTCGTTTCTCAGGTTATGCCCGACACGCCTGCGGAAAAGGCCGGCATAAAGCAGGGCGACGTGATCGTGAGCCTGGGCGGCAAACCGGTCGAAAACTCCGCAAGCCTGCGCAACGAAGTGGCAATGACCGTGCCCGGAACCACGGTAAAGGTCAGCTTGATCCGCGACGGCAAGAAAATGACCTTGAACGTCAAGATGGAGAAGATGTCGGAAGACATGCTCGCCTCATCCGCCTCATCGCGATCGGAAGACCTGAGCAATCTGGGTTTGAGCGTTGCAACCCTGAACAGTGAACTCGCAAAGCAGTATGGCTTTGAAAACGAGAGCGGGGTCGTGGTGACCGGGGTCGATCAGGATTCTATAGCCGCCCGTGCGGGCATCAGACCCGGTATGCTCGTCAAAGAGGTCAACCGCAAGCCCGTGAAAAACGTCAAGGAGTTCCAAGTCGCCTTGAAAAAGAGCGGCAAGAAGCCGATCCTCTTCTTTATCAAAGACAGTCGAGGATCACATTTCGTGGCGATCGACCCTGGAAAGTAGGCCCCAGAAAACGGCAAGCGTACGACAACCCCTTTCCATATGCGGGGCCGGGCATGGATGACAACCCCATGCCCGGCCCCGTTCATTTTTAAGGGGCGCTAGAGGCGCTCAACTCTTGTTGAGTTTTTCCGTCAGTGCGCTCTCTGGGAGCCGGGGCAGCAGCACCCTGAATGACGAACCTTTGCCCGGACTGGTGCTGACCGATATCGCCCCCGCGTGATCGGTGACAATGCCGTGCACCACTGCCAGGCCCATGCCCGAACCTTCTCCCGGCTTCTTGGTGGTGAAGAAGGGCTCGAAGATGCGCTCGACAGTCACGTCGTCCATGCCCTCGCCCGTGTCTTCCACCACGATTTCCACATATGGTCCGGGAATAAGAACCGGGCACACCTCGGCGGCAGCCTTTTCATCCAGGTCGACATTCGCAAGCCTCACGGTCAGAAGACCGCCCTTTCTGCGCATGGCATGCCTTGCATTGATGCAGAAGTTCATGAGCACCTGCTGGATCTGCGTGGCATCCGCCATGACCACGGCCCCCTTCGGGCACAGATGGTGATCGATGTCAATTATCGGAGACATGACCGATCTGAGAAACGACAGAAACTTCCTGACCAGGGGATACAGGTCGAGCGGCTCCTTCACGCGGGGCGTGCTGTGGCTGAAGGTGCGGATCTGGTTCACCAGTTCTATCCCCAGGGTGGTTGCCTTGTGGATTTCATCGAGCACGGGATAGAATGGGTGCTGAACGCCCATGTCCTGCATCAGGGTTTCGGTGTCGAGCAGGATCGGCGAGAAGACATTCTTGAGATCGTGGGCGATGCCTCCGGCCAGGGCGCCCAAGGCCTCCATCTTGCGGGTTTGCTGGAGCTGATTGAGGGCTGCCGCTTCATGGGTGACATCCCGCACGATCAACACATAGTTCACGACACGGCCGGCCTCGTCGCGTATCGGGGAGACGCTGATGTGTGCATCGAAGATCTCACCGCCTTTCCGCCTCCTCTTCTGGATGCCGCTCCAGGGCTTCTGCTGGGAGACGACGGCATCGAAGATCTTGTTGTGCTGCTCATCGGCGAAATAGTCTACGAAGCTGCAGATGTTCAGCCCGACCGCTTCAAGGCGTGTATACCCGGTGATGCCCTCAAAGGCCGGGTTGATGTATTCGACCGTACCGTCGATGTTGACCAGGGCGATCCCCTCTCTCACCTGCTCGACTGCGGCAGCGAACTTGGCCAGGTCGCTGCCCATCTGGGTGCAGAGCCTGCAGAGCCTCAAATCGACCCCTACACCGACCAGCGATCCATCCGAGAGGCGCACGCTCAGCCACGAGCTGGTAAGCAACTCGCCCGAACGGGTGGTGATCTCGAAATCCTTCCATGTGCCGCTGGCCGCCTTTATGAAGTCCCATACCTCTTGCCGGCGCTCCGGGTCGGGGAAACAGTGTTCCAGGAGGACCGGAAGACCGTCACCAGCAAGAGGCCAGCCGGTGAGCCGCTCGAATGCATGGTTGGCCATGCTCGTCTGCCGGAGCGGGTCGTGGAAAACGAGCATCACGGGGATGCTGTCGAATATGGTCTTGAGGGTTTCTTTCTGCTTTTCGAGGACCAGGATGGTCTGCTGGAGCTCCTCTGTCACCTCCTGAACCGCACGCTCGAGATTCTCGTTGACCATGGACAGGGCATCTTGGATGTTCTTCATGTCGGTGATATCGCTGAAGATGCCGAACACTCCGCCCAGCCCGCCGCCTGCAGGCTTGAACCAGGGTATGGCATCGTGACGTACCCATTGATATGCCTGCTTGCCTGGAAAAACGACCCGCATGACGCTGTTCATCACCTCTCTGCCCGTGGCGAGGGAGGTGAGCACGGGAAGAGCACCGGCATCGAAGGCGGTGCCATCTTCCCGGCTGATCTCGGGAATGGAGGCGAGCACCTCACGAACCGAGCACCCTTTCGCCTTCTCCACTTCGACCCCTAAGATCTCGATGGCCGCCCTGTTTGCCGCCACGAGCCTGCCCTGTGCATCGTATTCCAGAATGCCCTGAGACATGGAGTCGAACAGGGCCTTATAGCGGCCCTGCTGGTCCGCCGGCATCAGGCCTTCCTTGCCAGGAGTGTGTGCCGGGCCATGACCTGCACCTGTGCTCTGCTTCGTGCCACGTATGCCCTGCCCGGTGTCTTGAGAGGTGATATCTTCCAGAACCACCATCGCGCCCCAGGATGAAGGAAGACACCGGCACCGCAGCCGGCGCCCAACGGGTGCGGGGCACCATGCCTCGAATGCGTCACCGGTCAGGCCGTTGAGGGCGGGCTCGACCCTTTTTTTAAGCAGTCTTCCGAACCCATCGGGAACGAGGTCGTACAGGAGCCGCCCGATGAGCTGGCCCGCAGTGGCATTCAGGAAGGTGTGTGCCGTGGTGTCGGCATAGATGACTGAGCTGCCCCGGTTGATCGAGACTACACCTGCGCCCAGGACTTCAAGCGCCCTGAGAAGATCATCTGCCGATGGTATCGTGCTTTCTTCGTTGCTCGAATGAAAATACGTGTGCCTCTGAATTTTGTCCCCCATCAGAAGCTTTTTTTCATCCGGGCTTCTGCCTCTGCAGCATTATCCTAAAGAGCTGTACCGGTTGCAGCACCTCTCCCTTAGGCACCAACAAGTACCACGCAAAAGAGGCGAAGAAACGACCCATCATGGGGAAAATAGTGCATTCAATGGCTTCACCCTAATGAATTCCTGCTAGGCTGTCAATTCAAATCTTCATACAATCTGAAATTCATAAATTTATTCTTCCAGGGCAAGGTCCTTTCACCGGCGATGATATTCTCCACCTGGGGCTCACTGCCGCAGCCGCCAGCCTCAGCATCGTATTAAACCTAAACCTGGTGCACCCCTGCTGTGCCACGGCCACGATCCTTTTGCCCGGTCTGTTGAAGAAATACACCTGGGTATTGACACGCACCTGCATTTTCCTGTTTGTTTCCTCCATATTGTCAACTTTTGTTCGAATGCATGAGGAGGCGCCGCACATGGGCGGGCATACAGGCAGGAAGAGGTTTCTCCCGGGATATGTGAAATGGGCCGCTGTCGCGGCCGGTGTGGTGATTGGCATGATCTGGGGTTTCGACTCATTCCGCGGCAGTGCCGCACCCGATGTCATCCAGGAAGAAACGGGCTCGCCCCTGCCCGAAAATGCCCGGGTGATCGAGGCGAGATGTGAAAGAGGGTCTGGCGGCATCCTCGCGGAGGCTCTCGACAGGCTCCTGGCGAGGGAACGGCCCAGCGGTCCGATCAGGGTTCCCCTTTCTTGTGTGCACCGGATGGGGCATCTGGAAATAGTCAGGGTGGTCGAGGGCGGCCGGGTCTTTTCCCGTCTGGTGAAGACCGGCGGCATTCACAACGGCTCGGTTGAGATTCTCTCAGGCCTCAGAAGCGGCGAGCGCGTGCTTCTGCCCCCTCCTGCCGGGGAGTAGGCCGGAGGGATACTCCTTGTGTTCTTTAAGGGCACAGCTTTCATATCCCGCCATCCACCATATCCCGCGTGATCAACTTCGAGGCAATGAACTGCCCCTGCCTGAGTAATACTCTTAAGATTCTATCAGCCGGGGCATCTCGGATGCAATCCAGGGCAGGACATCGGGCTGCTTTTCCCACACAGGTCCGAGTTCCATGAGACAGTACCAGGCCTCGTTGATATCGCCGGGCGAAAAGCCGCCGTCGTAGTCTTCGGGCATGTCCTCGATCCCCGCCATGATAGCGAGGACAAAGGCATTGGCTCTGACCGCTCTCTTGAGCGCCTCCCGCGCCTCCGCCATATCGCCGGACAGGAAACGTTCGATCGCCCTCCCCCACGAGAACACGGCCAAGTCGTCTTTAAGGTATCTGTTCAGGAGCGAGCGCGCCTTCAGCACATCGCCCTCTCCCAGGTAGAGGCCGAGCAGGCTGTCTCTGGCCCCCTGGTTGTCTTCGGAGTTGAGATCGATCATCTCTTCATACACGGCGATGGCTTCGTCGAAGCGCTCCAGCGAGACCAACAGATCTGCCAGGTATTCGAGCGCCCTCATGTAGGGCCTGGTGGTCACCACTCCCCAGAACTGGCCTTTGTTCTCCTCGAAAAACTCCTTGCCCATGGCCTTGCGCGCTTGTTTCAGCATGACTTGAAAGGCCTTTACCCGCTCCTGAAGATCATCCACAGTGATCTGTAACTCGACCGACCGTGCATCGATGCATTCGGGATCGAGCTTGAGCGCCCTTCGGGCAAGTTCCAAGGCCTTGCGGTCATCAGGCTCCTCCATGGCCTGAAAGGCAAGCTCCTGGGCCTGCTCCACCGGTTCGTCCATCCCTGCAGGCCCGCTGCTCCCGGCATCGAGGACTCCTTCGCTCATGGCCCGGTTAATGAAGCTGTCGAGTTCGTCCATATCACTAAAGTTCTCTCCCTCGACCAGCTTCGCGATTTTCCGGTTAATCCGCTCTGTATCGAACCGCGAGAACCGGGGAGTCAGGAGTTCCCCGCCCTGCGCAGCACTCTGAGACCCGGAACCGCCACGCCTGCGCTTCTTCTTCCCTGATTTACCGGTCTTCTTCGCCCCTGCCATCGCCCCCCTCCTCCCCTGTTTTCACAGGCATTTCACACAATTTATGATATTATTTATCATGGTTCATGCCTTATGCATATTGAAAACACTTCTTCGGCAATGGGGGCAAAGACCGATACCGCAGGTTCGTTCTCGTATATAGGGAGCACTGCCGGCCTCTGCATCGGATTTGCACCCGCCTGTTGTCCAGGCCGCTGCGGGGCCTGAGATCATATAGCTTCCATACACAGAACTCACCTTCGCCGCTTGCCCAAGTATTATAGTTTGAATTCCGGAATCATGATCAACGTCTTCAAAACACCCCCCTTTGCCCGAACCGCCACGAACATTCCCTTTTCCTTGCCAAAGAGAACCACTGGTCTGTTCTCGCATGCGAGGGGAACACTTCCTGAAGTCGAAGGAGGAATACGCAAATTACGGTTCATCCCCACGCGTGTGGGGAACACGGGTGATAACGTTCTTGTCTGCGAAGAATATTCGGTTCATCCCCACGCATGTGGGGACACCTCTCTGCCATCCTCTCTTCCGCGCTGATGATCGGTTCATCCCCACGCATGTGGGGAACACTTCTCGGGGAGAACTGCTATATGCTTCTTCGCCGGTTCATCCCCACGCATGTGGGGAACACGCGACTGCGTGGTGCTCGACTTCGGCACGTCACGGTTCATCCCCACGCATGTGGGGAACACTCCGCATGTGTGACGACCAATCCCTCTTCCGGCGGTTCATCCCCACGCATGTGGGGAACACTTCCAACAGAATGTCCGTACGGCGTCAAACGACGGTTCATCCCCACGCATGTGGGGAACACTTGCTGATGCATTGCAAGCGGTCCATGAAGGCCGGTTCATCCCCACGCATGTGGGGAACACCTGCCCAGGAGCGTGGCGACCCCAGAGACGTACGGTTCATCCCCACGCATGTGGGGAACACACCTGCTGACCATAAGACGTAGCCTCGAAACCCGGTTCATCCCCACGCATGTGGGGAACACGCCTCGTATCGCGACCACGCGGACGAGGAGCTCGGTTCATCCCCACGCATGTGGGGAACACTCGGTGTATTTGTCGAGCACGTCCTCGTGGACCGGTTCATCCCCACGCATGTGGGGAACACAACAGAAAGATCTATGAACGAGCTAGCTGGGACGGTTCATCCCCACGCATGTGGGGAACACTCCTAACATCGCGCCTAGCATTTTTTACGCCCCGGTTCATCCCCACGCATGTGGGGAACACATCGCAAAGGCCATTCTTGCCCATGAAGAGGGCGGTTCATCCCCACGCATGTGGGGAACACATGATCCGCGCTACCTTGGCAGGGGTCCAGTTCGGTTCATCCCCACGCATGTGGGGAACACGTCCAGGATGGCCGCCCGTGCCTCGTCGATGCCGGTTCATCCCCACGCATGTGGGGAACACCAGGAGCCTCCGCTCCGTGATCGGGCTGCATCGGTTCATCCCCACGCATGTGGGGAACACGTTTCCGCGCATCGCGGCGATGCTCTGTATGCGGTTCATCCCCACGCATGTGGGGAACACACCTGGTGAAGCGGGCAGACATCAAGGTCAAGGACGGTTCATCCCCACGCATGTGGGAAACACGCAGCGAAGTTGAACCCCACGAGCTCGCCCACCGGTTCATCCCCACGCATGTGGGGAACACTATTCATTGGCTTTCCATGGCCTAGAATCGGACGGTTCATCCCCACGCATGTGGGGAACACTCCGACAGCAGTCCGCGCATCTTCGCGGCTACCGGTTCATCCCCACGCATGTGGGGAACACTTAATGGGTATCAATCGAAGGCCATATGTCTCCGGTTCATCCCCACGCATGTGGGGAACACGGTTCAAAAGTAATGGCTGGGATATTCATTGGCGGTTCATCCCCACGCATGTGGGGAACACTATTCATTGGCTTTCCATGGCCTAGGATCGCGCGGTTCATCCCCACGCATGTGGGGAACACCTTGCCGTTCTTTTTTTCTCTCTGCTCGCCGTCGGTTCATCCCCACGCATGTGGGGAACACCATGGCACGTAGTAGCTCAGCACGACCTGGCACGGTTCATCCCCACGCATGTGGGGAACACTTCACCTCGTCGCGGTAGAGCCGCTTGATCGGCGGTTCATCCCCACGCATGTGGGGAACACATCATCATTGTGTTGCTGTATGCCTGGATCTCCGGTTCATCCCCACGCATGTGGGGAACACTAATGGCTGGGATATTCATTGCGTTTTCATGGCGGTTCATCCCCACGCATGTGGGGAACACGGCATTTCATGTTCTTTACTCTCATGTATAAACGGTTCATCCCCACGCATGTGGGGAACACGCCGTGACCACGCCCGCCGCCCTGGACACCGACGGTTCATCCCCACGCATGTGGGGAACACTGCCTCATCTCCAACCCCCCATCGCCAGCAATCGGTTCATCCCCACGCATGTGGGGAACACAACTCAAGGATTGCCGGGATCTTTTCAAGCTCCGGTTCATCCCCACGCATGTGGGGAACACGAGGTAGCAGATGGGGCAATAGACTATGCTCATGGTTCATCCCCACGCATGTGGGGAACACGTCACAAGGATGTTTATGCACCGAGGGCCATACGGTTCATCCCCACGCATGTGGGGAACACGCCTCGTACATCACGATCCCGCCGCCTACCCGCGGTTCATCCCCACGCATGTGGGGAACACAACAATGCAGGTGACTTCTGTCGCCACTTAGCCGGTTCATCCCCACGCATGTGGGGAACACTCAGTTGCAACATTGATAAAGTACTGGTCGCTCGGTTCATCCCCACGCATGTGGGGAACACGATATGGGATCCAGGAGTCCTGCAGATATCGCCGGTTCATCCCCACGCATGTGGGGAACACCCTTTCCGCCGTAGCGGGTGATGCCGCCCATGCGGTTCATCCCCACGCATGTGGGGAACACGGCTAAACCTAAAAAGCTAGTATCTGCCAATTCGGTTCATCCCCACGCATGTGGGGAACACCTGCCCCCTCACTTACTCGTCCAATTCCCCTGCGGTTCATCCCCACGCATGTGGGGAACACAGCAGGATCTGGAAAGAGATTGCACATTACCGCGGTTCATCCCCACGCATGTGGGGAACACACTGTGATGGTGAGAGCGTCCCGCGCATCCCGCGGTTCATCCCCACGCATGTGGGGAACACAATTCGTTCAACACTGACAAAAGATCAGTCCTAGGTTCATCCCCACGCATGTGGGGAACACGGGCCAGAAACCATGCTCGATCGGGATTAATGCGGTTCATCCCCACGCATGTGGGGAACACCACGGCAGCATTATCGATCAAAGGCCATATCCCGGTTCATCCCCACGCATGTGGGGAACACATGTCCTTCTGGCACTCCATGCAGCGGTGAGCCGGTTCATCCCCACGCATGTGGGGAACACTCTGGCACATCTCGGGTTCCATGCCGGAACAGCGGTTCATCCCCACGCATGTGGGGAACACCACATAATGCGTGAAAATCCCGTTTTCGTCCGCGGTTCATCCCCACGCATGTGGGGAACACTATGACTCAATTCCATCCTATTCGCCGCTCGTCGGTTCATCCCCACGCATGTGGGGAACACCCATCAATCCATTTTCCGCTTGTGCCGTAATACGGTTCATCCCCACGCATGTGGGGAACACGGATCGGTGGGTTGCGCGGGTGTTTGAGCCTGGGGTTCATCCCCACGCATGTGGGGAACACTCTCTCTGTCGGTGTGGGCTGACAGGGAGAGCCGGTTCATCCCCACGCATGTGGGGAACACATGACGGCCACAGGGGGCATGAGGTTGCCGGTCGGTTCATCCCCACGCATGTGGGGAACACATATACAATCGTGCAAATTGCATCAATTCATACGGTTCATCCCCACGCATGTGGGGAACACGAACAGTCGGGCATGACGCACACAGAGGCGGCCGGTTCATCCCCACGCATGTGGGGAACACTCTATTTTCAGGCGCTCTCTGAATTGCCGTATCGGTTCATCCCCACGCATATGGGGAACACGAATGTTAGCGAATGTCAATATTCAGGAAGCTCGGTTCATCCCCACGCATGTGGGGAACACTGATCACACAATTTATTTCATGAGAAAGTAAACGGTTCATCCCCACGCATGTGGGGAACACGTGAGGTAGTTTACTATCGCACACGAGAAGAACGGTTCATCCCCACGCATGTGGGGAACACGCAGTAATGCTCTTTTACTGTCTCTCTCAGCTCGGTTCATCCCCACGCATGTGGGGAACACAAGGATAACCTCCGGGCCATGCATAAGGTCCACGGTTCATCCCCACGCATGTGGGGAACACTGGGCTACTGGGAACATGGCGTTGAATTCGTCCGGTTCATCCCCACGCATGTGGGGAACACTCCGAACTAGGAACCGAGGTGCTTCCGAGATGCGGTTCATCCCCACGCATGTGGGGAACACGCCAGCCAATAGCCGGGGGGCAGGTTGTAGGGCGGTTCATCCCCACGCATGTGGGGAACACACTGCAACGGCTGCGAAGCCGGATAATATTCGCGGTTCATCCCCACGCATGTGGGGAACACTATATATGATTATGTATCAGCCAACCAGTGGACGGTTCATCCCCACGCATGTGGGGAACACACGACCAGCACGACGCAGGGAGGGGCCGGGGGCGGTTCATCCCCACGCATGTGGGGAACACCGCCACATCGGCCTCGTACTCAGCGATACGGGCGGTTCATCCCCACGCATGTGGGGAACACGGTCCCTTCTACGGCAACATACATACGGGCAGGGGTTCATCCCCACGCATGTGGGGAACACGCGGGGTAGCGAATAATGCGGTAGGACTGACCCGGTTCATCCCCACGCATGTGGGGAACACCCCGGGTCGGTGTCGACCGCGATCACGATGCCCGGTTCATCCCCACGCATGTGGGGAACACGAATTGTCATGACTCTTCTCCCTAAAATTTTGCGGTTCATCCCCACGCATGTGGGGAACACGTGGGACAATGGGCATTGATTACCCTCTATCTCGGTTCATCCCCACGCATGTGGGGAACACCCGTCGGCCACCAGGCACTCGCCCACTGCGAGCGGTTCATCCCCACGCATGTGGGGAACACGGCCACGCATCTCGAATTTTGCGTAATAGGTCGGTTCATCCCCACGCATGTGGGGAACACAGTGGTGGCAATACACCTGGATCGGCATCGAGCGGTTCATCCCCACGCATGTGGGGAACACGGTGAGGACACCCATAATATGTTCCTGGCTGGCGGTTCATCCCCACGCATGTGGGGAACACGGTGAGGACACCCATAATATGTTCCTGGCTGGCGGTTCATCCCCACGCATGTGGGGAACACCGTCCCGGACCTGATAATGAGGGTATCCCCGCCGGTTCATCCCCACGCATGTGGGGAACACTGATGGCATGCCACCCAGAATCCATCGATGCCCGGTTCATCCCCACGCATGTGGGGAACACTCTCAATGACCTGCAATGATGAAATTGAAAACCGGTTCATCCCCACGCATGTGGGGAACACCGCGCAATGCATAGCAATGAACATGTGTCCTCCGGTTCATCCCCACGCATGTGGGGAACACTCGATGCCGATGATGATCTCGTCCGCAATGTCCGGTTCATCCCCACGCATGTGGGGAACACGTTTTGAAAATTACTGCCCCTGTGACTGAATCCGGTTCATCCCCACGCATGTGGGGAACACCGCTCCATACATGGTTCGGGTCGAAGCAGTTACGGTTCATCCCCACGCATGTGGGGAACACGTTTCCCCGAGTGAGCGCCCCGCCTGCCTGAAAGGTTCATCCCCACGCATGTGGGGAACACATTGACGCGTCGGGGTGTTCGGTCCACCATGCCGGTTCATCCCCACGCATGTGGGGAACACCGATGGACAAGGCAGGAATCACAATGGACCGCCGGTTCATCCCCACGCATGTGGGGAACACATATCCGCGTCTTCTTCGAGGGTTCCCGTGTCCGGTTCATCCCCACGCATGTGGGGAACACGAGGCGGCAGAGGCCAGGCTTGAGATAGCGGCCGGTTCATCCCCACGCATGTGGGGAACACACCATATCCAGACGCCAGCTTGTGAATCTTCCCGGTTCATCCCCACGCATGTGGGGAACACTCCTCGTCAGCGCCCAGGGCCGCTGGGTTGTTCGGTTCATCCCCACGCATGTGGGGAACACTCGGATGAGCTTCAGGCCAAGGACACCAAGTTCGGTTCATCCCCACGCATGTGGGGAACACTCTGTACCCTCATACTCAGCAGTGCCCTTTGGCGGTTCATCCCCACGCATGTGGGGAACACGGTGATGCGTCCGTTCACAATATCGACAACACCGGTTCATCCCCACGCATGTGGGGAACACATCGGCGGCGGCGCCCTGTTCGGGTCGGGAATCGGTTCATCCCCACGCATGTGGGGAACACAATGCAGCACGCATCCCTTCTTCCAGGGCAGCCGGTTCATCCCCACGCATGTGGGGAACACGGTGCGTGACTGCGGACGGAAATCTTCTCGGCCGGTTCATCCCCACGCATGTGGGGAACACTGGGCAACTGATAGGCATGGTCGTACTCGCCGCGGTTCATCCCCACGCATGTGGGGAACACCCCATCGCTGTATTTCTCCTGCCTCCAGATTGCGGTTCATCCCCACGCATGTGGGGAACACTCGTCTCCGCACCCGAACGGAGCGGAATGAACCGGTTCATCCCCACGCATGTGGGGAACACGTTCAACGATTCGACGGGCTCTTTCAAAACCACGGTTCATCCCCACGCATGTGGGGAACACCATAAGAATAGTCCTCCGATAATCAACTCATGCGGTTCATCCCCACGCATGTGGGGAACACTAAAGACATTCTGGTATCTGTACCGCATTGGTCGGTTCATCCCCACGCATGTGGGGAACACTGAATAAATTGTTTGATGAGATCGCCTGTTCACGGTTCATCCCCACGCATGTGGGGAACACCACATAGAGCACAGCCTATGCTAAATGTAGGACGGTTCATCCCCACGCATGTGGGGAACACGCACATCGCGTCCTCGGCGGTTCTCATCGCCGCGGTTCATCCCCACGCATGTGGGGAACACTTTTCCGACCCGCTCGGGTTCGTACACTTCTCCGGTTCATCCCCACGCATGTGGGGAACACTATTTTTCTTGGGGGCATTTAGTGTTCTCGCGCGGTTCATCCCCACGCATGTGGGGAACACGCAATAAAGCACGGTACGACAGCACTGGACAACGGTTCATCCCCACGCATGTGGGGAACACGTGATCTTTACATCGTCGAAATTCATCAATCTCGGTTCATCCCCACGCATGTGGGGAACACACTTCCTGTAATTATCTGATATAACGTCAGATATTCTTCAGATCAAAATCTACGGAGATTTTTCTTATCCCATGAGCAAACAAATATTTCCAAT
>Ga0208198_1001219_pt1 | contig 23649 bp, 23 predicted proteins | sample AD_JPNTR2_MetaG_FD_184446 | JGI IMG/M metagenome (GOLD analysis project Ga0208198, IMG submission 184446) | Active sludge microbial communities of municipal wastewater-treating anaerobic digesters from Japan - AD_JPNTR2_MetaG (SPAdes) (version 2) | ecosystem: Engineered > Bioreactor > Anaerobic...
TTGATCAGGAATACCTTCGCAGCCAAAGCTTTTTTAAACCCTATCCCCCGGACCTTATCGATATCACCGACAGCGGTAAAGGAGTAGGATCCCAATGGAATACAAAACAATAGCCCCCAGCAAAGCCTCTTTTATCGGCCTGGAAACAGGGTGTAGGAACAGGGTGTAGGAACAGGCTCAGGTTTACCCCGGAGCCTTCTTCTGGTATAGTGTGGGTATGAAAATTCTCTTAACCAACGATGACGGAATCGGATGCGAAGGCATCTGGGCTTTAAAAAAAGAGCTGGAAGCCAGTTCAAACCATGAGGTTTTTATGGTGGTGCCTGAGGAAAACCGCTCCGGTGTTTCCCATGGGATTACCATGCAGGGCCCGATCCGGCTCAGGCAGAAGGAACGGAACGTATGGGCCTGTTCGGGGACTCCGGCGGACTGTGTAATAGTGGGGCTCCTGGGTGACCTGGCTATCGGACCCGATGTGATTATGTCTGGCATTAACGAAGGTCCCAATCTGGGCACCGATATCATCTATTCGGGCACCGCCAGTGCCGCACGGCAGGGAGCGCTCCACGGCATCCCATCCCTGGCGGTCAGTATGGGATCCCACAGCAAACCCTTTTACTATGACACTGCAGCCAGATATATCATCAACCATATTGATGAATTACTCTCCCTCTGGATACCGGAAACTTTTTTAAATATCAACGTACCGAATCTACCCCATCATATTGATGAACACCGCCTGACCTATCCATCCCGCCGGCACTACAATGACCAGTTAGTCCGGTTTAACGCCCCTGACGGGCATCACTACTGTTTTTTAGAGGGCGGCGCCATCGAAACCCGTGAAGATGATGGATCAGACTGGCATGTGGTAGAACAGGGGCTTGTATCCATCAGCCAAATTTACATCCACCCCGTGGTCCTCCAGGAGCTGAAGTAAAACCATCTATCCCTCACGAAAAGAAAAACAAAGAGGAGAGCACCATGCTTAATAAAAGAGAAATTTTGCTTGATTCTGAAGAGGAATGGTATGAGGAACATTCAGATGATTTTATCCCCGCCTCACAGACTATCAGGGAACAGCTAATTCAGGCAGCAAAAGTTAGTGCGCAAAAAACTGAAAGAATGGAGGCTCTTTCAAAACTCAGGGAGTTTTGAAAGAGCAACCTTAGATATATATGCAGTATTTTTACTATTCTTTACTATATAAATAATTATATTTTAATATAAAAATACTGCAAGAGGTTTTTGCAAAAGTAACAGACTTTTGCAAAAACCTCAATGAACATTCGTTTAACTAAGGCGGACATGGAAAGCTTAAAACTAGTCGCGGCCCGGGAAGGTTTGCCCTACCAGAGCCTTGTTGCCAGTATCCTTCACAAATACACCCAGGGACAGCTTGTCGATATTAATGAAATAAAAAAAATCGGCTGTCTTTAATCTCCTACTCGGCGTAGCCTAGGCTTTTAGCGGCCTCTACAATATCCTTCTCGGTGATACCGAATTCGATTTCGCCCTTTACCATACCTAAAAGTTCTTTTTTATTCGGAACCCCGCCGATCATGGCCAGCTGGTCCTTCACATATACCAGGGGATAGACCTTTTCCTTAAAATATTTCTCCGCCGTTGCTGCGAGACCCGAAAGTTCATAGGGCTCATTGGTTATGTCGATAACCTTAAGCTCAACCTCTTCTGGAAGCCAGGACCGGACAGAATATTTTACCACCTCGGTGGGGGTAACGGAACAGCAGCTTTTAATACCGCCATTTAATACCAATGTTACAGACATATACTACCTCTTAAGTAAGTTTTTATATTTCATAATATTGCAACAATAAAAGAATGTCAATTCCTCTTTGATAGTACAGGGGATTTATTTCTCGTTTGATATAAGCAACCCATTTGACAAAATTTGCGGTTATACATTGGTACTAGCCCATACCAACAAAAAGGTATGACAAAAAGTCATCCTGGAGAAGCGGTGAATAGTAAATACTGTCCAGGAAAGCGGGACAGTTAGTTAACTGGAAGAACTTTTATCCTAATTACACAATCCAAACAATAAACCTTGACGGCGACTCACCAGTTATTGATGATGTGTACTATAATCGGATTAAGCTTCACTCGCGGAACGCTACAAACTGTAGAATGATTCTTTTTTTATGTGAATAAAATACTTTTTACACAAATTTTCTAAGTTATGATCTCTATCTATATACATCCAGTCATTTATACTTCCAAGGAAGCAGTATCTATAAATATAATATTCATTTCCATATTTTGATATTTTAAAAGATGGTTCATAAAAAGTTTTCTCTGTATTTATTACTCCAGACATTAAATATGTCAATTCTAGTACGCTTGATTTACTATTGTACTTTTCGTCAACATATACTTCAATTCCATCTTCTTTTTCATTAATTACATAATCCATTCCTTTGCATGTTTTATTCAAAACTAATTTAATAATATTTATTTCGTTTTCATTAATCATTTTTTCAAATATATGTCGTACAACAGGATTGCTATTTGCCGGTTCGTATACTTCATATCCATTCGGTAATTCATCAATAGCATTTTCACGTTTTGTTGATAATCTAAAACTAATATTACCCTTCTTTGTAATGGATTTGTGAAGATAATATTTTTTCCCATTTCTGCTAGTATAAATAAATTTATCATCAAACATTTAATTACCCCTTGTATTACAAACAATAATCATAATCGAAGTATTTATACTTGTGCCCGAAAAGTCAATTTAACAATAAAGAACCAATCCCCCTGTGGCTTGCCCATCCTACCAACTCCGTCAACCTACAAACTCCGCTAACTTACGCGCGCCCTGTGATGCTGCGAATAAAAGCCACTTCCTCCTCCGACCAGGGTGTTCCGTCCGGTCGGAAAATGTCGTGGAACCATATCTCCGGCTCCTTTGACCCAGGGCGGGAGCCCCAGGGATAGATGGTCTGGGTTTTCCCGGCCACCAGTCCCCAGTTTAGGGCTCCGATGTTTTTTTCGCGGAAAATGGGCAGATGGCTTTCGAAGCGGCTGTTCTGGGTCCGGGCCATATACTCGGTGCAGACCAGGGGTTTCCCATAGGCTGAGAGGGTTTCAATTTTTTTTATAAGGCTTTCTTTTGGGGAATAATCGTGAAAGGTAATGATGTCCGAATTACGGGCTAAAAATTCGTTAATGCCCTTGAACCAGGACGCGCTTTTCCATATACCAGCGGTTATAGGTTGATTAGGCCTCGCATGTCGGGCCCAGCGGAAGGTCCGGCCGAGGAGCCTTGTGCTGTTGGGTAAAAAGCCAACGGAGTTGCCGATTTCATTGTACAGGTCCCAGGCGTAGATCCGCTGATCATCCCTGAATTTTCCTATCACACCGGTAACGTACTTTTCCAGTTCCGTCCATGATTTCTCGTTGTTGATGAGCCGAGAACCGGGAGAGCGGACCCATCCGGAGTTGTGGATGCCCGGCCGGGGTGCTGGCTGTTTTCCCGGGTGCGACCTATCGTTCCAACAGTCGTCAAAGATTACAAAGATAACCGAAAGCCCCGCCTGTTCCGCCAGGTCTAGGAAGCGGGAAATTCTTGCGATAAAGCCCTCCTGGTCTATCCGCCAGGGAATGTCGTGCAGGTACACCCGGATAACGGTAAATCCAAGGTCCGCGGCGAGTCCCAGTTCCTTTGCGATACGTTCGGGGGAAAAGGTCTCTTTCTGCCACATTTCCAGCTGGTTTATTGCGTTGGAGGGGATAAAATTACAACCCACGGGCCAGGCGTGGTCTGAAAACCAATGCCAGGCCCGGTCCTGCGACCATACCATATCGGCAGAAAGCCCTGCTTCTTCCTCGATTACCCTATTATCCAGGTCTTTCTGATAACTAAACTTTTCCCATCGTTGGGTTAGCCCCAGGGCCGGGATGCCCACAAAGGCCCGCAGGTTAAGTGTATTCTGATCTGTCAGGGTAAGGTTCATACCGTAGAATTTACCATTTTCGGGATTGTAGAGTTTCCCTCCCCGCCATCGACCGTTTTTATATGTAAGACCGCTGAACAGTCGGATCCCCAGCAGGGGGCGTTGACGCAAGGCTGGATCGGGATTAGCCGCATCCTGTTCCCCATTTTCCAGCCCCTCCGCCAGGTATCCCGCATAGCCCCCATCCTCCCGTTGTATTTCCAGACGGAAACGCCATCCATCGCTCATCCAGGAGCCCACAATTGCATCAGCGTGCGTATTCATCATACCATTATGATACCATGGCTAGGGAGAAAAGAACATTGTAAGACTAAAAAAGTATGGACTTGTCCCGTTTCAGTGAACAATAAGATAGGCCTTTCCTAAACTATATGAGGGAGTGTAGCTTAACTATAACATCATTACACAAGGGCAGGTCCAGTTTTCCTAATTTGTTTTTTGTTAGTGCTTCGAAATCGATTGCGAAATGATTAATTATTGGATAAAATATAAGCATCCCATAGGGCAAAAGTTTGCTGTCATACATTGGTATTAACCCATACCAGCAAAAGGAGCAATTATGAACACATTTCAGCTTATAGAAACCGCGAAGGATACGGACCGGCGTCTTTCCCCCATTCCAGTGGCCGAACGGGAAGTCCGGTCCCCAAAGCACCTCTCGTGCATCATCAATATAGAACAGGAAAAGACCTATCAGACCATCTTGGGCTTTGGCGGCGCCCTTACCGAATCTTCTGGGTATGTGCTTTCCGCCCTTCCGGAGGAAAAACGACGGGAAGTCATTCAGGCCTATTTTGATGCCGCCGAAGGCCTCGGGTATACCTTTGCCCGGACCCATCTTAACAGCTGCGACTTTTCCCTGGGCAACTGGGCCTGTGTGGAACAGAAAGATGAAAGCCTTGCGAGTTTTTCCATGGAAAAACCCGAGCGTTACCAGCTTCCCCTGTTAACCGATGCCGTCCGCACCGCAGGCGGTAACCTGTCTTTATTACTTTCACCCTGGAGTCCTCCCGCCTGGATGAAGGACAACAATGATATGAACCATGGGGGAAAGCTCTTAAAACACTACTATGCACTGTGGGCATCCTATTTTGTACGGTATATTGATGAACTGGCAAAGCGTAACATACCGGTCTGGGCAGTTACGATACAGAATGAACCCGAGGCAGCACAGGTATGGGATTCCTGCCTGTGGACCGCCACCGATGAAGCGGAATTCGCGGTTGAACACCTGGGCCCCCAACTGAAAAAGGCCGGCTATGGGCATATCAAAATCCTCGTGTGGGATCATAACCGGGACCGGCTCTGGGAGCGGGCCAGTGAAAGCTATGCCTACCCCGGTGCGGATTCATATATCGCCGGTGCTGCCTATCACTGGTATTCAGGGGATCAGTATGATGCGGTAAAGAAGGTTGCAGAAGCCTATCCGGATAAGCTGCTGGTATTTTCTGAGGGCTGCGTAGAGGGTGGCGCCCGGCCCGGCGCATGGTTTACCGGCGAACGGTATGCCCATAATATCATTAACGATTTGAACAACGGCTGCCATGGCTGGATTGACTGGAATATCGCCCTGGATCTTTCAGGCGGGCCTAACCATGTGGGGAATCTCTGTGATGCGCCGGTCCTCGTAGATACCCAGAAGGGGCGAGCCTATTATCAAAGTTCTTTCTATTATATAGGACATTTCAGCAAGTTTATTAAACCCGGCGCGCAGCGGCTCGCTGTCCGGATGGACTCCTGGATGGTTCCCGCCGCGGTGGATGGCCGGATGGGTAACACCATGGAATCCCTGGCAGTGCGGAACCCCGATGGTACCATAAGCCTCGTGGTCTGTAACCGAACCGAGGCGGATATGGTGTATCGGCTTCATCTTTCCGGATCTGGGGAGGAACGCATCCTGTTATGCCCGCCCCGGGGAATTCAGACACTCTTAATAAAATGATACAAAAAAAGCCCTCGGGAAACCGAGGGCTTTATTATTTTGTTTGAGGTTTTTACAAAAACCTCGTTTGTTATGTACATCCAGGAGCGGGCTATCTGCAGTTTTTTAGATAGCCCTGTAATGGACGCCGGTACTTACACCAGCCGGGAGCGGGGTATGAATACTTCGATTTGGCCGATGCTGCCATCCCGGTTAAAGAGCCTCTGGGAATTATCCCGGTCCAGAGTGAGCCCCTTATATTCAATTACATCAGCAGTGCTCGGAACAGGAACCGCCCGATGGATCTTGATGGAGCCTTCACTTGCATCTGACAGCCGGTATACTACCGGAACACCGCAATAGGTAAACTCCAGATGCCCATCGGCAAAGAACTCTGTCTTTCTAAGCAGTACCGGATTACAGGTAAGCTGGCCATTTTGAATGGAAATGCCCAATTCTCCCCAGCGGGTAAGGACCTCTTCCTTAACCTGACCGGTCATACCAGGCTGTTTTGCCCCCTGACCCGCAGGTGTGTGGGAATAGGGGTCGGTGGGGAAGGCGCCATACACTTCCGGTTTCTTGTTAAAGCCTAAGCCCTTGCGCACATCATAATAGGCGTCAATCAAACCGCGGCGGACCTCCGGATTGGTTTCCAGAAGCAGGGTTTCCTGAATTGCCAGAAGCAGTTTGGAGACCATGTGCCAGTAGATGCTGCCAAGCCCTTCATAGGCATAAAAGGTTCCCGAACGGCCGGTAAAACTGCGGTGGTTAAAGGTAGCCTCATATAAGTCCAGCACGGCCCTGGAATCCCGCTGCACCAGCTCTGCAAGCTTTAAATCCCTTGCTGCCAGGTCCGCAAGGGCCTTTTCCAGGTCCCTGGCATTGCGGAATTGGGCATTAAAGTGGCCGGTACCATGAATATCCAGTGTGATGATCCGGTGATCCTTCTGTGCCACCAGCGCAGCAAGAAGCGGAATTGCCTGAATTTTTTCCTGAGCCACCCGGTTTTTCTCCAGGAAGCGGGGCAGTTCCTTGTCCGGATACAGGATGTAGGAATACTGGTCTTCCCGGAAGAGCCGCCCATGGCGGAGGGCCTTAAAGAGCTCAAGGCTTTCGGAACCGGTAAGGGCCCGGGAAGAAAGGACCGCCACCTGGCCCTCCAGCATCTCATCAAGATAGTGGAGGGTGATGCTGCCATCCTGTTCTACGCTGAAGGTATTATAGGCGTGGTACAGGCCGTCGCTCCGCCGGTTTTTCCGTATGGTGTACTGGATATGGGTCTTAAAGGTTTTTAAGTACTCAATAAGTTCAGATCTGGAAATGGTTTTGGCGGTTCCGCTGTACCCATGGGTATAGAGGTTTTCCCGGAATGTTTCATAGATCTGGCCCGCCGCATCCATAAATTCCCGGCGTCCCTTAGGACTATCCGCCGTTTCGGGATTAGTCTGAGCAAAGAGCTTTGCCAGGTCCCTTACACAGCGCTCTGTTTCTTCCGGCAGCATAAAGGACCCCGCATCAGATTCGGAATACAGCTGAATAAAGAAGTCCACAAAGCGGTGCAGGTAGTAGAGGGTTACCATGGAAAGACCGTAACCGGCCAGGGCGTTATTGGCATCGTTCCATTCGGGCCGCTGGGTGTTAAGCCAGATGCCGCCGCCGGGGACCAGGTTCCCCAGTTTTGCGAGCAGAATGGCGAGCAGTTTTGCCGTCATGGAGATAAGGGCCACCGATTTGTCCTTATGCAGCACAAGCTTTGCATCGCTTCCCAGTTCTGCTACCAGGGCTTCGATATGGTGGTGCCGCTGGTGATCAAAATCGATGGTGGATCTCGGGTTGGCCAGGATGTCCTTGTAGGGTTTCAGATGGTAGGGCACATTGGCACTTGAATAGAGGGGCCTGTCAAGCTGTGTAAGGAGACCCTTCCGGTCCAGGCTTGCCTGGAATTCCAGGAGCTTAAGAAGGTAAATTACCTGGTGGTCCCCCCAGTAGCCGATGTTTGACCAGGGGTTATCGGGCTCTACAACCTCCCAATCTATGCCGTCCCGGGTAATCCGGTAGGGGTTAAAGCCATCGGGGGTCAGGGCATTAAGGAACTTGGTCACCATCCCTTCAATATAGAGGGGGTAGGAGTAGGCCAGGGCTTCCCAGTTCTGAAAGATATCCCGCCAGTTGCCCTGGTAATTAAGCCTGCGGTTGCCCCGTTCATCCTTTAGTTCGATAGAGAAGCGATTCCACGGCCGGCTTGGGTCGCCGTGCCGGCGGGAGAAGGTGAGGGGAAGGTATTCCAACACCATCCGTTCCAGCTGGGAATTCTGCTGAGCGCGAACCTTTTCTAAGAGGTTCTTATAATTGATGGTGGCGCCGGACCCGGCAATGGCAGCTCGCATGGCCGGGACAAGGCCCTTGTTGCGGACAGAGACAAATTGAATAAGGTCTTCGGCGGAAATTTCGTATCCGTCGGCAAAAAGGCCTCCCCGCATGATGTTAAAGAGGACATTAGCCTTGTGATGAATGCAGGTTAGCTCTTCGGCCGTTTCTTGTACCCCATCCGCAGCGGCCAGAAAGGCTTCCAGCTGGGCCTGGGTTTTTGCGATATCATCCTTTAGCATCCCTTCTGCCTTGGTCCGGCTTCGAATGAGCTCCCGCAGTTCAATAGCTCTGCCTGCATCCAGATTGGTGTCAAAGACCTGGTACCATTCATCCTCAGCGCCCGCCTGCAGCTCCAGGTTCTGGAGCAGGAACTGGCTTGGCCGCAGTCCCTTAAGCACCCCTTGCTGCACCAGGGGTTTCCCATATTTAAAGGCTTCTTTTGTTTCGTTTACCAGGTATACCATTCCGTTCCGGCTGAACCAGCCCACATTGGCAAAGAGTCCTTCGCTGGGTTCAGCCTTATCGGTAACGATGGAGCTTACCGCAAAAAGGACCATTCCGGTTTCACTGTCCAGATCGGTTTTTTTATACGCATCCAGGAGTATGCTGTTGGCGTTCTGAAAGTCCGCGGTAGTACAGGCGGGCATTATGTTCTGACAGCCGTCAAGAATTGCTATGGTACGGCGCTCCTTGCCCCAGTTCAGAATACGGCTGTGCCGCACGAGCCCAAAGCGGTCACTGCTGGTCCAGCCGTACTGGAAAGTGAGCTGCAGGTCCTGGTTTATCTCCTCAAAATAAATTTTGGAACCGCTCGTGTTTTTATACAGGTTTCTCTGGATCTTCCAGAGGCCGGTACTGGTGTCCGAGAAGGGTTCCCAATACCAGACCTTATCCCCTTCAGTAACCTTCAGGGCTGTAAAGGGCCCCGTATAGGTCCGTGCATCTGCTACCTTATCTGCCGTATAATAGGGAAAAATTGCATAGTCGGCATTCTTTCTACCCGCTGTAAGGCCGCCGTTGGACCAAATAAAGTTCCACACATCGGAAGCGCTTACGATAGTCATAAAAAAGGGCGGCATTGCATCCACATGGGCAATCTTAAAATAGGTGTCACCCAAGAAAGTAACCAGTTCACTCTGAACCGCCAGAGGCTTTGCGCTCTTAAGAGCATCTACAGTCATTCCCTGCATAAAGGCTACTTTCCTTATCCAGTTGGGGGAGCTGAATATATAGATAATCCCCCATTGTACAACCAGGTTGATTATAAAGCGCGCTGGGAAAGCATGTCAACGAAATCGATTGCGTATTATGTGTAAAACCGAAAAAAAGACACCAAAACGAAATCTAGAACCAACTTTGTATCACAAAAAACTCTAAAATCTACTATAATGACAACATGGTTCGGCGCTGGAAATTCTCCACCCAGGTGGCATTCATCTATACCCTCATCATCGCCATCCCGCTCAGCATGCTCATTATCGGCGTGTCCCAGTATGTATCCAGTAATATTATTGCATCCATGTTCCAGGACTCAGAACGGATCATCGATGAACAAAGCCGCTCTGTGGAACAGGTCGCCCTGCAGATGGAACATCTGGAAAGTGTTATCACGAGCGACTTTGATTTAAAACAGTTCCTGTATCTATCCACTCCCGATGATACGATCCAGACTATAGAAAAACTCATCTACCATACAAAAATTCTGGAGCGGATTACCTTTACCCAGCCCCTTATCTACAAGGTTTACATATTCGTACATAACCAGGCAGTCCCCGAACGCTGGCCCCTGGTGTATCAGGAAGACCGCTTTTCCGATACTTCAATATCCCGATGGGTATATAACTATTACAACCGGATTACCAGCGCCGTAGATCTGCAGGTAGAAAAAGCCGTATACCTTACGGGCGAATTGGAACTGCAAAAGCGCCATGTAGGCTATGTCCAGATCGGGGTACGGATGACCGATTTTTTCCCCTTTCTGTATCAAACAAATGATCACACCCAGTCGGGGAAAACAATAGTATTTAACAAGGATAAACCGGTCCTGTCAGAGACAGAGGTAGATCCGAACCTTATCAAAACACTGAACCAGAATTTTCCTGAAGCAGACCATGGCTCCTGGCGCTATAAAGTCCGCGGTGATGAATATATCCTGGCCTTCAGACGTATACCCCGGCTCGACCTTACCCTGGTCCACTGGCGCTCAGCGAAAAGCCTCCTTGCAAGCATTGGAATCATACGTTTTGTCTCCGTTAGCATCCTTATTCTTTCTATCCTGGTGATGTTCCTCATTATCTCCGGCGCCACAAACCGGCTTTTTAAGCGGCTGTACCTTATTATGCATGGACTGCGGGAAGTGCGGGACGGGAATCTGAAGGTACATATTCAGGTTGACGGCACCGACGAAGTGGCTGAGATGGCCAGTATTTTTACCGCCATGGTAACCCAGATTAATGCGCTTATCGAAACCTCCCGGCAGGAACACGAGCTTCTGGCCCAGACCCATATTAAGGCCATGCAGAACCAGATAAACGCCCACTTTCTCTATAATGCCCTGGAAACCATTAAGATGCAGGCTGAACTTAAGGACGAAGCCGACCTGGTAGAAAGCATCACCATTCTGGGCCGGCTCATGCGCTATTCCCTGAAATTAAACAAGCACCAGGTTACCCTTGCCCAGGAACTGGAATACATAAGCGATTATATCAGGTTGATGAACATCCGGAACGATTATACCATTACCCTAGAATATGCGATTCCTGAGCCCTTCCTTAAGCTGGAAATCCCCAAGATGCTCATACAACCGGTGGTGGAAAATGCGGTAATGCACGGCATAGAGCCTGTAGGGGAGGACGCCCATATCCAGATAGCCTGCACTGCGGATACTGCGGTAAACCGGTGGTTTATCACCATACATAATACGGGCCGGGAGATTGATGAACGGACCCTGCAGCATGTGCGCCTTGAGATTGCTGAGGGCCGCGAACGGGAAGGCCCTTCGGGCGGCATAGGCCTCGTGAATATACAACAACGCCTTTGGGCATTTTATGGCGAAACCTTTAAAGTAACTATAGAAAGCGGGCAGGGCCGAGGTACCAGGGTAACTATCCCTCTGCCGCTGCCAGAAGATTTTGGGAGATAGGTTCCTATGAAACTCTTGATTGCGGATGATGAAAAAACAATTCGTGCCGGGTTAATAAAAATTATTACAGAGCATTATCCCGGTACATTGGAAATTATAGAGGCTAAAAACGGAGAAGAAGCCTGGACCCACATTTGCGAGCAGAAACCGGAGATTTTAATTACCGATATCCGGATGCCAAAAATGGATGGTATGGAACTCATGCGGCATGTTGCTGCCCTGGAAGAAAAGCCTGCCATGGTAGTTTTAAGCGGTTATGAAGAGTTCAGCTATGCCCGGGAATCGATACGGCTCGGTGTAGTCAACTATATTTTAAAACCCGTCGATAAACAGGAACTTTTTCAGATTCTAGATTCCCTGATTGCGGATATTCAAGAAAAAGAACGGACAAATAAACAAAACCTGATTGCCTCTGCAATAAAAGGGAGTATGCTGCAGAAGGATACGTTACAGGAGCTTATAAGGAATGGAGCATACCGGATTGCCCAGTGTATAAAACCATCTGACAAGCAAATTGCCAATCTTATAACAAAAAATCATGCTTTTATAATAGAAGAAAAAACAAATTCACTGAGCCTTCTGGTTCCCGAAGCAGAACGGACTGCCTTGTTTAGTGAGCTGCAAGCACAATTCCATATCATTGGTGTCAGTGACATCATACGAAATCCTGCGGATCTGCAATCCTGCAGAACCCATGCAGAAATTGCTTCCTTTGTACGTTTTTTTTCTGCAGAAAAACGGCTCGTTTTATACGAAGACCTCTTCGAGCCCCAGGATCAGGCAGCAGAAAACCGTTCCTTAGAATCCCTTGCGGTGCTGGTCGGTACCGGTGACAAAACGGGCATACAACGTATGCTGAGCAGCCTTTTCAGCTTTGAATCAGAATCTTTTTACCAGAATGTGATGGGGCTCTATCAGATAAGCAGCCAGATACCATCATTGCTCATGACCTTTCATCAATATATAGAAACCGATCCCTATCTTTCTATGAAATCCTTTCTCCTGCGGGATATGGACCGATATACTGCCATTGCGGAACTGCAAAAGGATATAAGCGATTTAGTTTTATATCTTGATATTTTATTACAACAAAGGTATTCGGAGTATCCCTTTATAGAACAGGCCCTGGCCTTTGTGGCCAAGCATTTTACCGAGCCTATCTCGATGGCGACGGTAGCCAACCATTGCTCAGTAAACTACACCTATTTTTCAGAGAAATTTAAACAGGTGGTGGGGGTGAACTTTAACGATCATGTAAAACAGCTCAGGCTGGAAGAAGCAAAACGGCTCCTCCAGCAAGGCTGCTATAAGGTCTACGAAGTAGCCTCCCGTTCAGGCTTTGGGGACGTTAAATATTTTATGAAAGCCTTTAAGGAAGCCACCGGCCTCAGCCCCGGCGAATACCAGAAACGCTGCAATACCCAGTAGGGTTACCCAATACGTTCCCGTAGAGCCTCCTGGAGCACCTGTGAAAAGTTGATGTGTTGTGCCTCAGCCGCTTCATTAAGCCAATAGGGGATGGTGAGGGTTTTCTTAATTGATCGATTGCGGATCTGATCCCCAATCATATCAGGCCTGCCTTCTATGGGGGGCAATAAATGCGCCTTCTTCAACAGGGAGCTGTGTAGGATCTGATGCAGTAGGGATTGATACGCCCTCTTCTAGTAAACCATAAAGGTGAAGTGATAATGCTTCTCGAGCCATGGTAAGAGCCTCTTCTAAATTATCCCCGGCGGAGATGCAGCCTGGCAAGTCGGGGAAGTCTACAGAATAGCCACCGGAATCGACACGGCGGAAGTATGCGGGATATAAATAGGTTTTCATATTACGCCTCCAAATTAAGTTGCGCCTGGCAGGCTATACTCCGGACTGTCTCCGGTGCAAGGTCCTTTCATTGTATAAACAAACCATTCGCGGTCAGGGTTATATACAGGATCGATTCGGGGACCACGATGTCCGGCAAGGACCGGGAAGGGCGCTGACGCAGGGTGTAGTTTGCATCCAGAGTGAGCTTCCAGAATTTGAAAGAAAGCCCGCAGGTTCCGCCCCAGCCGGGTAGGAATTCATCATTACGGATGACCGTAGAACCTTCGATTCCGAGCCTGAGACCCAGGAATGGCGCGATCCAGGTTTCTGCCATAGGCATAAGCCGCAGATAATAAAGATTTCTGTCTAAAAACAGGTCGTTCACCTGTTTCAGGGCTATACTGGTGGTCCCGCCCCCAAAAACTCTCGTAAGGGTTTGTTCGATATATACAGGGGCCTAATAGGATTTCATGGTGTTAACTGATGTATCGAACCAGTATTGCACTTCCGAGGTCCAGGATCCAAGAATATCCCAGCTCAGATTTCCCGACCTGGTTTTTACAACAGCCGCCAGGGTTCCGCCAAAGGCAGTTTGCGGGTCATCAATATATGCATTATTCGTTTGAGATAGAATATAATAACTCCGGTTAAGCCGGGCTCCCTGGAATGCCGCCCCAATACTGATATTCGGACTAACAGACATTCCAATTGATAAGATACCTCCATAATAATATGATCTTTGGTTCCCTGCCTGGGCATAGACATTCGATGGAGCACCGGTCCATTGTACCACCGAGTCCTTCCAATTTACCGCTATAGCATCAGCTCCAATTCCCAGAACAGCGGAGAGCGGGACATAATAGGCCATCGATGCGCCGCCCCGCTCCTCACCCACGCCCCAGTTCGCATCTGAGGTGGTAGCTATGGTCTGTTTGTTATTGGAATCATAGGTGCCCCAGGTGTGCCAGCCGTAGGCCCCATACAAGACAAGACTGTCCGAATTGATGCCCCCCAGATAAGCTGGGTTCCAGTAACTCATGTACCGTTCAGGGGCAACCTTGAATTTGGCTGAAAGAGATGCAACCCTTGCTAAAAACAGGTTGATGACCCCGCTTTCGGGATCAAGTTTTTGTGCCGCTCGTAACTTTGCACGGGCCTCTTCTTTATTGCCTGCATCGAGGGCGGCTATACCTTCAGAAAGGGCTACAACCGCAGCGGCGGTCTCAGCCGGTTTTTGCTTGGCAACGACCTGCGGAACTTCGGCAACAGGGACCTTTAAGTATGAAAGGAGCGAGCGGGCGAAGTAGGCGCCGATATATGAGTATTTAGAAGGGCTTTCTATGAGCTGATCATTCCAGACTACCTGGGAAGTTTCCACGTCAAGCATTTTAAGACTGAAAAGCAGGGTATCTCCCATATCGGTAATTGAGCCGTATACCAGATACTGGACCGCAAGAAGCTTTCCTACTGTAAGCTGGTTAGCTTCTTCCGCCACGCCGGAAAGGGCAAATTCCATTTCCTGCAAAGCTACATTCCGTTTTTCCCGGTCCACGAGCCGGATGTTCCGGGATTTCCCCAGTTCAAACCCGATAATCTCAGCAAAGCCCTTGCCGAGATATTTGTTTTTGGGGTTGTCGGTCTGTATTTCAAAATCACTGATAGCCAGAGTAGGCTGGTTCTGGGCAAGGACTGGAAAGATGGTTGCAATGCTGATAATGAGCATCAACATGGCTATTCTGATTTCTTTCATACACTGCCTCCAGAAAAAGACCTGACGCTTTTCTAAAAGTATAGTATGCTTTTGTTATAAATACAAACAGAGGAGGTCCCTATGCCTGCAGATCGGGATAGGACAATTGATGCGCTCACCTCGGCCTTTGCGGCGGGGGAGCTCAGTATGGATGAGTTTGAAAAACGGGTGGAAACCGCAAACCGCAGTGATGATGAAGCCACATTGCGGCGTCTTTTAGCAGACCTGCCTCGTTTTGCAGGGGATGACCGGGGGCAGGTGAGTAGTGCAAACTATACTGTCAGTGCGAGTAGTGCCGCCAGCACCAACAGCACCACTGGTGCGGATAATACCGCCTGGTCCCGGGATTGGAAACAGTATGCCGATTCCATGAATGACCGGTATCGCCATGCAAGAGGATATGAATACCGGCGTAAGGCGGATCAGGTTGCGATTTTTTCCTCCAGTCGCCGTATCGGCCGCTGGACTTTACCCAAACGGCTCGACTCGGTAGCAATCTTCGGCTCCTGTCTTATCGATATGCGTCAGGCCGACATTCCCCCAGAGGGAGGGCATATCGAAGCGGTTGGGCTTTTTGGCTCCGTGCAGATACTGGTTCCGCCGGGACTTAATGTGCGGGTTAATGGTGTATCCATCTTTGGTTCAGCAACAGGTTCTGGGGATATTATCGGCGACAGCGCTGCCCCCTGGGTAGAAATAGAAGCGGTTGCCATATTCGGCAGTGTGGAAGTAAAGGTCAGCAGGTAATGCCTCACACCTATTTTAACGGTCTGGCAAACTAGCGGCTTTTGAACATCAATATAAAGAGGAGGGATTCATGAATAAAAAGATAATTGCAACTAGCGGCGCTCCTGCTGCTATCGGTCCCTATTCCCAGGCAGTGCAGGCCGGATCCGGAACACTGCTCTTTATTTCGGGGCAGCTCCCGGCGGACCCGGGGACGGGGACCCTCGTTCAGGGCGACATTGGCGCCATGACCCGCCGCTGCCTCGAAAATATCAAGTCTATTCTGGAGGCCTCCGGGGCAAGTATGGCCAATGTGGTAAAAACCACGGTATTCCTCACCTCTATGGAAGACTTTGCTGAAATGAACAGGGTATACAGGGGCTATTTCCCCGCCGAGCCGCCGGCCCGGTCTACCATAGCGGTAGCTGCCCTCCCCAAGGGGGCTCCGATAGAAATCGAAGCGGTGGCGGTGCTATAAAAGTTATTTGACGTGCCCTATAGTCATGGTATACTGATTGTATGGAACACTCAAAAAAGCTTGTCCTTCTTGTTTTGATGGCCCTGATGCTCGTAGTGTTAAACTCCGACGGGCAGGTTATGGCGCCGACCCTGGCGATCATCGAAAAAGAATTCGGCGTTTCCGATGCCGCTGTTGGTGTCATGATGGGCCTCTTTACCGTGCTGGGGGCGATTGTCTCCCTCCTCTGGGGCTACTTTGCCGATAAGGCAAGCCGGAAACTGCTTTTTGTTCTTTCAGTTCTTATCGGCGAACTCCCCTGTGCATTAACCGCCTTTGCCCCGAACTGGACCGTATTCTTTTTTCTGAGGATACTTACCGGTATTGGGATGGGAGCTGCCTTTCCCTTAGTATTTTCCATTTTGGGGGATATTTACGATGAAAAGGAGCGGCCCTGGGCGTCCGCCATACTCACCGTATCCTTTGGCATGGGAAACATCGTGGGGGGTGTTCTCGGCGGCTTTGTTGGTGCCAGCGGCAACTGGCGTTTCCCCTTCCTCCTGGCAGCTCTTCCGAATATTCCCCTGGTACTCCTCTTCTGGCTCCTCGTGCCGGAGCCAAAAGCTGCGGCAAGCGAAGAGGCTACGAAGGCCCTGGTAGAGGCTGGTCTTGTATATCCCCGCCGTATCAGACTGTCGGACTATACGGGGCTCTTTAAGATTAAGACCAATGTGTATCTCCTGATTCAGGGTATTGCGGGAACCATCCCCTGGGGGTCTTTCTTCTTCCTGAATAAATTCCTGAATGAATATAAGGGCCTTTCTATCGCAGAGGCCACAACGGTTTACCTCGTGTTTGGTGTAGGTATGGTTATCGGCACCATCGTCGGGGGAATCTGGGGTGGTGCGATCTTTAAAAAGAGTGATACACAGCTCCCCATTTTCTGTGCAGAAACGACCTTCCTTGGCACTGCCCTGACCCTGGGGGTGGTCCTCTTAAAACTGCCTCTGGCAATTATCATCCCCATGGGTTTCTTTGCCGCCTTCTTTGCAGCCATGACAGGCCCCAATATGCGGACCATGCTCCTCGATGTCAATGTTCCCGAAAGCCGGGGCCCAATCTTCTCTATCTTTAATTTAACCGACAGCCTCGGCACCGGCTTTGGCCGCTTCGTAGCGGGCTTCCTCTCAGTAGCCTTCGGGCTTATGGCGAGTCTCAGCATCTCGGTCTCATTCTGGATTTTCTGCGGTATTGTACTCTGGTTTACTTCGAGCATTTTCCCGCCGGACCGTCAGGTGCTTAAGGCTACCATGTCTCAGATTGCAGAGGAGATGAAACAGAAGAACGCCTATTAAGGTGTTGGTCCGGGTTGTTTGTGTAAGTTGGCCATGTAGTAAAAGGGCTTTTTCAAAACATGCTTTGTTTTGAAAAAGCCACTCATTAAAGTCTAATCTCCTTTTTTTAATTCCTCGATGATCTCATCGAGCCGGTAGCCATTATGTTGTTCCGCAACAAAAGGCTGAATCGCGGCAAAGAGACTCCCTGCAGCATGCCTGGTTTGCCACTGGATATTGCAGGTGGGGCAGTAGATGTCGATGGTGCCGATACTGAGACCTCCCACAACCTTAAGTATGTAGGCAGTATGGGCTTTCTTTTTACTACTCCGGTCACACTGAAGGGTCCAAATACCCTCTTTCCATGCAGCAAGCAGGGCTGAAACTGAAAAGCGCCGGATCCCAAAGTATATAAAACCCGTGTGAAGGCTCCCGAGGGATCCATTTCGCATCAAGGGATTTGCCAGAATTCGGTCGGTGTTCCTGATAAGCAGGTCAAAATTTTCTATTATAAGGTCGATATCTCTGGCGGGATCATAGGCCAGGGCTGCTTGCAGCCTGCGCTGGGCTTCATCATACAGAGAATTCCCTTCACCTTGTGTAAAGGGCCAGGCTTCGGAGAGCAGTTCCATAAAGGGCTCAAGGTCCTGATCAATGCCCACTGTTTTAATACATCGACTTACGCCATCCCAATAAAAATAACGGAACAGCCCATCCTGAGTGGGCCCCTTAAGTATCTCTATGTATTTGCCGTCATCGGTGATAAATCGCTTGCCCTGCAGTGCTAAAAGCCCGTTGTAATACACCTGCTTATCACCCCGCAGTGTCAAACTGTCGCTGGTATTTCCTTCCTTTGTTTCCGGGAAGGGTTCGATCCCCGTACTGGGATCGAGGGGGAATCTTGCTGGTGGGAACCGTATCATGGGTAATCTCCTCTGGTAATAAGCAACATGGTTATATCCCTGTGTCCAAGAACACAGGGAAACGTTTAACGATACTCCTGTGGTAGCCCGCAGGGATTCATGAGAAAAACCTATCGCTCTTAATTGTTCTCATGGGTGAGCCTGGGCTGATTAAACACGGGCTCCTTTGTTGTGGGTTTAAAAGGAGGCCCAACAGAGTGGGTTCCTGAGAAGAGATTCATGTTGATGAACAGGTTCTGGTTACACCGGGTGTTGTTGATCGAGTTGCTAGCTGGGGGTAAGAACGCGGAATAGAACGAATGAGGAATGTTTTTGCTATAAATGGCTTTCATAAGCCACTCCTGTTTAGCTGTTCAGCCTCCAGAAAAGAGGCCAGTGCCGCAAGTCGGTTAAATCGCACTTCTGGTTGTGAGTCCTGCCCTTAAGCAGAACATCCCTGGTTGTAAACTTAAGTGTTATGTTTACACTCAAGTTTACTTGTAAAATATAGTACGTCCATGACTAATAGTCAAACAAATTTATTTTCTTCGCTTGACAGCTGGAAAAGGCTGTATGATAAAATTGAATTACATTCAATATTTATTTGGAGGTGTTATATGAAAAGTTGGAGCAAAAAAATGGTTTATGGACCCCTCTGTCATGCGGGGGGGGGTACTACTCCTCCTAATTTCAGGCTTTTTTTTGTCATGTACCGTAGGCCAGGATCCAGCTAGTGCTAAAGAGTCCTTTGTTGTTGAACATGTACCGGCCATTATTAGCCAGCCCAGCCAGAGCGGCGAAATAGAATCCTTTCAGGCAGAAGTAAAAATTTATTCAAGCATTGACAGAAAACCCTCATCAGCCCATTTAGTTTCACAGTATCGCCTTGCCACCAAAATTATTGATGGAACAATTTATACGAGAATGGATTTCCCTGAAGATCAGGAACATACAATTGCCGCAAGGACTGTAGTCAGTAATGGAAAAGACTTGGTGCTACTAGATTCAGCTAGTGGAAAAGTTGAGTACCGCTTGCCCGTACCAGAACAGGCTGCGGATCTCATTCAAAATACTTCGCAACGGCCGACAACGCTTTTCCAGAAAATCAATGTCACCCAACTCCGAGAGACCTTTAAAGATTTGCAATGGGATATGGAAAGTAATGAGGGGAGAACCCGCTGGGTAGTAAATTTCCCCCTACAAATTCTCTCACGGTTCAATGCAGTTCCAGGGCAACAAATAAAGTCTTTTAAACTCTACCTTGATGAAGCAAATGGAACTGTTGCAGGCTCTGAACAGGTTATGGTACAGGAAGACGGAACAATTATTACCACAAAAAACACTACAATCTATACTGAAAAAGACGGAGTTCCCATTCCAATCGGTATGGTCGAGGACTCTCATTATGATCTTCCCTATACAATTGATACAAGTGATTCGGCGGTGGGACCATACAATGAAGATACAGCTCCCGAAATAAGTCCGGAGAAAGCCCGTGAATTAATCGAAAACGGGCAGGCTATAGAGATAAATGCCATGACCGGAGACCCATCGAATCCGGATTATACAGAACAGACGATTACACTGTACGACAGCATTGAGCTGAACACCGCACCGGACATTCTTTTTAAGGTCTTTTAAAAAGGGGGTAGGGATATGAAAACAAGAATTATTGCAATAATATTAATAGTAAGTTTTGCAGGAAATATATTCGCAGATACATTGACCGGTATTTTCTTTCCCGGCATTAAAACTGAATATTCCGTACCGGGTGAACCAGCAAGCAAAAATACCGCTTCGGTAGCTATGGAACAGCAATTAAAAGATGCCTATACCCTCTTTGGCAATTATCAGCAACAGGTGGTAATTGGACAAAGCCAAGGTGGCTTCCGTGCCTTAGGTTATGCGAACTACCTGAAGGAAAAAGGTGAAGCGGACAAACTTAAAGCTGTCATATCCATCGGTGCCCCAGCACGGGGCTTCACGCCGCTTATAAAAGGAAAGATGGATCTTGCATATAGAATAGATGAGAAGATAAGAGCAAGCATAAATGGTATAAATAGCGTTTTTAGTGTATTTGGCATAACAAATCCAATGGGGGCATATCCTTGGCTATTTGGCTTGAATACGGGTTTACAGGCTTTGTACCAATTCATTGCGCCATTTTTTATTAATGGCTTCTATTATAATGATTGGGTTTCTCCCAGCTCTGTTAAAATGATGAGCAATATACTTGGTGGTGTGGTAAGCGATGGTGTTATGGAAGATTTTAAACCTGGCAGTGAGTATATACGGAACAGGATCGCTCCAACTTACATTCCTGCCCAGGGGCATTATGTTAAAGTTAAGATTGGGAGAATTTTATGGTTCGATACCTATAAAACAATATGGGTAATGGATAAAGCTCCGCAGACGGTGTATAAAATGCCCCCAAATTTACAAGTAGGTTTTATTGTTGGTCAAGGATCAGTAAAGGACATGGTATTGGAGTCTGTAAAAGATGATGCCTTAAAGTATACTTTGGTAAATGCTGTTTTTACTGGAATGCCACCATTAATGGGGATATCTGCAGAACTTAACTTAATTTTAGCAGGAGTGGCTTTAAGTTCTGCATTAGCCTGTCCATTTAATTTTTGGGCATGGGGTGCTGTAGCTTATTATTCTGTACAATCGATTTTTGCATTTAATGCATTTTTTATTTGGGGGGATTTTAATAATGTATTCAATCGTGACATCCTCCTTACCGACAGTTCCGACGGCTTTATCCCCTATGCCGCCCAGAAATGGGACCCCGTAACAGAACTGGGCTGTCAGAATATTTCGCCCACTGGTGAAAGTTATGTTGTGTACGATGTCAACCACTATACCGAACTGGAAGATGACCGTATCTGGGGGACGGGGGGAGATAAGGATAATCCGAAGGAATATGGCAAAGTATATGAATGGACGACAAAAGCTACTCAAGGGCAGTGGTTTGGTTCAAACTATCTTAAAATGAAGAATTAAAGTACTAGTAGGGGCTGTCTGGGTCTTGCAAATGGCAGCCCCACCACAGAGGGAGAGGTATACAATGAAAAATGTATCCCTATATGTTCGGGAACTTCTGTTTACCATGGCAGTCCTGAGCGTAAGCTGCAGCTGTGATTTTCCTCTGACCAGCACTGGCAGGGGAGAACCGGTACCAACCATTCAAACTGACATCGTTATCCAGCAGCAGGGTGTGTATCATGGTCCTATATTTAATTTTATTTTAGATGGTCCATATGTATATTTGCGTGGGCATAGTATACAGAAATATGACCTAGAAAATAAGAAGGTTATATGGACGATACATGAAGATGAAACTTTTTCGAATAAGATTATAGATTTTGATATTTCTGAATTCGTGGTAGAAGGAGATTTCATATACATACCGGTAACTGAGCATGAATATGGAACCTGGGAATATAAAAATGGCTATATTATCATCATTGATAAAAATAATGGTACAATAACCAAGCGAATACGATTATTGGATAAAAAATTTGTAGATAGCTTTAAAGTGACAAAACATAATAACCAACTTTTCTTTGGTTACAATATGTATAGTTCTCAGCTTCGAAATGGTTTTGGGTACATTGATCTGAATGAATTAGCAGATGATACAAAATCGACGGAGGCGAATGCCTACACCGCACCGGTACATACTATCCTGGAAATCCCCGTGTATTGTTCTTCACTGGAGGGGGTGAGCACTTTCCCCGGCGACCAGTATGGTTATGTAGTTTGGTATGAGTGTGAAGACAAGGTTGCTCCCGGAGACAAAACTATGCCTCGCCACGGTATTGCAGCTATTAACCTTGAAAAGGCCCAGATCGCTTGGGAGGATACCACCTTTTCTGCTGCAATCGGCAGCGTGATAAGACTGATAACCGATAAATACCTTTTTGCAATGGAATATGATCCTGAAAGACGAATAGGAAGAACAGCGGTCTTGAACAAACAAACAGGTGAGCGAGTTACTAACCTGGATTATGTGTGGAGTTCGGGGAAAGATTACATCTGGGACCAAGAGAATCAGCGAGTTTACCTTACCACCGAAGCATCCGTAGAATGCAATCCCCTGGTTGCAGCTATTTACTGTCTGGATGCAGAGACGGGGAACATCATCTGGAGCCGTTACCGGGACCGCAGCGAACCCCAGATAGGGATGCAGCCCCAGGTGCGCAACGGGGTACTCTATGTTCCCACCTCCCGCTACCTGGAACTCTACGATGCCAACACCGGAAAACCCCTGGGACGGGATCCGAGAGTCTGGGGCGATGGGGAGAACTTTGGTGACTCAGCGGTGTGGAATGATATCATTCTTTTCCACGATGGAGCAAACACCCTTTACGGCGTTAAAATGAACTGGAAAGTTGTAAATGGCCAGCTGGTGAAGGAATAGAATAGGGAAGATGACCGTATCTGGGGGACGGGGGGAGATAAGGATAATCCGAAAAAAGGAGGAAAGGTGATTGAGTGGGCTAGGGATGTAACTAAAAAGGAAGTGTTTGATTATTATCTTAAAATGCAAAACTAAGAACCAATTCCCCCTCCTAATGTTGTACACATTGGGAGGGGGAAGGGGAGAAAAAAGAGGTATACCCTATGAAAAGCAATATTTATTCAAAGTGTAGTACTTTCATTCTTATTTTTCTTATCAGCAGCTGTGGATGTCACTTCCCCATTACAAGCCGCAGTAATGGAGATGACGTTCCAACGATAGCTGTCGATGTGGTGTTCCAGGAGAAGGGTATTTACCAATGGCCAATATGGAATATTCAGATAGATAATACAAATGCATTTTTTCTCTCAAACAAGCTACAGAAATATGACTTATCTCAAAAACAGTTGCAATGGGAAGTAACTGAGAACTCTCTTTTTCAAAATGAAAATAAGACTGCATTTTCATGGGGTAATCTTATACTTGATGAAAATGACGTGTATCTTGGTGTGCGTAGTTATGATGATACTGAACAATTTAAACAGCCGTATATTGTGGTAATAGATAAACAAAGTGGAAATATAACCTGAATCCGTATAGCTTAAGCTAAAAATTTTGGAAGTCTGGGAAAAACGTCTTTTTTTTTTAACAAGGAATTCTATTTTAGAAGCAGAAAAAACTTAAGGCAATAAGAAATAACAGATGTACGTTCTTATTGGTAAGATTTCTTCAATGGTAAAAAGAAATGAGCATAGCTATCCTGTAAAATCTTATTCCCCCATTAATCTTAGATATT
>Ga0208198_1001221_pt1 | contig 23639 bp, 27 predicted proteins | sample AD_JPNTR2_MetaG_FD_184446 | JGI IMG/M metagenome (GOLD analysis project Ga0208198, IMG submission 184446) | Active sludge microbial communities of municipal wastewater-treating anaerobic digesters from Japan - AD_JPNTR2_MetaG (SPAdes) (version 2) | ecosystem: Engineered > Bioreactor > Anaerobic...
CCTGGAGTGGAAGGAGGTGTTCCTGGGGCTCGGGGCAATTTGGGGCGTAGCCAAAGCCGTGACGTTTCTCTCGACCGTGATTACCGGGCTTAGGGCGGCAATGGCAGTGCTGCGGGCCGCGAGCGGGGCAAAAGTCATGCTCGATATGGCGGCCGCCACCACGACGGCACGTCTGGCCGGTGTGGCACTCTCCACCTGGATGACGGGTTTTCTTGCCGTGGCCGCCGCCATGGCCGCTCAGCAGGTGTGGAGGCTTGTGGATGCCTACATGGAGATGAAGAAATGGGAGGATGCCGCCAAGGAAGCTTCCAAAACCCGCCTCGAGGTTGAAGATCGGGCGAACAAGAAGGCCCAGGAGCTCGGTCAACGGCTCGGGATCAACATCAACTCCCTTGCGGATTTCAATCGCCTGGTCAAGGAGGGAAAACTGGTCTGGGACGATCAGACCCAGTCATGGAAACGGGCCGAGACGGCGGCCGTAGCCCAGGCCAGGACGGTCGAGCTCACCGAGGAAAAGCTCAAGGCCCTCAAAGAAACCATCGAGGATGTTGGACACGCCTACCGGTCGGTAACCGACCAGACCGCTAAGTATTTCGATTTTGCCGAGGAGAAGTCTAAGGCACTGTCGACGGACGAGCGCAAGAACGTGCACGACTCCATCGAGATCCAGCGGCAGAAGGCGGAAACCCTGCTGAAGCTGGCCCGGGACGAGGCCGACCAAAAGATGGAAATCATCCGCCAGGCGGGCGGCACGGACAAGCAGCAGGCCGAGCTCGCTAAGAAGGTCGCCGAGGACCTCAAGAATTTCAGACTCAAGACTTTGGACGATTGGCTGGCAAAGCTCCAATCCTCCTATGTGCAGGCCCTCTCAGAGGAGAAGCGGTATGCCGAGGAGGTAAAGAGGCTAAAGGACGCTCGCAAGACGGCGGAGATGGAAACCGCCGATATGGTTCGGGAGCTCGCCCGGCGCACCATGAGCGAGGAGCAGGCCTATCTGGACAAGCGCAAACAGGCCATGGAGACGCTCGCCCAGGCCGAATCCATGCTCGCGAGGGCGAAGACCCCGGAGGCGCTGGAGAAGGCCGAGGACCTTGCCAAGAAGGCCCAGGATCAATTTGCGGCACTTGCCGGCGAGGTCAAGCAGGGTGACCAGGTGATCCGCACCGAGGCCCAGACGGTGAAAGAGGCCATCGCCGGGGTGCAGGAAGCGGGCAACGTGCTGGATAAGGCCCTCAAGGCGCAGATTACCGCCGCGGAGACGAGCCGCAAGAACTGGGGGGAGACGGCCAAGGAGATCGAGACCACACTGACGGCGACCAAGGCCAAGATCGATGAGATCAACAACACCCCGATCACTCCCACGGCAACCTTCCAGGTGGATTCCACCGCCGTGGACACCAAGCTGGCCGAGCTGGACGGCAAGGTGACGCATTCGACCCACATTATTCACGTGCAGGAAGTTCGGGAAAGCCAATCGGGGGGATTGATCGAGCGGCTCTCCGGGGGAGGATGGCCGCGCCGGTCCGGGAAGCTCCCCGGCTGGGGCGGTGGGGACCGGATCCGGGCGCTCCTCGAGGCCGGGGAATACGTGGTCCGGAAAGAGGCCGTGGCAAAGTACGGCGTGGCGCTCTTCCAGGCATTGAACAATATGCGTCTGAACCTCCTGGACTTTTTCCGGGTCCCGGCCCTGCCCGAGACGCCCCGGCTCGCCTACGCCGCCGGGGGCATGGCGTCTCCCGGGGCGGACTACGGAACCTTGACTTTGCGGGCCGGGGAGGTCGAGCTCCCCGTCATGGTTCCAGGGCCCGGAGGCCGGGAGATGGTGCGCGAGTTCGAACGCGAGCTCAGAAAGATGAGGCTTACCCGTGGCCGTTAAGTTTGCAATCTACTCGACCGAGAAAGCCGCAAGCCTGAACCCCTGGGCCTACGATCCGGCACCGACCGTGTTCATCGATCTCGGCGAGGACCCCATATGGGGCGAATACGACCCCTATGGAGGCGAGGTCTATCGAGGATCGCGCATCGTCACCCTGGGGGGATCGGTGGACCAGGACTTCGGCGAGTACCCGGCAAGCGCCCGTATCACTCTTACCGTTCGAGATTCCGCCCTGGCCTCGGGGGTTGAAACCAAGCTTAGAAACGCCTACGCCGCCGTGGATGCCGAGTACCGGTTTACCGATACGGTGAACTGCTGGAAGGTGCGGTTCGCAAAACCTCATGGGTTGAAGCTCTACCGGAACCTGTTCTGGAAGTCGGCGTCGAACCAGGATGTGTACAGCTACGAGCTTATCCTCAACGTGGTCTCGAAGGACATCTGATGCCCTACGGAATCAAGGTCGAATTCGACGGATCGGACATTACGGACAAGGTCTCCCGGCTCGAGATCACGGCCGCCCTCGACAGCTACGTCCGGGAGGCATCCGTTGAGATCGCGGACGAGGACCTCTTTGATTCCATCAACTTCGGCCGGATTCCAGACGCCCCGCAACTGGAAATCTACACCCGGGTCGAATCCTCTTGGGTGAGCCAGGGGAAATTCTACGTCGAGCGCCCCACCCACCAGGTGGGCATCCACTCGACCACCACCGGGATCTGGGGGCGGTCCGAGACGGCCCGGCTGGGAGCTCCGTTTGCCCCCAAGGTCCGGAAGGTATGGGACCGGCAGACAAGCTTGTACCGGATATGCGAGGAGATGTGCGAGCTTGCGGGCCTGGCGTGGAGCTCGGCCTATTCCGATATTCCCGATTTCACGGTCTACGCCTACACCTTCGAGGCGGCCGGGCTCTACCCCTGCGAGGTGATTTCGGAGCTTCTCGAGTTGGCCTACGGGGAGGATGCGTACCTCACAACCGACCGGTCCGGGCATGTGTGCCTGCGAAAGATCGACCGCACCCCCAGCGGCCCAACAGCAACTGTTACCGACCCGGTGACCGTGGGGATCACCGAAGAGCCCGAATGGCCGGAGTTCGGCAACCGGGTGCGGATCTCGGCGGCCGGGTCCGTCGGGGGCTACAACGTCGAGGTCGAAACTCCCATCCAGTGCCTGGCGGCCGACGGGGAAACCCGGGCCAAACTCTATGCCCGGGTGACCGACCAGGACGGGCTCCCCCTGGACGATGTGCCGGTGTCATGGACCGCCAAGGCGGGCCTGGTCACCCTCGACCGGGACGTCACAAATACCCGGACAATTCGGATTCCCCTCGAAGAGCAGCGGGCAACCTCGTTCACAACCGTTGATCTGGAGTACCCGCCGGAGAACATCGTCGGGATCTGGGCCTACAAGGACGTGACCCGGAGGCACAACCTGGCCGAGGCGGGCTACACCATCGACGGACGCACGGTGACCCTGACCGAGCGGCTCCGGTACTGCGACCAGCTCCTGCGGATCACCTACACGTGCCGTGGAGTGGCGGTCAATTGGGCCACCGCCAAAACGGCGGTGGGAAACGAGGAGATCACCGCCGAGCTCGCCGGGAACTCCGGGTCCATCGAGTTGTACCTTGGAAACCCGTGCCAGTGCCCTCCGTCCATCACTCTTCGGGCAAATCCCACCTCGATTGAGATCGGTTCCGCCGCCCGCCTGCTGACCTACGTCGAGATTGCCGGGGCTCCCGTTCGGGACGGCCGGATCGTCTACAACACCATCGATTCCACCCCAGCCCACGGGCACATCGAATGGACCCGCCGAGGCCTCGGCAATGTCGGGGTCGAAAACGAGGAGACCTCGGCCATAAACGAGGTGACCGGGGTCACCCAGTGCAAGCTCTCCATGCACCCGGCATCGGTCACCGGGGTGTGGCGGGCGGTGGAGGACAGCGAAGGCAACCTGGAGAAGGCGGGCGGGAATCTGTACGGATCCCACCAGGGAAAGCTCGTGAATCTCACCGGATCCCTCACCACGGGAACCGAGCTCTTAGCCGACTACACGGCCATTGGGGGCGCGGTGAACGTCTACGACGGAATGGCGGCGGGAACGGATCGGATCAAGGCGATCTTGGTCACCGCAAGCGAGGCCCGGGCGGAGGCGGATACAACCATCACCGTGACCGAGACCGGCGGCGGAGGGGAGGACGACCCCCCGGACTGCTGTAATGACGGCCTGTGCGACGCCGAGGAAATCCCCTGCGATGAGAGCAACGTCCAGTGCACCGTGGATCAAGTGTACGCCATGAAAGCCGGAGTTGCCGGCTGCTGGACCCCGGAGGAAGCCGATAAGTGCGGGGACGGCAAAATCTACTGTTTTAAGCTCGGGGCCTTGGGATGCTTCCTCGTTGCCGAGTGCGACAAGCAGGCCAAGGTAGCGGATCGAATCCGGTGCAAGTCGAGTGGAACCGACGGATGCTGGCCCGCTACGGAGTGCGACTCCTGCACCGAGACCGGCGAGGACCCGGAAGACCCGGACCAGGTCAGCCGGGTCTATTGCTACAAGCAAGGGGTGTTCGGCTGCTACCCGGTCGAGGAATGCGATAAGGGCGTCGGAGGGGGCGGCCAGGTGCTGTGCCCTCCCGGGACCGTCTGCTGCGAGGATGCCGTAACCGGCAAGCGCGGCTGCTGGGAGCCCGCCAGGTGTAGGACAGGCCCAAACGACGGCCGCCCGAGGTCGGACGATAAGTGGGACAATAAACCAGGCGGAGACTGCCACAAGGCGGACGGGACGGTCAAGAAATGCGGATCCGGGGAGGCCTGCTGCTCCAAGGGCGGAGTTCGGGACTGTTGGCCCTGGAAGGACTGCGACAAGTCTCCGGATTACTGCTACTCCACCGACTGCCGTCAGAACCCGTCTCCCAACTGCCTGCAGACCCGGTTCGCCCAGGGCATGGCCCTCGAAGGGGCGGACGGGTGTTCCTGCGAGGAGATGTGCCGAAAAGAGTTCGAAAAATACGGCACGACCCAGAACTACAACGAGGGAAGCTATGTGCCGGTGGTGGATCTTGTCAGGCAGCAGTATGGGACCCCGTTCGGCACCCCGGAATTCTGGGAGAAGTACGAGGAAATAAAAGAAGATGCCGTCAAGTCATGCAGGGACCAGTGCACCCCGTGCGAGCAGGCGGGCGCACTGGCTCTTTCCGGTTCCGATGCCGTCACATCCCCGGGAGGCTACCAGTACGGCGCATCCGGCGGGCTCGGTCCCTACCAGTGGGCGGTGGCCGGGACCGGCGCCGTTATCGACCAGACCGGGTATGTCACGCTGTCGGAGGAGGCCTGCGGGTCCTTTTCCGTGACCGTCCAGGATCGCTGCGGCCAGGTCAAATCCATGAGCGCCCGGGTGACCAACAACGGCGCCTGGGTATCCGTGACCGAGTGCGACGGGGTCCCGGCCTACACCCGGAATCCTCCGTGCCAGGGGACCCCGTTGACAGGCTCGTGCACGAAGGGCAAGTGCATGTATGAGTGGGGGTTTGGATGTGGAGATATTCCCGGGCCGGATCCATGCAATGCCAGGGGCGATCCGGATTCCTACTGCAAGGCCGTAGGTTACGATGCGGCCACGTCGTGCGGCGTGACCGTCAAAGAATGGAAGTGTTCTGGAGGATAATTCAATGAATCCGGCCGATGAACAACAACTCGACTCCATCAACGCCTATCTCGACGCCTACCCGGCGGACCTGGTGAGGCAGGCTCTCCGGCGTCGGCAATCCCACCTGCGGGGCGAGAGGATCGCGGGAGGCTGGCGGATCTGGACGGGACCGGAGGAGACGCCGCCAAAGCCCTACGAGTGGCGCAAGGTAAACGGCGTGGTCCAGTACCGGGAGCCTCCCCCCGCGGAGAACCGGTTCCATGCGCCCCCGGCAAGGCAAGCGCCTGCGGCGGCACGCCCCAAGACGGATTTGTCGATGAAGCCCACCGATAAGGTCTGCCCCCTGTGCGGCGAGGTCATGGCCTGGGAGCCCATCTGCCCCGGGTGCGCCCTCGGGAGAATGGGGTTTGCCGGGCGATATGTGTGTATGGACGACTGGTCGCACGAGTTTTATGTGTTGAGGGCGGGAATCGAGCTTCCCAACCGATGATAAGGGAGGTGTACCGTGGCAAAGCCGAATCTCACATGGCTCTTTAATGACACCATCAACGATGGAGCGAATAGCGGAAACGCCTCGGGCGGGGCCGGGGACGCGAGCTCCAATTGGGTCGTGATCGACCGCACAAACGACAAGCTTCTCTTCCTGGACTCCCAGCAGGCGGACGGAGACCCGGAGTCCGGCCCCACCTACCCGGTGATCATTCCGGCTTCGGACAGCATCGAGGCGCCCAAGACGTTCGTGCTGGACGATTCCAACACCGGCCACGAGTACCAGCAAGTGCCCCTGGCCGGGACGACCAACGGGGACCAGTCCGGGGGAAACACCCGGTACGTGTTCGCCATTTATTTCGACGGCGCAACGGCGGGCATTCCGTACCTGGAGGCGTGGAACAGCTCCGCGCATTCGGCGGCCGACGACGATTTCCTGGGGGGCGGCACTCCGTCCAACTCGACCCTGAAGGCGGTCGCCACCACCAACGGGGCCCCCGGGAGCGCCACCTGGGCGGGGACTCCCCTAAGCGGCACCGACTCGCGGATCGCACTCGATACCGAAGCCCTCTCGGGTGCCAAAAATCTTTACTTCAATATCCGGCAGGTAATTCCGAGCACCTTCAGCCCTCAGTCCGACAGCAGTATCGTGCTCACGTGCCGGTATCTGTATTCCTAGCAACCTTGGAGGCGATATGACACTCGGAGAAAAGCAGAGGCAATTCACGAAGATGATCGGTCAGCTCATCCTGTTTGCCTACGATCACGGGTACGAGCTGACGTTCGGACACGCTCTCCGGTGCCCGGATTGCCCGACCGGAAAGGCCAACAGCCTGCACAAGAGCAGGTTGGCCGTGGATCTGAACCTGTTTAAGGACGGTCGGTACCTGTCGAGCACCGAGGATCACCGGGAGCTCGGCGAATACTGGGAGAGCCTGGGCGGGACCTGGGGCGGGAGGTTCCAGGACGGCAACCACTACAGTCTTGCCCACGGCGGCATGAAATAGCGAGGATCACATGGGGAAGAGAGCCCCCCACATCCTGTCCGTCCCCACCCTTTCCTGGCGAATCCTGGCGACCTTCGCCGACAGAACCGGGCCGAGGGTCTATCTCACCCCCGACATTCGGCGGGCCGACCCCGGCTGGGGAAGTGAAATCGTCAACGGGCAGATCTCGTCCATCGAGTTCTTTCTCCCGACGGGGCACACGATCCTCCTGGCCGGCATGGAGTCCTACAACGTTTTCGTGGAGGCCACGGAAAGTCTTTCGGGGCGCGGTGGGGCAAGGATCGAGGCGGTCTGGATCTGCGGAAAGCGGCCGGGGCAACCGGTGGTCGAAATGTGGAGGATCGGAAACGGCAAGGTCACCCGGCAGCGGAAACCCTGGGGCCGGGAATGGGGCGGAGGTCCAACCCGCGGGTGGAAGACCGGAGTTCCCGGAAATCCCGTATCTGCGATGGTCGAGGCATGAGATGGCGTTTCCAGAAGGCTGGGGCCGGATATGCCCCATTACCGTCGAGCATGCACAGGTGACCGGGTCCCCGGGGGAGTACCAGCTGCTCCTGACTGAGGCCAACCTGCCGTCGGAGATGCTCGATTCCTCTGCGGCAAATCGAGCCAATGCAGACGGAGGGGACATCAGGTTCAGTTCGGACGCCGACGGATACATCCAGCTGGCACGAGAGATCTGCCATTTCACGCAGAGCAGTAATGCCGAAGATCGCCAGGCGAGGATCGTCGTAAAACTCCCATCGATCTCCTCCCAGTCCGATACGACCATCTACGTCTGGTACCACAACTCTGCCTCCGGTGAACCCGATCCGTCCGACCCATATGGCCGGGAGAGCGTCTGGCCCTCTGCGTTTGTCGGGGTCTGGCACCTCGTGTCCGATGTAGAGGACAGTACCTCCAGGGGACACGATCTCACAAATGCCGGGGGCGTAACCATCACCTCGGGAGAATATGCCGAATTCACCGGCTCCGGAAACAGCTACCTGTACCATGCGGATCATGCTGATTTCGACATCAGCCCGGACCTGACCTGCCTGGCGGTAGCCTCGTTCGACAGTCCATCCGGAGAAGAACGCATTATCGGGAAGGGGGCCGAGGGTAGCTGGAACAAGAACATCATGTTCGGCGCCGTCTCCTCCAAGCTCCAACTCAATTTTTATGATGGGTCCTATCATCCCGTGAACGGCTCGACGAACCTGAGCTCAGGCACAACCTATGGGTGCGGGGCGACCCGCAACAACACCACGAGCAAGGTGTTTGTCGGCGGCAGTCTGGACGGCAGCCTGAGCTATACGGGCGGCATGCCTGCTACTACGGCCCCACTCGGGATCGGTGCCGAGTACCATGAGGCGTATGCGTGGTACGATCCCCTAAAACTGGACGGAAAACTGCGTCACGTAATGCTGCTCAACGTATGCAAGTCCGATGATTGGGTCAGGACGTGGACCACCAACTACGGGGCTCCGGCAACATTTGCCTCCGCCGGCAGCCCATATTCCCCGTCCGGAGAGACGACCGCCATCGAGGACGTATCCCTCGATCTTGCCGCCTACCACCAGGAGTTGCAGGACCTGACGGCATCCCTACGAGCTCACGACGGCGTAGAAATTGAAGACCTGCTTACGGCTCTGGCGGCTGCCGGATTGGATATCGAGGACCTCGCGGCCGCCCTTGCGGCCTACTATCAGGATATGGAGGACCTGCCCGCACAACTGCAGACTCTCGGCCAGGGCATCGAGGATTTCCGGGCCCCCCTCGCGGCGTTTGTACGGACTCTGCATGACGGCCTGCAGGCTGCGCTGTCGGCCCTGGGGCAGGGAGTCGCGGACCTGCGCCTGTCCCCCAGGGCCGCAGGATATGATCTGCCCACCCTGGGACTCAGCCTGTCGGCAACGGATGGGTCGGTGCTGCTGGACCTGGTTCTGATGCTGGCGGCGACGGACGGTCTGGTGACGGATGACTTTGCCGTGTACCTCGCTGCGATCCGGGAGGCCCCGTCCTACACGGCGCAAATCGGGCAACGAGTCTCGTCCGTGGTAACCGAGGTGACGTGATGCTTGAGATCAACGGATGGAACATCAATCCAAACCGCCGATGGTTCGTGCGGCTGGTAGCCGGAGCAAGCGACATCCTGGCCGAGCTCTATCTTACCCAGGCCGACGCCGAGGCCCAGGCAAACCGGCAGGCCTCGGGGCGCACAACCGGGTTCGGGTCCGGGATGCCCGTCGCCCTTGAGAACGATCCCGGGGCAACCCATCCGGTGTCATTCTTCCAGGGCGCCTATTCGTGGCACCTCAAAGTGAGCGGGCAGTCCGGAGACCCGGCCACGATCTACCGCGTTGCCGAGTTCGTCGAATTGGAGGAAATCAGCCACCCGATCTACCGGAACTCCCGGCTAATCTCCACCCGGGCCACGGCCGAGATAGACGCGCACACCCACGCGACGGTCCGAACCGAACTCGATCTCGGGTCTCATCTGCCCGCCCTGGAGCCCGGGGATGTGCTGCGCCTCAACAGTTCGAGGCGGGGGAAGGATGAAAACCGGCAGGTCTTCGAGCACCGGATTTCCGGGGAGATCGGCGGGGACGGTGAGGCGAAGCTTACCAGCACGGTGATTGTCGCCTCCTACATCGAGCTTCGGAGGTAGGGGGATGCTGCTGGATCGTCTCATACGCCGCCGGGAGAAGCCGGAAAGCCTCCTGGAGGGGCCGTGCTGACCGTGGATTCGGCAGCCGGGCGGGTGCATGTTCGCACTCAGAGCGGAATGGAATTGTGGGTCGGCTATGTGCCGGAGGACGCTCCATGGATTGAGGCTGGCGAGGCGGTGGTGATCGGCCGGTGGGCGGGCCGGCACTTCCTCGTGGGTCGGCTCTCAAAGGGCGCGCCCACGTCCGGATTGGTGGATGTGTAATGACCTATGTGGGGTGGATACCCTAAAAAGGAGAGAATATGCCCACGTACAAAAACGAAAAACGCGAGGTAGTGGTAGCAGAAGTAGCAAACCGCACGTTTGCCTGGCAGCCCGGAGAGACACGGATATTGCCATACATCGTGGATAGTCCCGATCTCACAACAATTTCCGCCGAACCGTACCCAAACCCGTTGGTGGCACAGACCCTGCCGGAGAGTGCCGGGGCCGCAGAGGATGTGACCATCACGCTCGACGCCGACACCAAGACGGTTCGGATCGACAACAACAGTGCGGCAACCCTTACGGTGTTTCGTGAATCCACCGACAACACCCCCGGATTGGTGGTGCTCCCCGGGAAAGTGGAGTACCTGGTGGATCTCTACAACCGTACGTCCAAGATCCTCATCCAGTTCAGCGCAGCCGTCACGGAGGGACAGGTCGTCGTCACGGAATACGCCTACTGGGCTACCGTGCCGCAGGAAGGGGGGACCGGGTCCGTGATCGTAACCGATTCGGCATTGCCTGACGGGGCGGCAACGTCGGCGAATCAAGAGACTCAAATCGCGGCTGAGGAGGCACTGCTTGAGGTTGCCGGGGCAACCGACGATGCCGTGGTCGATGCTGGAGCCGAGGGAACACTGAGCGCAAAACTCCGGCGCATTTCGACAGACCTGGATGCTTTGGCCGACGCCGTAGGAGATTCGGATGATGCCGTGGTCGATGCTGGAGCGGTCGGGACCGTGGCATCGAAGCTCCGACGCTTGTCAACTGATATCGGCGCCATTCTGACCACGGCCGGAGCTACGGACGACGCACTGGTTGACGCCGGGGCTGAAGGCACGCTTTCCGCAAAGCTCCGTAGGCTCAGTACCGATCTTGACACCTTGACCGATTCCACCGGGGGAACCGACGATGCGGTTGTAGACGCCGGGGCAACCGGGACCCTGTCCGCCAAATTGCGCAGGATTTCAACCGATCTCGATTCCGTCATGGATACGGCCGGGGCGGTTGATGATGTTGTGGTGGATGCGGGTGCCGAGGGAACTCTGAGTGCTAAGCTCCGCAGGATCTCCACCGACATCGACTCCGTCATGGACGCAATCGGCGCGACCGACGATGCTGTCGTAGACGCCGGAGCCGTCGGAACGCTTTCCTCGAAACTTCGGCGGCTCAGCACCGACCTCGATGCTCTCATGGATGCGGTCGGGGCCTCGGACGATGCGCTGGTTGATGCGGGCGCCGTCGGGACTCTCTCGGCCAAGATCCGCCGGGTATCGACCGATCTGGACACCCTGATGGACACCGCCGGGACGACCGCCGACACTCCGGCCGTGGCCGTCGAGGACGCCACCGCACGGACGCTTGTAAGCCTGCTCAAGGGCGTCAAAAATTACCTGCACGAGCTCACCCACAACGGGGCCACGATCACGGTTGCGAGCGGTACCAAGGCGGTTGCTGGAGACAACGAAATCATAGCGGCTCCCGCGGCCGGGAATCGGATTGTGGTCTCCTACCTCATGGCGCAGCTCGAAGCCGACTCCCCGACAAAGATCATTTGGAAAGCTGGGGCGGCGGATGCCTATCGTTTGTATGCGCCGTCCATCGGCGCAGCCCTGGTGAAGGACTTCCCGGCCGGGCGGGAATGGAGACTCCCGGACGGCACGGCGCTCAACCTCAATCTCTCGGCCGCAAACAGCACCGGCTACACGGTCGAGTACAGGACGGAGGCGGTCTAATGAGTCAGATCATTCAGGGGTCATTTGATTCGAGATATCTACGTGTTGCGGGCTACGACCAGATGCAGCCTCCCGGCTACCCGGGGGCCGATCTTGGCATCTGCGACCCGACCAGGCTTCCCTCATGGCTGCAGGAGTTGCCGGGTACACGCATTCTCGGGCACGCGCAGTTTGGCAATTACCAGTCCGTTGACGGCTCGATCATGTGCTACAGGCCTCGGCGGTTCGAGAAGATCGGAACCGGCAGCAACGGCTTGGCGGTGAATGTCATCCATCAGGTGCCGTGGAATACGTTCTCGAGCATCACGGAGGCGAACGACAACGGATACGCGGTTGCGAGGGCGTGGTACGATGGGGGCGAGCTGTGCCGCGGGATGTTCGTCGATAAGTATAAGTGGAGCAAACTGGCTCGCGGCACTGGGTACGTGGCGGCAAGTGTGAAAAACGGCAATCCCCTTTCCGCTCACCCAGATCACAATCCGATTTCTGAAATTACGGCGGTAACACTGGGCAACATTTTTGCCGCAATGTTGGAGGCTCCAAAGGGCAGGCTGGATGCAAACGGGGTGGCGGATCCCTCGTCCCCGCTCTTCGCGTGTAGTCGCTTCATTCACGGAGATCTGGCGAAATTCACCCTGGCCCACGGCCAGGCGATATCGAGCATTGCCAACTGCGCCTGGTATCAGTCTGGGAAAAACTACCCCAAGGGTTGCAATAACAACAACCTTCGGGATGTGGACGACGCGACCGTGCTCTACACGACCGATGGCTATCTGAATTGCGGCAAAACAGGGAGCGGCGCAGTGTTTGCAAAAACCACGCATAATGGCCAGGATTGCGGAATTGCTGATCTCAATGGGTTGATGTATGAGGTCAGTATCGGCGTGACGTGTGTGGCCACCACTGCAAATATCGAAGGGATGAGCCAGGCGGCCGCATGCGAGATCACCTGGACCGGGCATGGGATGAGTAACGGAGACATAGTGATGATTCTCGGCATCACCCAGGCGGATTGGTCAGCAGCTAATGATAAGTTGTGGCCGATCACCAAGACCGGGGACAATACGTTCACGATCCCATTTAACTCGTCCGGGTTCGGCACGCCATATGATGCAGGAACCGATCCCGGGACCGTGACGAAGGGCACGTTTTATGCCGCGAAGACTGCCACTGCCATGAAGGATTTCACCGCTGGGACCACACTGGCAACCGATCATTGGGGAGCCACCGGAATCGCTGCGATGATGGATTCATTCGTGCCTCCGTTCAAGACCACCGGAGGGGTTGCGTTTTCACAGCGGTACGGCTCCGGGGGCAACCAGGTACTGTCCGAGGCGACAAGTGGAGCCGGGTATCTGTTGACCGGCCTGGGATTTCCGAAGGATGGCGCGGCGATAGACGGCACAGGGACGGACACGTTCGGGAAGGATTATTATTACCAGTACATCAAAGATCAACTCTGTCTCCTCTCCTGCTCGCCTTGGGGCAGCGGCGCGTATGCGGGGGTTTGGTGCGCGGCTTGGAGCGGCGCGTGGTCGGGCTCGGGCAACAATGTCGGCGGGCGTGCGGCCTGTTACCTCGTTTAGAAAGGAGCACATATGTACCTGACAGACGAACAGCAGCACCAGATGGAATTGTATGGAAGACTGCTTGCCGGGACTGAAACGGAGTTGGAATTAGCCAAGCTGGCCAGGACTCACTACCTAAAAACCAAGATGCGCCAGGCCCTCGCGGCCCAAATCGGGGACTACGGCGACAATATCACGGACACCACTCGGGCACTGGTGCTCGGAGAGGCAATCAGGTTGGGGCTCGTGGATGATTTTCCAGCCGCAATCGACGGATACACTGCTTATGTCGCCACGATGCTGGAGGGCTACGGAGGAGCGGAGGCTATCTTGGGAGTGCTCCAGACCAACGTCTCCGCACTGACGAATATCCTTGTTGGTCAATACTATGCCGCCAAAACAGCAATAGAAGCGGCTGAAACGGTGGAGGACGTTCAAGCGGTGGACGTGGAAGAGATCCCGCAGGAGTAGGCTGGAGGGGTCCGGGTGAGACTGCGTGTCCGGACCCTCTTATGCACGCATGTAAAAATTATGCACGGTGTGCATAAAATCCTCTTTATCCTCACCTCACCGGGTGGATGGTCGGGACGATATCCTCGGAGACCTTGTACCAAACAGGAAGCGGCGGGATCCAATGGAAGACGATTTCCCGCTTCTCTTCTTCCTTTCGAGGGCCCTTCCAGAATGAGTGCCAGTGAGCACGGCGAATATGGGGGACAGGCCGCCTCCGTTCGCCTTGCTCCACCGCCTCGCGTTCTTCCCCGGCGCGCTCCTCCTTATTTGTCTTGACATGCACAACTCTCTGTTGTACTGAAAGAACAAAACGCGGAGGCACGTGATGATCGAACCACTGTCTCGGAGACAACTTGCCGAGAAGATTGGCTGCACAAGGCAGTTCATTGATTTCATTTTCGCGGGGAAGCGCAGGCCCTCACCCGATTTGGCCGCCAGGCTTGAACACGAAACCGGCGTCGACCGCCGGGCCTGGCTGTACCCCGAAGAATTTCCCAATCCCCTGGTCAAAAACGATGCCGTCCCACCCCAGCCCCAAGACAGCCGGGTTTGAGCCCGGCAAGGAAGGAAAGTCATGATGATCGATAGGGCTTCCAAGATCCAGTCTCTCAAAACCCAGATCCTCAACCTGCTTACGGAGGCGGACCTCACGGTGAACGAAGCCAACTGCGTGATCCGCTGCGTCCAGGAAGAACTCGGAGAGCTGAAAATCTGCCGGAAATCGCCTCGGCAGGCTCCGGAGCCGACAGACAAACCGTAAATTCACGTGGAGGAGCTTCGGCAGACCTTACAGCTCTATGTCGTGGAGTATTTCCGGGGGAAGGAGGCGCGGTCGTGATCGAGCGAGAGGATCTCACCGTGTTCTGGGTGATCGTCTGCTGGTTTTTGTGCTGGGGGTCCGTCGGGCTTGCAGTGCTGGTCGAATCCATCCGGGGGGAGGGCTGAGCCGTGTCTGTGCTGTGGAAAGCTTTCACCATTGGAGGGCTCCTGGGGGTGGCTGTCGGGGCCTTCGCCATTGGAATTGTCTGGCTCGTGGCTGAAAGGCGGGCCGCGCGGGAGGAAGAGGAAGCCCGAAAGCTCTTCGGCCGCCGAAGGGGGATGAGGGCGTGATGACGGATGTAGAAAATGCGCTCCGGCAAATCGCCACCCACCGGTGCCGGCGGGATTCAAGCTTGAAGCTAAACCCGAGGCACTGCCGGGAGCGGATCCGGCGCGCCATGGCCCCCACGCCCATCTCAACCATGCTGGATTTCCGGACGTCGGTTTTCTTGCACTGCAAGGGATGCCCGGGTCCGGTGCCGTTTGCCGGCGAGGATAGTTCGCCGCCGGATCCTATAATGTCTCCAATGAGGAAATCTTCCTGGATTTCAGCCGGGACGACCGGGATCTGAAGACGCTCGAACGGATCACTGAAAGCGCCAGGATTAACCGGAGGACCCTCGAGAAGGAAATCTTGCACCTGCTGGAAAGAATGACCGTGATGATTGGGCGAAGGGAGAGTGTTGGAGAATGGATTGACGGTACCGGCCGCTGGTGGACGCCCATTTCTACCTGTGGGCTCGCAAACATGCAGCAAGATGGACAAACCGAAGAGGGTGCCCTTGACGGCTTGCTGAAATAGAGTAATTCCAGTTTCCAGGGATAGGGCGGGGAGTCATGACCCTACCCGACAAGCCGGGCAATCCCTACCCGGTTTCCCTGGAACCCCAAAGGGAGCGCACAAAGGAGGCGCGATCATGACGGAATGGATCACCGGAAGGCAGCTTTGCAAGCGATGGGAAATGACGCCGGACGAGATTATACGAGAGCTGGGCATGCACGCGATCCCATTGTTTGAGAGGTTCAGCCAGGACGATCTGGTGTCTTACGTGAACGGCGAAGAGGTACCCATCGCTCTTCAAAAGGTGCCGGCCAAGACCTACATATTTGGCAAGTCGCTTGTCGCCGAGGCCATGAGGCGGAGGGCCAAGCACGACAAGGACGCCGAACTGCTTCGGAAGGCAAATACCTACGTGTGGGAACACGTAAGGGATTGCCTGTTCCGCCTGGAAGACATCGAGGCGTTGGAGCGGGAATGCCCGTGGCTGAACCCGGGGGCCAAACCAGAAATAGCACGCCGAAAGGACCGAATAGACAAGGCATTAGCCCGTGACCGGGCCGAGGCATGGTGGAAGAAAGACCCTTCTCTTGGCCTAAGGGACATGGCAGAGAAGATCCTGCTGAAAGAGACAGAGCAATGAGATTTCAGTCGAAATTCCCGGTCGTGGAACTCCCGGCGGCGGGATTCCAGGCCATCTGTCGTCTTGGCCGGGATTTCGGCGGCACCATCCGGCTCGTGCGTAGCTACATGGCGGCCGAGGGGATCGATTACCGGTTGCCGTTCCGGAGTTGGTTTAACGAGTCCGGGGCGTTGTGCCACCAGAATTTTCTCTCCTCCCCTAGGGGTCGCTCTTACGATCCCGAAAAGGAGAGATGGATATGAACGCAAAAGATGAGGCTGTCCGGCTCCTTGCTGCGCTGCTGTACGGCTATTTCGGGCCGGTGTCCTTCCGGGTGAGTCCCAAGCGTGAGGTGGTCGAGGCCCGGGCGGAGAGATTTGACGAGCTGCCTCCGTTCTTCCAGGATCGGCACCTTGAAGTGGCGGCGGATCTCGTGGAGCGCCTCGAGGGGAAGGGGGACGTCCAATGAACCCGAGGCGAGATTATGTCGAGGTTGTTTGCCCGGAATTCAAACGGCCCCGTCCCGTGGCGAAGGTGACCGCCATGGCGAGAAAATTTACTGGGGTTTGCGTCGAGTGCCACAACAAGTCGATACGCGAAGCCGCGATGGCCAGGCTTGAGGAGATCCGGAGGGCAAAGATGGTGTCCTCCTTCGTGCCGAAAAACAAGCGTCGGTGCCTCAAATGCGACCAGCCGTTCAAGAGCACGGGCCCTGAAAACCGGCTGTGCTCGGCGTGTGCGCGTCAAAACCGACAAGAAGGCGAAGATATGTATTCAATTGCCTATTCAGGTGAGAGGGGGTGAGGAAATGAAGTGCAAGTGCGGAAACAACCGCTTCCGGGGTCGAAAGATCCGTAACCTGTGCCAAGCCGGTGCGAGAACGTCCTGCATCGCCCGCTGCACCAAGTGCGGGCGAAACGTGACTATAGACGCCGAGGCGCTCTATTCCGAGGGCAAGCTCCAACTGGTGCGGATCACCATGGTCAGCCGCCCGTCCGGATCGACCGGGACGTTGGCAAGGAGGGGAACATGGGTTGCGAGCTGGCAGTAGGGTTCGAGAACGGCACTGTCTGCTGGACAGATGGATTGCCGTGCATTGGCGCGGATCGTTGCGCCGATGTGATCCCGGTGGAAGAAAAACCCCTCCGGACCGGCCAGTCCGAGAGGGGCGACAAGTAGAACAATCCGAACTCATTCTATCTGCAGGAGGCTTTATGTCAAGCACCAACCTGAGCGCCATTATCAGGGGGCTAACCCCGGGGCTCACCGAGCGCGGAAAGATCAAGATCGGTGAGAAGGGGAAAGTCGTTACCTCAGCGCGGGGCAAAGAGTTCCAGCCCCCGCAGAAGCTCGATTATTTCAAGGTCACCACCCTCATGCGGGGTCCGGACGGAAATTACTACCCGGACCTGGACGTCATCCAGAAGCACGGAGAAAAGCCCAGATCGCTGCCAGTGCGGCTTCTCTACGACGACATCGCGCTCAACTTCCAATGCAGATACACCTGCTTCCAGGGGAAAACCCTATGGTGTGTGGGGGACGGCGAAACCGGCCTGCGGATCAACGGCTCCGGTCAGAGGGATACGGTCTCGTGCCCTTGCGGCAGGCAGGAGCCGACCTATGTCCCAAAGGGGGAATACGACCCGCGGTGCAAGATCAACGCGGTTCTGTCCGTCATTATCGACGGGGTGGAACGTGTCGGCGGGGTGTGGAAGTTGCGGACCACGTCGTACAACAGCACCGTTGGAATCCTCAGTTCCCTCGTCCTCATCCAGAGGATTACCGGAGGGCCCCTCGCCGGGATACCCCTCACTCTCACCCTGAATCCCAAGACGGTCATTACTCCGACCGACGGGAAGAGCATGACCGTTTGGGTTGTGGGCCTCGAATATTCGGGGTCCATCGACAGCCTGCAGAAGATTTCCTATGAGAGGGCGCAGCAATTCGCTCTCCACAAGGTCAAAATCGAGCAGATCGAGGAGCAGGCGCGCCGGATGCTGACTGCCGGAACGCAGATCCAGGAACTTGCCGACGATGCGGACGACATTGTGGACGAGTTCTACCCGGAGCAGTCCCTGGACAAACCAGCAGGCAGAGTCATCACGACGGACGACGCCAAGTGCGCCGGGGATGTGGTGGACGTGGGCGGAAACGGCGGGCCTGCGGCCGCCCCATCCGACGTCGGGGGCGGGTCAGCCCCGGGAAACACGGAGCAACCCGGAGAGCTCGCCCCCCCGGAAACGCGGGAACCGCAAGGATCCGGTCAGCCGAAACGGCGCTCCAGGAGAAATCGGTTCGAGGTCGAGGACCCGGCCAACCCGGGGAAATCGACGGAGCTCATCACCTGCGGCTCAACTCCGGAGCAGCTGTTCAAGCTCCGCGAACTGATGCGCTCGGACCCCCAGGCCCGGGCCGCCGTCGATGCCAAGCTGAGAGAGATCGGCTACGGTCAGCTCTCCTACCTGACCGAGGAGGAGGCCGGGTATTTAATCGGGACCGCCGCTCCCGCCCCGCAGCAGCAGCCCGCCGATCCGCTGCCCGAAGTATCCCAACCCGCCCCCACCGAGGCATCACCGAACCCGGAAGCCGCGCCGGAGGACCTGGTGGTCTGCGAGGTCCACGGGGGGAACAAGCTGTCGATTTCCGGCTACTGCCACGTCACATGCCCGGACCGAAAACGCTACGGGTTCTGCCCGATTCTCGGGGAGGATCCCCCGGGTAAGGAAGGAGGGATCCTGTGATCGCATTGTCCTTCTCTCGCTGGGCCGACAGCATGTGCCCGTTCCGGTTCAACGCCCTGCACATCGAAAAGTCCCACAAGGAGCCGGTGACCGAGATCATGGAGATCGGCGGGGAGTTTGCCGAGGTCGTCAAGGGCTACCGCGTGCACTGCTACCGGGCCGGGGTCACCTCGGACCTGGAATATGCCAAGCAGGTTCGCTTCAAACACGAGCAGACCGGAGAGCTGTTCGAGAAGTTTTTGGCCTCCGAGTTCGCCGTGCTCCCGATCACGTCCCCCATGGCACTGGTCGAGCGAAAGCTCGCATTCGATGCGGACCTCAACCCGATTGTCCCGGCGGCCGGGCAGCGTGAGGACGACGCCTGGTTTTCGAAGGATGCCGCGTTTCGGTGCATCGCGGATTTTGCCTACGTCGAGGGGGATACCCTCTACATCATCGACGACAAGACGGGATGGGCCGACCCGGACCAAGACCAGCTGCTGTTCATGGCTCACCTCATCCCAAAATCCATTCCCATCCAGGTTGAGCGGGTGGTGGGGCTGTTCAACGAGGTGGCCCGGGGCATGCGGGTTTTGGCCGTCAATGCCCCGGTGGCGGACCTTGCCCCCATCGGTCCCAAGATCCTCGAGAGAATTCGGGAGGTGAACTCCTGGACCGAATTTCCCCCGCAAGCCTGCGCTAAATGTCCCACCTGCGTGGTCCCCGGGTGCGGCATTCGAGAGTCGGCCGCCACGGCTCTCGTTTCCGCCCCGGGGGCTCCCGCCCTCGCGATCCCGGAGAAGATCGAGACGCGCGAGCAGGCCGAATCGGCCCTCATGTTCGTGCAGTTCGCAGACGGGATCGTGCGGCGGGTCAAGGACCTGCTCAAGGAATACGTGGGCGGAAACGGCGAGGTCTACGCCGGGGGCAAGAAGGCGGGTTTCGTGGAAGGCGAGGAGTGGGCCCCGCGGGACTTGTCCCGGTTCTGCTCGGCCCTGGTGCAGATGGGAGCGCCCCCGGAGCTGGTGTGGCGGAACCTGAGCCTCACCCGGGCCGGGATCGAGAAGATCCTGAAGAAGGCCAAGGCCGTCAACCCGGCAATGGTCATGGCGATGTTGGAGAAGAAACCGACCCGGTCGTTCCGGATCACGAACGATAAGCTCATCTGACGGATACCGCCCGAGACGGTCGCGTCGTGGCCGGTAGACCCTCCCCAGTGGTTGCATGCCGGGGAATGCGTCTGGTTCCGGCGCGGCTGTTCCGCCTGGCGGTGGAACCGATTAAACGGCCCGAATTGCGGGCTTGCCAACGATCCGATGGATTGTCCGAGGAGGGCGGTATGAACTCGAATCTTTGCTGTTCGACATTTCGGGTGAAGGACTTTTTCCCCTTCCCTGGAATCTCGTTCAACACCTGGACCTACGACAAGATCGTCATGCGCCGGATCACCCTCTTCTGGGGTCGGCGCGCCGTCGAGTTCTGGCGGGTGTCGGTGAGCTGAGGGCCCGCAGTCCCCACGATCTGCGGCATACGTATGCGACGCTGCTCCTCATGGATCACTACAGCCCGGCGTATGTTCAGAAGCAACTGGGTCACCACAGCATCACAATGACGGTCGATATCTATGGGCACTGGATACCCGGGGAGGGACGCAAGGATTTGGGCAAAACGCTCAGAGGGAAAACCGAGGTCGGCAGGAAATGCCGAGCTGCCGACCTTGCCCCCGCTGGGTTTGCAGGGCACGCTCGGCAGATTCTCGGCAAATTCGACCCGGAGTGAGGATTAAGTGATTGGAAATCACTGGCAATTATTGGGATGGTGCCGAAGGCCGGATTCGATAGCCTTTGAGTTATTTCAGCAACTTACCCGTTTCTTGCCGATCCAACCAATCATCCGATCCTCCAATATCACACATCATTCCAGCGCTCCGGTCGCAACAATCCACATGCCGGATTGTGGTGGAGTAAACCACAGATAAGACGGGAAGGTTATGAGAGCGAGAAGTCTTAAGCCTGGGTTTTTTACGAATGAGCATTTGCTCGAATGCTCTCCGTTGGCTCGAATCCTCTTTGCAGGCTTGTGGTGCATGGCCGATCGTCGCGGCAGATTGGAGGACAGGCCGAAGCAGATAAAGGTCAAAATCCTTCCCGGCGAGAGCGTCGAGGTGGAAACTCTGCTTGGGGAACTGGCAGCACAAACCGACGCCGACGGGAGCCCCGCCCTCATTATCCGATACGCCGTCAATGGGCGCCGATACATCGCAGTGAAGAACTTTGAACGGCACCAAAACCCGCATTACAGGGAGTTGGAATCTTCAATCCCTGGGCCAAACGAGGCCGATCATATAAGTATGATTGACACAAAAGCCCAGGGCCAGCCCAGGGCCAGCCTCGGGCTAACCCTAGGCCAACCCCAGGCCAGCCCAGGGCCAGCCGTGCTGACTCCTGACTCCGGACTCCTGACTCCTGACTCCGGACTCCTGACTCCCCCTTCCCCACTCCGTGGGATTCCGGGTGATCCTCCTGCGGAGGATACACCCTCGTCCGCAGCCGGGGCTTCGGACGGAAACGGCGACGACCCCAACCGCGAAAGCGATGAGAGTTTTGCCGTTGATCCGTGTCCCCATCAGGCAATCATCGCCCTGTACCACCAGCTGCTTCCGGAGTTGCCGGCTGTTCGGGAGTGGACCCCTAAGCGCCGCAAACTTCTCCGAGCGAGGTGGAAAGAGAAGCCCGAGCGTCAGACCCTGACCTGGTGGCGCAACGTGTTTTTTGCCGACGTTCGGGCATCGCCCTACCTGCTGGGGCAAGTCAATCCCGCCTGGTGCGCAAACCTCGAGTGGCTGCTTCAGCCGAGAAATTTCGTGAAGGTGTTGGAGCGCCACTACGCCAGGGGGCATCCCAACGGAGGCGAAGACGGCCGGCTTTCCAAGGCCGGCCAAGTCACAGCGAAGAACATGGCGGAACTACTCGCGCAGAAGGAGCAGCAGTGTGAGGGACCGTGAGCGATTCTACCAGAACCTCCTTGGCCTCGCCGAGACCTACGGCGAGGAGCTCTCGAAGATGCGAATCATGATCTACGAGAGGGCCTTAAGTGGATTTGCCGACGACGCCGTCGAGCGGGCCATGATGCAGGCAGTTGCCTCTATGCGGTGGTTTCCGAAGCCCGTTGAACTCATCGAACTGCTGGAAGGCAAGCGGGAAGACGCGGCACTGCTTGCCTGGGAGCAGCTTCAGGAAGCTCTCAAGCGGGCGGGGCCGATGGACTCCGTCCGATTCGAGGACGGCAAGATTGCTCGTGTGGTTGAGTTCCTTGGGGGCTGGATCCGGGTGTGCTCCTGGACGGAAGAGGAGTTGCCGTACCGACGCAGAGAGTTCTTGGCGTGCTATGCCGGGCTCCCAGGATGCAACGGCCCGGAGACCCTGCCCGGACTCGTGGAGGCGCACAACTCGGCGCACGGATTCCCGGATATGATCCCGGAGCCCGTCCGGATCGGCGCAAACGGGAGTTGCGATTTGGTGGAGAAACAGCCCCGGCAGCTTATAGCCGGGATGAAGAGCGGATAGCACTGGAGACAAACATGGCAGGAACGCAAGTCGAGATGTTCAGAAGCAGAGCTGATTTGCCGGTCGTTCGTTACGAGGCCGTCATCGACAGCATCAAAACGAAGGCCAACAAGGAGGGCGGATCGGAGGCCACAATCACCCTCAAGGTCGAGAGTTACCACCCGGCCAGGGATTTTGCGGATCTCATGATGCTGCAAATGCAGCACGTCAGCGTCATGATCGAGGGGAGTTTGGTTGGGGTGAAGGAGCTGGAATCATGATTCGCTGGCCAAACCGGGAGCGCAATCGATCACCAGAGGCTGAATTTCGCTCCGCGTGCCTGAAGTGGTTGAAGGTGCGTTTCGGTCGCCACTTCTGGCACGTGAAGATTCTCGGCGGCCTCGGGCAGAAACCGGGCGTCCCGGACGATTTGTGCTGTATTCGTGGGCGCTTCTACGGGTTCGAGTGGAAAGACCCCGGCAGGAAGCCCCGAATCGGGCCTCGGCAGATCCAGTGCATCGAGGAGATCCGAGCGGCAGGCGGGCAAGCGTTTGTCATTGCCTCCTGGGCCGACCTGGAAGCCGCGGTCCAGGAGGTGCCACCGGTTCAGTTGGGGATTCGGTAGGAGGATGGAAGCGACCATGAGGCCCAAGATCCTTGATCTGTTCTGTGGTGCGGGTGGGGCTTCCATGGGTTACCACCTGGCCGGGTTCGAGGTGGTAGGGGTGGCCATAGCTCTGCAGCCCAATTACCCCTTCGAGTTCCACCAGGCGGACGCCATGGCGTTTCCGTTGAGTGGGTTTGACGCCATTCACGCTTCGCCGCCGTGCCAGGCCTACACGCGCATGGCAAGGGGGCTGCTGCAATCGCAGGGACGGGCGAAAGAGCATCCTCGCCTGATCGAGCCGATTCGGGCACGACTGCGGGAAAGCGGGCTTCCGTACATCATCGAGAACGTTGAGGGCGCTCCGCTCATTCGGCCCATTCGGTTATGTGGTTCGTCATTCGGGCTGGATGTTCAACGGCACCGGCTCTTTGAGTTGTCGTTCTTCATGTTGATGCCGGAATGCATCCACACCAGGTGGAAGAAAGACAAGCCGCCCTTAGGCAGGTTGGGAGGCCGGAAGAGTCGAGTTGTCGGGTGTTACGGCAACGGGAGAGGTAAGGGCGACACAGTGTCATTGTGGCGTGCCGCGATGGGAATCTCCTGGATGACACGCAAGGAGCTCTCCCAGGCGATACCGCCGGCTTACACGCAGTATATCGGCAGGTGGTTGATGGAATACTTGGTGACAGCAAAGAGAAGGCACCATGGCACTGGGTATTGGAATGGTCAAGCAGCTCATTCTGCGGCGCGCCAATGAAATCGCGGGTCCTTCCCGGGCCGTGAAGCTGCAAGGGTCGCGGCAC
>Ga0208198_1001224_pt1 | contig 23578 bp, 30 predicted proteins | sample AD_JPNTR2_MetaG_FD_184446 | JGI IMG/M metagenome (GOLD analysis project Ga0208198, IMG submission 184446) | Active sludge microbial communities of municipal wastewater-treating anaerobic digesters from Japan - AD_JPNTR2_MetaG (SPAdes) (version 2) | ecosystem: Engineered > Bioreactor > Anaerobic...
GGGATAGCCTGTGGATCGGAAAATAACCTTGGTGTCATTCCGGGGCGCCACAAAAGCCAGGGCATCCAGCTGGATAGATGCGGCCAGGACTTTCCCGTGATTATGGTCCGTATGGTTGCCCCCCAGTTCGGTTCGCCCCGCGGCGGTAAACACATGAATATTCCCTTCGGTTTCAGGAAAGGCTTGTAAGGTAGCTTCCAAGAGGGTTTTATAACGCTTCGTCGCCTCATCAACCTGATCTGTTCCGTATAATTCGGCTAATAGATCCCGGCTGCCAGGTTTGGAAAGCCGGTGCAATAATTCGTGACCTGTCATTACTGCTGCTCCATATAATGGACTTCTGAAAGTCCCCTGAGACGTTCTGCCGCAGATTCGGGGGTAATATCCCGCTGGGGCATGGCCAGAAGTTCAAATCCTACCATGAACTTCCGGACCGTGGCGCTTCGGAGGAGCGGTGGGAGATAGTGCACATGGAAATGCCAGGCTTCGTCGGCTTCGCTGTCCTTTGCGGGCTTGGTGGGTTTCTGGTGGAAGCCCATGGAATAGGGGAAGGAGGTGAGGAACAGGTTATCGAAGCGGATCCCCATCCGTTTTAATGCATCGGCAAAGTCGGTGATTTCAGTATCGGTCATCTGGTCAATGGATGCAAAGTGCCGTTTAGGAAGTAGCATCACTTCATAGGGCCATATTGCCCAGAAGGGAACCAGGGCTACGAATGAATTGTTCTGGAAGATAATCCGTTCATTTCTGGATAATTCCTCTGCCACATAGTCACAGAGAAGGCAGGTTCCCTGTTCCTTTTTATAGGTCCGCTGCCGGCTGTCTTCCTTTGCGGGCAGGTCAGGCACATGCTCTGTAGCCCAGATTTGTCCGTGGGGATGGGGGTTGGAACAGCCCATGACGGAACCGCGGTTTTCAAAAATTTGAACATAAGAAATGAGTGGGTCCGAACCCAGGGTTTTATATTTTTCCTGCCAGACCCGGATTACCCTTTCTATCGAAGGTATATCCATCCGGGGCAGGGTCAGATCATGCCGGGGGGAGAAACAGAGTACTTCACAGCGGCCCCGTTCGGTTACGGCCTGGAAGAGGCCCTTGCCTTCATTAAGGTTTTCTTCCGGGGCATCGTAGAGGAGGGCCGCGAAATCGTTGGGGAAGGTAAAGACCCCATCATACTTTGGGTTTTTCACGCCGCCGGCCCGTTCATTGCCCGGACAGAGATAGCAGGTTTCGTCATACTCTGGCAGCTTATCCAGGTTAGGTTTTTCTACCTGTCCCTGCCAGGGCCGCTTGGTTCGATGGGGTGAGACCAGGACCCATTCGCCTGCGAGGGGGTTAAAGCGCCGTTGGGGGTAATCCGCTAAGTGCATCATAGAATACTCCGTTACAATAAAATAAAGAGGGGTAACCCGAAGGTATCACAGGTTTATGCCAAAAGAAAGGGGTTTTACAAGTGACAAGAGTACCAGTTTCCCCTTATATTTAAAAGTATGTGGAATTATTTTGCACCCCAGGAAATAACCTGGTATCAGTGGCGGCTCGATGGAGGTCGGGCCTTTTTGCGTAAGAATGGAGAAGAATGGCGGCTTGCATTTATAGCAGGTTCTTTTCTGGATTTGGTCCCCGATGCGGGAGGTCCAGAGCCGGTGGAGCACCCGGGAACGGCAGTGGTGTCCTTTGCGGTCGGCAAGGGCAAGAAGGTTGCCCTAAGGCCCCATTATGCCAATAAGCCCTATCTCATTACCGTACGAAACGAAGTTCGACTCTTGCCGCGAGCTGAAGCCCGCTTTACTGTGGCCCTGCCGCCTCTTCTGCGTTTTGAGCTGGAGGATGGCACCGTATTAGCTGAAAAACAGCTCTTTAACCTGTCGCCAACCTGGTTTGGTGATAAGGATGCAGGAAACCTCTGTCTCTCATTGCCCTTGATGCTGGATCCCCAGTGCAAGGGTGAGATCAGGACAGTGGAAGAAACCGATGGAAATACCGGTGTGGATACCCTCTCCCGGACTGCGGAATGTAAATCCCTTATTCATTGCGACCTGGTGGTTCGTAATAGCACAAAAAATGAACTGGATCTCAAAAGGCTGGCTATTTTTACTGACCTGATGAACATTTACGAAGAGGATGGCTTTTTGAATGGGGATACGGTACTCATCGATACCACAAACGATGGGGGGCTCAGGATGAGCATTGATGGGGGAACCCATAAAAACCGTAAACAGATCCACACGGGGAACCGGTCTGGCATAAGCGAATTGCTTGTCCGCCGGGGTATTAATTTCCTGAAAGTTATAACAGGTATCTAAAAAAGGGGCAGCGCATGAAAACTGATGTACTTTTTTCTAATATAGGAACCTTTTTTTCTCAGTTTGTTTCTGCGGATTTTTATAATAAAATTCTTGGCACCAGCATCGCCATACTGCTCGTGCTGGTGGCGTTCAGCGTCCTGAACCGAATTGTGGGGAAGATGTTAACCGCCTCCGTGCCCCAGCCCCGTGCCTTTGTGATTAAAAAGGTGATCCGGTATACGGGTTATGTGGTAGCGGTCATGACCCTCTTTAACGCCCTCGGTGTTGATCTTAGTGCCCTGTTAGGAGCCGCCGGTATCGCGGGTATTGCTGTCGGTTTTGCAGCCCAGACCTCGGTCTCCAATGTCATATCCGGCCTCTTTCTTATTTCTGAAAAACCCTTTCAGATAGGGGACGTCATTCAGGTTGGGGATGTGAGCGGGGTGGTTCAATCCATCGATTTTCTTTCCGTAAAAATTCAGACCTTTGATAATCGATATATCCGAATTCCCAATGAAACCCTCATAAAAACCAATGTCATCAATATTACCCGCTTCCCCATCCGCAGGCTCGATGTATGGGTCTCGGTAGCTTACAATTCTGACCTGGAACGGGTTCGCAGCATCCTCCTCGACGTGGCTTCAAAGAATCCCTATGTGCTCGATAACCCGGAACCGCTTATTGTCTTTGACAAATTTGACGCTTCAGGTATCAACATTCTGCTGGGCCTCTGGTTCGAAAAATCTGAGTATTTGAACCTGAAAAATTCCATAATGGTCGACATCCACCGCCGTTTTGCCGAAGAGGGCATTAAGATTTCCTATCCCAAGATGGATATTTACATGCGGCAGTCCTTGGGTAAGCAGCTTGCAGATCTGGACAACAGGTCTGGCAATGAAAGCAATTAAAATTATATGGAGATTGTGGTGCTTTTTATTGGTATCGCGGTAGTCATCTGGCCGGAATTTGATTATTTTTAAAGCTAGGAGAAAATATCTCATGAGTAATGAACCAAAACGCAGGCCGGTGAAACGCACGAAGAAGGGCTTGCCAAAAAAGAATATCAATTTCCCCTTTGGTGGCGGTAATGATCCCGTGCCGGGTAATAATCCCTTTGGAAATTGGCAATGGCGTTTTTCCCTTGGCTATGTGGTGGTCCTCATTGTGTTGATGAGCCTCTTTAACTATGTTTTTTTACAGAATGTTAATCCAACCATAGATTTTTCTGAGTTTAAGGCAAAGATTGCCTCCGGTGAAATCAAACGGGTGGAGCTCGATTCAAACTATTACACAGGATATACCACTGAAAAAAAGCAATCTCCGGACCTAATAACAAGAAAATATGCACCCCCAGAGGCAGCCTATAGAACCGTACCGATTTATGATCCGGATCTTATCAAGCTGATGGATGAAAAACAGGTCAGTTACTATGCGGTCTCCAGAGAGGGGAGTGCAGTCCTGGACTTTATCTTCAGCTGGGTTCTGCCCTTCGCATTTTTCTTCTTTATCTGGCGTATCCTGATCCGCCGGATGGGGAATATGGGAAATAATGTCCTCTCTATCGGTCAGAATCGGGCCGTTATCGTTGCCGAAGGGGATGTGGTCACCCGTTTTTCCGATGTGGCCGGAGTCGATGAGGCAAAGGAAGAGCTCGTAGAAGTGGTAGATTTCCTTAAAAACCCTAAAAAGTATACTGACATTGGCGGCAAAATACCAAAGGGCGTGCTCCTTGTAGGCCCCCCGGGAACAGGAAAGACCCTGCTGGCCCGTGCAGTAGCCGGTGAAGCGGGAGTTCCCTTCTTTAAGATGAGCGGAGCCGATTTTGTGGAAATGTTTGTCGGTGTAGGAGCCGCCCGGGTCCGGGACCTCTTTAAGCAGGCCCGGGAAAAGGCTCCCTGTATCATCTTTATTGATGAACTGGATGCGATCGGCAAAAGCCGCATCACCGGAGCGATCGGCGGAAACGACGAACGGGAACAGACCCTGAACCAGCTCCTTGTAGAGATGGATGGTTTTGATGCAACAAGCGGACTCATCATCCTCGCCGCCACGAACCGGCCCGATGTGCTGGATCCGGCCCTGCTTCGGCCCGGCCGTTTTGACCGACAGGTCCTGGTGGACCGGCCCGACCTGGCTGGCCGGGAAGCGATCCTTAAAATTCACGCCCGGAATGTAAAGCTTTCCCCTGAGGTCGATCTGGGCAAGGTAGCCAGGAAAACCTCCGGTTTTGCCGGTGCTGACCTGGCCAACATCGTGAACGAAGCGGCACTGCTGGCGGTCCGAGCTGGCAGAAAGCTGGTGGAACAGCAGGATTTTGATGAAGCCATCGAAAAAACCGTGGCGGGACTTCAGAAGAAGAACCGGGCCATCAATGAAGAGGAGCGAACCATTGTGGCTTACCACGAGACGGGCCATGCGCTGGTGGCGGCCTTTACCCCCGGTTCCGATCCGGTTCAGAAGATCTCTATTGTCCCCCGGGGCTTTGGAGCCCTGGGCTATACACTCCAGATGCCTATAGAAGACCGGTACCTTATGACTGAAGACGAACTTCTGGGTAAGATTGATGTACTGCTGGGGGGACGGGCCGCTGAGGATGTGGTGTTCGGGAAAATCTCCACCGGTGCGGCCAATGATCTTACGAAGGCTACCGACATTGCCCGCCGTATGATTACCGATTATGGTATGAGTCCCCGGTTCCGCAACGTGGCCTTAACCCAGCGGGGAGCTTCCATGCTGGGGCCCGCCAATGCCGAACCGGTTATGCACCGGGAATATTCCGAATCTACCCAGCAGTATATTGATGAAGAAATAGCCCGGATTGTGAATGAACGCTATCTTAGAGCGAAAAGCCTTCTGACAGAAAAAAAGACCCTTCTGGAGGCAATTTCCCAGCATCTGTTGGAAAAGGAAACCCTGGAAGAACAGGAGTTCAAAGCCCTCCTTTCTGCCAGTTGACGGAATGGACGGCTCGTCCTATGCTTATTATATGGTATTGAATAGAGCCGCCCGAAAAGAAGCTGATACACGGCTGGGCCAGTTACGTCGTTCCGTCAGTATTCATGTATTTACCCATCGCTTCGAAGACAGCCTGTCCCGTGAGGTACGGCAGCTTGCGGAGGAACTGGCCGAAGTGTCCAGCAGGGTATCGGTAGAAATCAGTGAGGCTACCGAAAGCGGCGACCTCCTGCGAAAATTCCGGCTGGATACCATCCCTGCTCTGGTGCTGACCACCAAGGATGCTCCTGAAATCCGAATCTATGGTTTACCCCTGGTATATGGGTTTGACCTTTTATTGGATCTACTCATTAGTTTGGGGTCCCTGGCTGAACCAAAACCAGAACTGGTAAGCTTTTTGCAGAGCCATAGTGATAGGGCTCCTCGAGCTCCAGTTTCAATTGATCTGCTTGTATCCCGATATCAGCCAGCCTCAGTAGAAGCTGCTGCAGTTCTGTGGCGGCTTATAAAGGCTGAAAAAGCCGGTTTTGGTACCGAACATTGTATCGCATCAATACGTATAACTGAAGATTTTCCCCAATGGATTCATCGATCCGACGCATCCAACCTTCCCTGTCTGCATCTTGAATCTAGGGAAACCCTTTCGTGGCCCTTCTCAGACGAGCTTATTGCAGAAAAGGCCCTCTTCGGTCATAAATAGGTCGCGGAGGATCCTATGTTAACAAGCAAACAGCGCAGTTTTCTTTCAGGGTTAGCTGCTTCCCTGCAACCTACGGTCATGATTGGCAAGGAGGGCCTCTCCGAAGGGGTGGTCCGGGCTTTGCAGAATGAATTGAATGTGCGAGAACTGGTAAAACTTCGGTTTATCGCATCCAAGGAAGATCGGCTCAGCTTTTCAGAACAGCTTGCTCAGGAAGCGGGTGCAGAACTGGTCCGGGTTATCGGGAATGTGGCGATTTTTTATAAAATGGCCGAGGATGCAGAAAAACGAACTATTACCCTGCCCTGACCTGAACTTCCCTCTATATATGCTGTAACTGAAATGTACTACCTGGCTCCCAGTATCTTGCGCTTTGACGCCCTACCGGATACTATATAACTCTATTATTATTCATGAGGTGTATGCTGTGAGACGATTGTCCACTTTTTTATGTGCCCTGCTGTGCAGTTTGGTAATTATACTTTCTGTTCCCGGTCAGGAAATACTAACCGCAGAGAAATACCTTTCTATGGTTGCAGAAATCTACGGCGGTATCAAGGATTACAGTGCAAAAATTATGGTAAGTGCCGGCAAGACCGATATGGATGGCACCATAATCTATAAAAGTCCCAATCTGGTCCGTATTGATTTTACCAAGCCGGAGGAACAGGTTATTGCCTATAATGGGGACACCCTCACGGTATACCTGCCAGAATACCGGGCTGTCTTAAGTCAAACCACTTCTACGAACAGCAGTTCCGCCGGGGCGTCATTAGCGTCTGCCCAGGGCTTGGGATTACTTCGTAAGAATTATAACAGCGCGTATACTGTTGGCCCCGATCCTGTTCCCCTCGAACAGGGATCTTCGGAATTGGTTATTAAACTAACCCTTACCCGGCGCAGTGTTTCGGAGGGCTTTAGAGAACTCAGGCTCAGTATTAATCCGGATACTAAGCTTATTCGGAGAATCGAAGGGGTTACCCTGGCAGGGGACACAATTATATTTAACTTTACGGACATTAAGCTGAATCAGGGCATTGGTGAATCCCGATTTGCCTATGATTCCCCCGCTTCAGCAAACGTATATAACAATTTCCTCTTTAAGGATTCAGAATAAGGAAAAGTAAGGTAGGAGGCTATTGTGGAATCGATCGGAGAACAGCTGCGTTCTGCCAGGGAAGCAAAGGGTATTACCTTTGAACAGATATATCGAGATACAAACATCCCTAAAAAATACCTCGAAGCCCTTGAGGCAGAGGATTTTGCTCAGTTCCCGGGCGAAACCTACCTCTTAGGTTTCATGAGAAGCTATGGGGACTACCTGGGACTTGATTCAAAGGAATTATTAGCCTTGTACAAGTCCATAAAAATTCAGGAACAACCGGTCCCGATGGAACAGCTGCTTCGGGATCCAAAACCTGCAAACAGGCTCCCGCTTTTTATTGCCGCTGGAGCAGCGGTGGTAATCGTGGGGGTGGTTCTTTTTTTTGTATTCAAGCCCAAAACCGATACCGCTGTGGCTGAACAGAAGGTTCGAAAGCCGGTAGAGTATGCCCTATCCAGCGGAATCCTTGAGAAACGGTACTATATCGGAGATGCGGCACTCATCAACCTGGGGGATCAAAAATATCGTTTGGAAGTGGGACAAATTACAGATCGGGCGATCCTGAGCACCCCCGCCGGTGATACTGCGGTAGAGCTGGGTCAGGAAATCCCCCTGGATATCAATGGGGATGGAACCCCGGATCTAAAAATCTTTGTGGCGGATCTGGTTAAAAATAAGAGTGATAAGGGTGTGCTTCTGCGGATTGCAATGAATGGTTCTGCCGCTACCGAATCTGCTGCGGCAAGCGCTACACCGGCTACTAATTCTACCAGCCCCGCTGCAACGACGGCCGTTGAGGCTGCCCCCGCCCCAGTGGTGGAAGCTACCGCAAGCAGCCCCGCACCGGCTAATGCTCCGGTTCTGCTCTCTTCACCAAACCCCTATCCTTTTACCCTGCAAGCAACCTTTAAGGGGAACTGTCTGCTTCGCTGGGAAAGCGACAGGAAGGACCGGGATGAACGGTACTTCCAGAAAGCGGATATCCTGAATGTTCAAGCCCAGAATGGGATTCGGATATGGCTCTCCAACGCCAGTGCGGTCAAATTCCAGGTCATCGGGGGTGGCAAGACTGTAGATGTGGACCTGGGAGGCCCTGGCGAAGTGGTGGTTACGGATCTTAAATGGGTCAAGGATGATGATGGCCGCTATAAACTTACCACAGTTCGGCTTGATTGATGAGTAAACGTTTTTATCTTGATCCCCACGGTTGTGCAAAGAACCAGGTCGATGGTGAAACCCTCATGTCGGTTCTGGAACGGTCGGGCTGGGAAGCCTGTGCCGATGCGGAACAGGCAGACCTGGTTATTGTCAATTCCTGCGGTTTTATCGAAAGTGCTAAACGGGAGTCCATAGAAGCGGTACTCTCTTATAAGCAGCTATACCCCGACAAACGGGTTCTCCTGGCTGGCTGTCTTGCTCAGCGCTATGGGGATGAACTGGCCACAGAACTGGAGGAAGCGGACGCCCTCTTTGGCAACACTGATCTTTCCCGTATTACCGAAGCGGCGGAACTCGCCATGGCGGCCTCCCATACCGCCCTGGTACCTCCCCTGGATCCTACGGGCCGAACCGATTTTGCCCGCTGTTCCGACGACCGGCCCCTCCTTTCCCTCCCCGGTTCGGCCTATGTGAAAATTACCGAAGGCTGCGATAATCGCTGTACCTACTGTGCCATACCCCTCATCCGGGGCAATCTGCGCAGCCGAACCATAGATTCAATAGTAGCTGAGTGCTCAGGGCTCCTCCAGCGGGGAGTTAAGGAACTCTGCCTCATTGGCCAGGATCTGGGCTCCTATGGGAAGGACGGCGCCAATGGAGCCTTTGAGCCAGGCCAATGCAGACTGCCCGAACTGCTTTCGGCTCTTTCGGATCTTGCTGGTGAGTTCTGGATCCGTCTTCTCTACATCCACCCTGACAATTTCCCCTTGGAGATCCTGAATCTCTGTAAAAAGGACCCCCGGATACTTCCCTATTTTGATCTTCCCTTTCAGCATGCCTCAAAGAACATTCTCAGGCTGATGAACCGGCGGGGGGATAGTGAAACCTACCTTGATTTGATCGCTACCATACGGCGGGAACTGCCGGATGCCACCATAAGATCCACCTTCCTTGTGGGATTCCCCGGTGAAACCGAGGAGGATATGGATATACTTCTCGATTTTCAGCAAAAGGCCCATCTGGACTGGCTTGGAGTGTTTACCTATTCCCGTGAAGAAGATACTCCCGCCTATTCTATGAAAGGCAGGGTCCCCAAGAAAGTTGCCGAAGGGCGAAAACAGCGGATTGAATCAGCCCAGATTCCTATAACTGAAAAAAGGATGGACCGTTTTGTAGGTAAAACACTTCCGGTTCTTGTAGAAGAGCGGGTAGAAAATGAGGACGGTCTTTATATAGGCAGAACAGTTTGTCAGGCCCCTGAGGTTGATGGAGCAACGGTCCTAAGCTCCGATTATACCCTCACTCCGGGAACCATTGTCAGTGCCCGGGTCTTTTCCCGTGCCGGCTTTGATCTGGATGCGGCCTTTCGCAAGATACCGTGAGAGCCTTCTATGGATAGCTACCTTTCTGTATTAAACCCGGAACAACGCCAGGCGGTTCTCCATTGGGGTAAGCCTCTTCTTATCCTGGCCGGTGCCGGTTCAGGAAAGACCAGGGTCATTACCACTAAAATTGCCTATCTTGTACGCGAAAGAGGTATAGACCCCCGGTCCATTCTGGCGGTTACCTTTACCAACAAGGCGGCCCGGGAAATGGCAGAGCGGGCCCAGTACATCGATGGCCGGGCAGCCGATGCCATGATACGGACCTTTCATTCCTTCGGTGCCTGGTTTCTTAGAAGGAACGGGGCTCTTATAGGCCTGGACAGCAATTTTGTCATCTATGATGACGATGACACGGTAACGCTCCTTTCAAGTCTCATGCCCAATGCAAACCGTGCGGAGGCTGCCCGGGTTGCCCATCTCATCGCCCGGGCAAAGGATTATTTTCTTAATCCCGATGACCCGGAACTTGCCCTCATTGACCATCGACCCCAGTTCAAAGAACTCTACGCCCGCTATGAGGAGCGGCTCCGTTCCATAGGGAATGTGGACTTTGGGGACCTTATCAAAAAGCCCGTAGAAATTCTCCGGACCTTTCCTGAGGTAAAACAACGATTTCAGGAGCGTTTTCAGGTAATCCTTGTGGATGAATACCAGGACTCCAATGTGGCCCAGTTTGAGCTGCTTAAGGAACTCTATACACCCCAGACCTACCTCTGTGTTGTCGGTGATGATGACCAGTCCATCTATAGGTTCCGGGGGGCCGAGGTAAGAAATATACTGGAGTTTCCCGACCGCTTCCCCGATACGGACCTTATCAGGCTGGAACGCAATTATCGATCCACGGCCCCCATTCTGGCGGTGGCTGGCACCGTGGTGGATAATAACCGGGGCCGGCTTGGCAAGACCCTGCGGGCAGAACGGGGGGATGGTAAACTGCCAACCCTGGTCTTTTTGCCGGATCAGGAAACAGAGGCTTCCTTTTGTGCAGAGCTTATCGAAAAGTCCCGGCAAAAACAGGGAAGCGCCTATGCTGATTGGGCTATTCTGTATCGGACCAATGCCCAATCCCTGACCTTTGAGACTGAATTTTTACGCCGTCATATTCCCTATAAGGTCGTTGGTTCCTTAAAATTTTATGAACGGGAAGAGGTCAAGGATGCCCTGGCCCTGCTCTCTATTCTGGTAAATCCCCGGGATGAGATTGCCTTTAAGCGTGTGGTGAATAAACCTGCCCGCGGTGTGGGGCAGGTTACGGTAGACAAAATCGTAGAAGCGGCCGCACATTTCATCGCAGAGTCTGACAGGGCAGAACAGCGGGGGAATCTTATAGAAGCCTGCCGACGGATGGCCCCAGAGCTCTCTAAAAAGGCGAGAACCGGCCTCGAAGGCTTCCTGTCTGTGCTTGAACAGGGCCGAGTGATGCTGGAAGCTGAACCTGAGACGGAAAGCCTCTCACGGCGCAGGAAAGCCACTTCATCGGATCATCTCGTAGCCGGTGAGGGCCTCTCAGCCCTTATCGTCTATATGCTGGAAGCAAGCGGTATTGCGGAGTATCATGCCTCGGAAGATGAAATTGCGGGAACCCAGCGGATTTCGAACCTGCAGGAGTTAGCCAATGCGGCAAGTTTGTATGCCTCTACATTGGAAGGGCTGGCAGAGTTCCTTGAACATATAGAATTGGACCGCTCAATGGAAAGCGGAGAGGAAAGCACCGATTCGGTTACCCTCATCACGGTTCATAATACTAAGGGCCTGGAATTCCGAAGGGTTATCATAACGGGGCTTGAACAGGGAGTATTTCCCCGGGATGACAAGGAGGATGAAGACCTGGAGGAGGAACGGCGCCTCTTTTATGTCGGGGTTACCCGGGCTATGGATGAGCTGTACCTTACGACCTGTGCATTACGGCGCATGTACGGGAGAACAAACCTGAACCAGCCCTCCCTTTTCTTATCAGAAATTCCCATGGATTATATAAAAACCCTGGGGACCATACCGCGGGGCTTTATCCCGGGACGTAAGCAGCCTTCGCTGGAAGATGGAACTCCTGGCGATCCCAGCGGCTGGCCCCACGGATCCAGTAACCCCAACGGCCGGAACCCCGGTTCCCGGAGCCCCTATGGTCTCCGTGGACCTCGGGCCCCTCGGACCGTTTCCAGCGATGGCCGCTGGCGGCTCGGAAACGGGATCTTTCATGACGATTATGGCTATGGCCAGGTGGTGGGTATAACCGAGGGGCCCGAGGGCCCCCTTATCGAGGCCCATTTTGAAACAGGGAAACAGGTCCGCTTTCTAAGCAAGTACCAGAGCGGGCGCTTTATGAGGATAGACCGGGATGGAAACTAGGTTGCTGAACTATGTGGAACCCATACGGCGCGCCAGGGGAGATTTTCTTTATACCTATAAAGGAAATCGACTGGTGGATCTATGGAAACAGGGCGGTCGGGCCATACTTGGTCATGGTCAAAGTCATCAACTGACCATACTAAAAAACACCCTTGCCCGTGGAGTCTGGATGTCCGCCCCCCATCCTGGAATGGGTCACTTAGAAAAGGCGCTCAAGCGTCTGTTTCCCGCTAAAGAAAGAAGGATCTATCAGGGCCTGCATCGTGCTATCAATCATATAGAGTCCCTGTTAGGCCGCCAGATTCGCTGGGAAACTATACCCGATCCGGCATCTCCCTGGGAACGGCCTGAATGGCAGGGCCTGCAAAACAGGATAAGCCTGTGGCGACCCTGGGTGTCTACCACAGGCCAGCAAGACCAGGAACAGGATATACTCATACCCCTTTTGCCCTTCGCCTGGCCGGAATCAGTGGCTGTTCTGGTGCTCTCCCCGTCTATGGCTTCCCAGGTTCCCTCCAGTGACTTGCTTTCGCCGGTTTTTGCAGAATATGCCCAACGGGCAGTGTATGATTTAATTAAAACACAACAGGAGGCCCCGGTACTGCGCGTATCAAAGGTACTCAGAAGCCTCAGCGGTTCATCAATCTGGAAGGGTTCGGGACTCTACTGGTATGCTGATCCACGACTTTCTGCCGAAAAATACGAAAAGCTCTTTTTAAACTTTCTTCAGGAAGGTTTTCTCCTGCCCCCAGACCCGGCGGATCCGCTGATTCTCCCCTGGTCCCTCAGTCCGGGGCTCGAGGTAAAATTGGCAAAGCTCTTGTCTTTTACGGACGAAGCATAGATACTATACCTATGGATATCGGTCAGCTTATTTTCATCGTAAGCCGTTTGTTTTTCGGCGCCCTGGCATCCTTTTTTGCGATCATGCTGTGGTCAAAAATCAGGGATATTCCCTGGATGCTCATGGTAATAGGAACCATCGCGGCTTATGCTGAAATAGTGTATTCTATCTTAAAAACACTGGGGATCACCGAAGGTTTTGAACCAAAAATCGGGTCTGTACCGGTTACGGCCATCATCTTGCCAAACCTGCCCACAATTTTTTATAGTATAGCGTTCTTGGTGATGATCATAAGAAAAACCCGGCGTCGTTAAGAGGCGGGAAAGCGTAAACTGGAGGTTGCAGTATGATTGCATTGATTGTAGGACTTGTCGCAATAGCCTTCGCAGTACTGGCGGTGATCCCCGCAGGTTTGAATTGGTGGCAGGATGTTCTGCTCTTTTTACGGGGATCTATCCCGGTAATGGCGGTACTCATCGGTCTCTTGGCTGTGTTCATTGGCATTGCGGATATAAAAGATCAGATCGAAGCAAAAAAAGAAGAAGCCGAAGAAAAGGCTAAGGAAAATTCATCATCAGAATCGAAATAAGCTTACGGTTTTCTTGTAGGTACCTGGTGGAGCGGCCCAGGAATTGTTATGGCCCAATGGCTGTTCTTGGCTCCTAAAACTCATCAGGTCGGCATGCTGTTAGAGGAGGGGCCCGGTCTAACTCTTGACAGAGAGCCCATATTATGGGAATATTCGACATTGCCCCGTATACAGGACTGCCCGCGCGATGCCCAAGCTGGGTAGTCTATAAATCCGTGGTTGGAAAACCCTTTTTAAAGGTATGATATGAAGACTGTGTTCGTAAAACCCGCTGAAGCGGAACGTAAATGGTATGTAATCGATGCTGAAGGTAAGGTCCTTGGCCGTGTGGCTGCCAAGGTTGCATCGATTCTTCGTGGTAAAAACAAAGCGACCTTTGCACCTCATCAGGAACTTGGTGACTATGTGGTGGTTATTAATGCCGATAAAATTGTAGTAACCGGCAGAAAACCGACCCAGAAGATGTACTATCATCACACCGGCTATGTGGGTGGTATGAAGTCGACCAACTTTGAAAGTTTGATCGCCCGCCATCCTGCGGATCCGCTGGAGCTGGCAATTAAGGGTATGCTTCCCAAGGGGCCCCTTGGCCGGAAGCTTTTTAAAAATGTTAAAGTATATGCGGGTGCCAATCACCCCCATGCGGCCCAGAATCCGCAGGTTATTGAACTCTAAGCGAGAGGTAGCAAGGTGATTAAGAATCTCGGTATTGGAACCGGTAGAAGAAAGACCGCTGTAGCCCGGGTATTTGTACGGGATGGTAGCGGCAAAATTGTGGTAAACGGCAAGGAACTGAACCAGTATTTTACACTTACCGAACATGCAATGATGGTTCGCCAGCCTCTTATGGTTACTGCCAGCGAAAATAAGTATGACATACTTATCAATGTGTATGGTGGTGGTCCAAACGGTCAGGCTGGTGCCTGCCGGCATGGTCTGGCCCGGGCTCTGTGCCAGGTAGATCATACCAACTATACTGCCCTGCGGGCCAATGGGTACCTTACCCGGGATCCCCGTATGGTCGAACGAAAGAAGTACGGTCAGGCTGGTGCCCGCCGGCGCTTCCAGTTCTCCAAGCGCTAGTATTTCTTTTTGTGACGGTCACTTCCGTCAAAAGAGGAGCCGATCCGGATATACTCAAAATAGGGTTATCCGACGGCTCTTTATTTTTTATTCGGCTCAGCTATCTGCCCTCCTATATTAAAAACCGTTTTGATTCATTTTTAATCCCAAACACCCCGGAAGTTCTTGAAATCTCAGAGGCAGAACAGGAACAACTTTTATTTACGTCCCAATGTGTACGGGCTGAGCGTAAGGCTTTGCAATTAATCAGCTGTGCAGAACAAACTAAGAAGGGTTTGCTCCAGAAGCTGGAACGCAGCGGTTATCCTGAAGGGGTTTCTAAGAAAGTCCTGGAACGGCTCGTGTCACTGGAATTGGTAGATGATCGGCGGTTTGCCCGGGCCTGGATACAGTCCCAGACAGGGCTGTCCCCCAAAAAAAGTACTTCTCAATTGGTTACCGGCCTTATGCGGCGAGGTGTAGATGGCAGAATCGCTGAAGAATCAGTTACATCACTTTATCCTGTAGAAGTAGAAGCCCGTGCCATAGCCTGGTACCTTCGTAAAAAGGGTTATGAACCAGAGCATCTGCACCAGCTTGAGTTAAAACAGATACTCCGAAGGGCTGGGTTTTCTAAGGGCTCTATCAGGCTATTTATTGATGAAATAGCAAGCTCAGATGGTACATGTACCTAAATATAAATATACAAAAACTTGAAAAAGTGCTATAATAAAATGTCAAATCGTTGACTATATAGATTTTATGGATATAATTTAACTATTGGATGTAATGGAATTAGCCAAACAGATATAAGGAAGTTGAAATGGCAAAGAATGGCCGAAAAATACGGATATTTTCTGCTCTAGAAGTAGCCAACATTTGTGGTGTTGTCAATCAGACTGCGATTAACTGGATTCGCAATGGCTATCTGAAGGCTTTCACAACCCCTGGCGGACAATACCGGGTCTATGCGGAGGACTTGAAAAGTTTTTTAGATGAACGGGGTATGCGAATCCCCGATGAATTAAATGCCCTGATGCAGGATGAGGTTGACTGGAAAGCCATCCTCATTGTAGATGACGACAGGGACCTGAATGATCTGTTGAAACGGTATCTGGAGAAAAAACTCGAGGGCTATATGGTCTATCAGGCCTACGATGGGTTTGAGGCAGGCAAGGCCCTTTCTGATGTTCGTCCCGGTTTTATCTTTCTGGATATAGACCTTCCGGGTGTAGACGGGCATAAGCTCTGCAAAAAAATAAAAGAGGACCCCACCTTTGGTAAACCCTTTTTAATCGCGATGACCGGTCTTGATATTCCGGAAGAAAAACGGGCAATTTTGGACGAAGGGGCCGATGCATTCTTTGGAAAACCCCTTGATTTTGAATTGGTAGTCACTACAGTCAAGGATCTTGCTTCGAAACTTTCAGTAGGTGTCCATGAGTAACTCTGAATTTACTGTTCTTCTTGTAGAAGATGATGATGATATCCGTCTTTCGTTAAGGGATTACCTAAAAGCAAAGGGTTTTTCTGTCCTCGTCTCATCTGATGGAGTTGGGGCAATAAAAATTCTGCTTGATTCCAAAATTAACGTTATTGTATCCGATTATCGTATGGATATTTTCGGCGGCGATTATTGGGTCCGGTTCCTACATACCTTTTGCCCCGATATTGATGTAATAATTACATCGGGCTACCTGAGACCTGATTTTAAGGTGTCCTATCCGGTTGTTTATAAACCCTTCGATTATGCTGAGCTTGCGGCTATGATTGCGGACATTCGGGATAAAAAACTAGAAAGGTAACTTCATACCTATGGATGAGAAGAACCCTATCCAGGCTGTACATTGTAAGATTTTTGGTATCGTCCAGGGGGTAGGGTTCAGGTATTCTGTACAGGCAGAAGCGCACAGGTTAGGTCTTACAGGCTGGGTGAGAAATTGCAGCGATGGGTCAGTGGAATTGTATGCCGAAGGGAGTTCGGTACAGCTTAGACATTTGGTGGCCTGGCTGCATCATGGACCGCCTGGAGCAGAGGTCGAGCGGGTCGAAACAAAGGATGTAAAGCCTGCGGGGACTTTCCAGCGCTTTTCTATTGCATATTAAGTATATTATTGACATGGCAAGCGCTTTTTTGGTATAGTTTTGTTACATTCTGCCCCCTGGAGCGGCCGTCGTATAACGGTATTACCCGAGCTTCCCAAGCTCGTGACGCGGGTTCGACTCCCGTCGGCCGCTCCAGGGGGCAGCGTTTTATGACGGATATTCCAGGTTTTCTGGCAGGGGTTTTTTAAGCACATCCAGAAAGCGGAGCGCCTCCCATTTTGCCATATCCAGATTGTGATCCCGCCAGTTACCACACTCCGCCGCCGCAGCCCCCGGAATTTCATCAATATAAGAAGCAATCCATACAAACATCTCTGTAATGAGGGTTAATACATCCAGGGAACTGAGGCTGCCTTCGAGGATAACGTAGAAACCGGTTCTGCAGCCCATGGGGCCGAAATAAACGACCCGATTTCCCCACTGCGGATGGGAGCGGAGGTAGGTGGCTCCCAGGTGTTCTATGGTATGGGCTGCGGGAACGTCTAGGACGGGCTCCCGGTTTGGTTCCTTCATGCGGATGTCGAAGGTGGTGAGGATGGTTTCACCAAAGCGGTCCTTGCGGGATACAAAGATGCCCCGTTTCAGGCGGAGATGGTCGACGGTAAAGCTGGCTATTTTTTCCATGCTGAGGCTCCTTTTTGTGTCTTTTTTTATGTCTCGAGATTACGGATTAATTCCATTACGATTTCGCTGGAATGGCGGGATGCGATGGGGAGAAACTCGTCAAATTTCATGGGTGATTCCTGCCCTGCAATATCCGAAAGGGCACGGATAACCAGGAATGGTACCTTAAAGAGGGTACAGCAATGGGCGATGGCGGCTCCTTCCATTTCTACGGCCCGTATCATGGGGAAGTTTGTTTTAAGCTCTGCTATCTTTTCTGGATCGTGCATGAAAATGTCCCCGGAGCCTATGATACCCTTCTGGTAGTGCAGGTTTGGGGGAAGTTTGCCCTGCTCCTTAAGGTGCTGTATGGCGGTCTCTGCCTTTGCCTGCAAGGTCTTGTCGGTGGTGAATACCTGGGGCTGACCGGGGATTTGTCCGGGCAGGTAGCCAAAGGCGCGTACGTCCACATCATGGTAGATGAGGCCCTCCGATATGACCACATCGCCGAAATGCAGGTCCGCTGCTATACCTCCCGCTGAGCCCGTATTAATAAGCCTGCTGGGTGTAAAGGTTTGCAGCATAAGGGCACAGCCTACGGCGGCCTGAACCTTCCCAATACCGCATTGGAGGAGGACCGTATCTTTGTTGGCCAGGGTGCCCGTATAATAGGTAAAGGCTCCGATCCTGTGTTCCTGTGTTCCCTGGAGGTTTGTTCGCAGCAGTTCTACCTCCGCTTCCATAGCGCCGATTATTCCAATCACCGGTAGCTCCTTTCAGGTGACCAGTATAACAAAAACAGGGCGCTCTGGGGAGGGGTTATTGTGTGCCGGTGCTGGAGCCGTTAGTGAACCAGCGGACTACCCCAACCTTATTTTTACGGTTGTTATAAATCATTCCGCCGTTCCAGTATTCTAAGGCAGCGATAAGGCTGTTACCGCCGTCATCTGCATCGCTATTGGGGCCGCGGTAGCTTGCCATCCCAAGAAAGGTATCAAAATCTTCCCGATAGAGGGCTTCCTGACGTTTTCGGTAGTAGTCGTTCCAGGCTTCCAGATTAGTAAAGCCCTCTCCTTCGTCTTCTACAATAAAGCGGACCCGTTTGCGGAGGTCGTACCATACCTTAAGCTTTTTAGTTGGATCCTTTTTATTTCCGTGTTTTATCCCATTTTTAATAATTTCAGAGAGCTGTTGTTCGAGGAGATTCCCCTCTTTGAACTCTTCAGGGCAGTCTTTTAATACAAGGGTGGTAAATTCCCGTATTCGATTATAATCGCTGGGGAACTCAATATATTTCATACCTTGGGCATCAAAGAGTTCATTATGCTCATCTACGATGAGTTTGCGTACAATAAGCTGATTCATGGGTTACTCCACGTAGGAGAGGCGTCTTCTGTCAGAATGGGAAGGATATTTGCCATAGAAAGCACCTTTCTTGGGGTCCCCTGTATTCCTGAAAAAGTTAATCGGATGCCCTTCGCTTTGGCAGTCTGCAGTGTTTTTATAATGGTTCCTACCCCGGAACTGTCCAGATAGCTGATACGGGATAGATCAATATGAAGGTGCTTGATATTCTGCTGCAAAATGTCCATGAACTTTTTCAGCAGATCCGGAGCGGAGTAAAGATCCAGGTCTCCGCTTACCCTTATTATATACCAGCCTTGTGTCTTGTCTGTCATATCCATAGTTTCCATGGCTTTAATTAACCTGGATATCGTAAGAATTGCATCATAAAATTGTGAGAAAATTATAAAAACGAATTTGTTTAATACGAATCTAACAAAGATATGAGAATTTTACCTTGCTATGAAAATTTTAGAAGCCAGGGAAACCCTCATATCCCAAATCAATCCGCAGAAACGTTATTCTAATTCAATTATGAATATTGCACGTTATCTGTGGTATGTGCCGGAATCGGTCAAGGTTCTTGATGTGACCGATGAGTTACAGCGGTACCCGGAAATTGCCGTCTTCGGTGTGGTTAATCAGAATGGATCCTATTGTGGCCTTATTGAACGGGAGGCGCTTTTTTCTTTAGTGGGAAAGCCCTTTGGCAGGGAGGTCTTGCAGCGGAGCCTTATCCGGGATTTGATTAAGAGAGTAGAACCCTTTGATGCAAGGGTGAATTTTCTTTCTGTGGCTCAACAATTACAGCGCCGAGATGATGCGCTCAACCGCGCAGCTTCAGAAAAAGGAGTTGCGGTAGAAACAAACAAATATTTCCCCCTGGTGGATGAGCAGGGGCGATTTCAAGGTATTTTTTCCCGGTACGACTTGCATGAGTATCTTGCTACTATCACCAGAAACGATATTGAATTGGCAAGCAGAATACAGGAGCGTCTGTTATCTCAGCAGACACTGAAACGGGAACATTGTTCTATAATTGGGTGGACCCGTTCTGCAAAGGGCATAGGGGGAGACTTTTATTATATGCAGGAAATAAACAACGGTATGCTTTTTGCAGCCCTTTGTGATGTATCCGGCAAGGGGGTGTCTGCTGCTCTTATCGTTTCTATGCTATGGGGGATGCTGAGAACCTATGATTATAAACGGGGTTTGCGGGAATTAATAATCAATATTAATAAGGCCATTGTTACTACCTTTCATCTGGAAAAATACCTTACCGGATTCTTCCTCTTCTTTGACCCCCTGCAGTCCAGGCTGCTCTGTGCTGATATGGGCCATTCCCATGTCTATCTAATCCGTCATAACCACGTAAAGCCTATAAAGGGGCGTCTTTTGAATTTGCCCATTGGTGTGGATGAGTCTGTGTCGCCTGCTCTAATGGGTATTGCCCTGCAGAAAGGGGATCGTTTATTCATCTATACCGATGGCATTACTGAACAGGTGAACCGGTCCGGTGAGGAGTTTGGTGAGGACCGGCTTAGGTCTGTATTGAGTTCTCTGTCGCGGCATGAGAGACCTCTTAATGAATTACTTCCTGAAATTATCGATCTATTCAGTGAAGGGGTCCCCCAGCAGGACGATATGTCATTTCTGCTGTTTACCTATGGAACTTGATCTCAGTTGCTCCGTTTTATGCAGCAATCCAGCACCCCAAACGGTGGTTCTGTTTCGGCCCCGTTGTTTTGATTGGTAGAGGGCTTCATCGGCCCGTTGTATCAATAATTCTGGATCAATCCGCTCAGAACCGTCAAAGAGGGCAACTCCAAGACTTATGGTTACCTGAGGGAGTTGTTTCTCCCAGGGGACGTTCATTGCTGCCGCTGCTGTTCTAAGCCGCTCAGCCACAACCCATGCTGAAGCCCGGTTTGTCTCCGGCAAAAGTACGGTAAATTCTTCGCCTCCAAAGCGGGAAGGAATGTCCTGGCTCCGAAGGTTTTTCTGGATTGTCTGAGAAAGGGTTTCCAAAACCGCGTCGCCGGCCAAATGGCCATAGGTATCATTAAAATGCTTAAATTTATCCACATCTATGATTACGAGCCCGAAAGGTTGGTTTATTCGGCCGGCCCTGGCTATTTCTTCCTTAAGCCGGACCATGAAAAAACCATGATTATAGAGCCCGGTCTTCCCATCCCTGACTGAATACTGATAATGGATGTAGTTTTGTATAGCCAGGCTGGTAAAGGCCATAAGTTTATCTAAAAAAGAAAGCTCCTGCAGGGAATACTGTTCTTCGAGCAGCTTGGGCCCTACGAGGATAAGTCCATAAAGTTCCGAAGGTCCCAGGATTGGGATAACCAGATCTGGTTTTGATTCCTTCATTGGATCGGTGACAGAGGGATTATTCAACTGATATTCCAGAAGGTCAAAACTGATTGGCTGGGGGTATTGTTTAAAAAAGCTATTAAATGGTGCTAGATCTTCAATTTGAAGGCTTGTGTCAAAGGTCTGGAAATTTCTATAGCCTCTGAACACCAGATCTTTGTGGCTGCTCAGGGGCTTCCAGAGAAAAATAAGAAAGGATGGTAAAAATCGATCGGATATTTCCTTAACGGCGCTTTCCAGAATATCGTCTATAGTTTTGCTGTTCAGTATCGTTTTTGCTGCATTGATAATTGCTTCGTAATTGCGGATATCCTTTTTAAGGGTGTCTATATAATTAAATACCCCTAGATCCTGCAGCAGATTATACTGGCTTAAAACGTTCGGATTTTTAAGGAAATCATCCCTATCCTGCATAGAGCCTTCCTAGGTTAGAGAAAAATTATCAGCTACCGTTCTTCTCCAGGGTGCTCTTTTTTCCTTATCTTCCCATTGGATAATTCGTTTTATAACAAAATGGTTGATATCCTGAGGATTCGGAAACTGTACTATTCCGAAACGACCGCCTCCAATATAGGTGATACTTTCCCCTTCCTGTAAGGGTTCCCGATCGGAGAGTTTCCTGAGGACGCAATCAAAATGTACAGGGTTCCCTGAAGCCGGGTCTGTGAGGGCGCTTGAGAGGTCATTCACCGGTTTTCCGCAATAGGGACACTCTGACCTGGGCAGCTGGTTCTGCCCTAATTTTGGCGGTACCCATTGGGGCCGATCGATAAGGGTTCCCCTTTGTTTATCGAAACGGGGTTTCTCTGCCGCTTTTTGCTGTGGTTTTTGAGTATTTTTATCTTTATTCTGCTGCTGTCGATCCTTAAATTTGTTTCTGCGGCGGTTATACCCATCTCTGCCGTTTTCTGCCATGCACTGCTCCTAACGCTCGTTCTTCTAAGAGTTCTTCGCTGAGAACCTGGGCGATCCTCTGTATGGCTCCAGCCAGGTACAGGTCATCATTGATAAGCCGTTTTAGTTCTTCCAGTTTTTGGTTGTTCTGGTGGTTCTCAGTTTGAACCATCATAATACACGCTCCATAAAGGCTGAGGCAAGATGGTGTATGCCCTGGTTTCCAATAAAAATAATATCAAAACGCAGGGCCATACTGTTATATTCTCGATGGGTTCCAATAAAAAACTTAGCCGTTTTGATGATCCTTTGTTGTTTTTGTTTGGTAATCGAGTATTCCAGATTTTCAATACCGAACAAGGACCATGCCTTTACTTCAATAAAGACCAGGGTGTCTCTGTCAAGGGCGATGATATCTATCTCTCCAAATGAACTGCGGAAATTGCGGGCAACTATTTCATAGCCCTGGGATTCGAGGTATGCTGCAGCCCGATCTTCGCCGCCCTGACCCTTGAGGCGGCTATTCATGGCCTTTGGTGAGTTCTTTTGGATCTATTGCTCTGGCGATGAACATGCTTTTTTCCTGCAGAAGGTTGATTATTTCCCCATCATCATTGTTGAATGCATTGCCAAATTCATCTACCAGAATACGTATCTTTGGCCGTAAGGGTGCATCACTGTGGCCTTCGATGACCCGGGCTATGGCTCCCGTATTAAGGAGTACTATGGATCCAATGGGATAAATCCCCATGGTTTTAATAAAGGCTTTAAGCACCTCCGGATCGAAGCGCCGGGCATTGTCCGAAAGGAGGTTTTTCATAGCCTGGTAGCCAATCATAGAGTTGCGATAGGGTTTTTCGCATACCATGGCTTCAAAGGCATCGGCCACACTTACGATACGAGCTCCGAGGTCTATGGCTTCCCCGGCAAGGCGGCGTGGATATCCTTCGCCATCCCACCGTTCATGGTGCTGCAGGGCGATAACCCCCACTTCTTCTGGATACAGAAGTTCCTTGCAGATCATTTTATATGCATACAGAGGATGGGCCTGTATGCGGGAAAGCTCTGTTTCCGACAGGCCTCCCTTCTTTTCCACAATATCCTTGGGCAGTTTGAGCATGCCAATATCATGGAGCAATGCCCCGGTAGTAACCTGCAGGATTTTGTGATTGGGCATCCTTAATTCCATGGCAATAAGGGTGGAAAGAATTGCCGTATTTACCGAGCTTTTTGCCAGGGGGTAGTTGGCCACTTCTCCACCCAGGATATAGCCCACAATTTGGTCCCGGTGCTCCCGGACCGCCTGGAGAAGCCGCCCAGCTATACCATCGATACTGCGGCTTTCAACCGAAAGACCATCCGTAATATTCTGAAACAGGGCTCCCAGTTTGTTAATGAGGTCCGTATAGGTCCGGTAGCTGGGGGCATTGTCCATAACAGAGGGCAGGGAGATAAGGCTGATGGAGGTGTTTTGCTTTGCTTCGGTGCCCTTCGGTGCTGATTTTGTATCCAGGGTATCTTTACTCGCAGCTGGAGCATCAGAGACAGCTACCCCATCGGTGACAACACTATCAATACCCCATTTTATGAGCCGATCAATATCCTTTTTTTTAACCGGTATTCCGGCGGGTACAAACAGGTTGTTATCCTGGATATACACCGGCTCGGTAAAAATTTGTCCCGGCCGTAATGCAGTAACTGGTAACTTTCTCACGATTTTTCCTCGTTTTTAATGATTGCAAACACCCTTGCTACAAGCTCCCAGCACCAGGGAGGTACATAATCCCCAACGGACATGGTCTCCGTAAGAATTC
>Ga0208198_1001235_pt1 | contig 23493 bp, 26 predicted proteins | sample AD_JPNTR2_MetaG_FD_184446 | JGI IMG/M metagenome (GOLD analysis project Ga0208198, IMG submission 184446) | Active sludge microbial communities of municipal wastewater-treating anaerobic digesters from Japan - AD_JPNTR2_MetaG (SPAdes) (version 2) | ecosystem: Engineered > Bioreactor > Anaerobic...
CGCAACCATGATGTTGCCCTTCTGCCGCGTTTCTCCGATCCGGGGGCGCGGCTCTTTTGCTGGTTTGCATTGTCGGCCTCCGGGATTAGGTGCGGAGAGCGTCAACGCGGCAACGGTTGAGAAAATCCTCAACGTCGCGGGTATCGAGCAATATGGAGCGATGGCCGATCTTGTAGTATTTCAACCGCCGTTCACTCCATGCGCGTTTGAGTGCGCGGAGAGATATGCCATAGGTGGCGGCGGTTTGCTTCGGGGTAGCGAGTCGGCTCCGGGGCGGGAGCTTCGGGGTCGGGTTCGTCGTTTCCATTTTCGGGACTCCTTGCCGAAGCCCGAAAATTTCTGTGCTGCGCGTCGTGCGCTGCGCCTGTGCGCTTGCATCAGCATTTACCGGACTCCTGCACCCCGTGTCGCCCTATGCAGTTGGAGTCCTTAAAATGTGATTATTGCTGGAAAAATCCTTGTTTTATGGGGTATGCAGTTATGCGAAAAGTTATGCAGACGGGCGGGGCTTTTGGAATTGCTTCCGCTTCTTTCGGTTTTTGGCAACGAGCATTCCATCTTCATCCAGCTTGGCGGAGCGAAGGGTAAACTTCTTGGCAATCGGGTAGCCCGCCGCCGTGAAAGCATCCACTATCCGGCCCCAAGCCCTCGAAACCTGATAGGACTCCATGCCCAAAGCCCGCGCAACCTCTGATTGATTCTGCTTCTTGTGTTCAATCCGGTCGTAAATTTCCCAATGCAAATCGTCTTTCAGTTTTACCAGTTGGCGGAATTGCATCGTTGCCTTTGCCATGTCGTGAGTGGCAATTTGAAGTTTCTGCATCGCGGGCGGTACGCCGTCCAGCTTGCGCCCGTGGCGATAAAGTAGCCTCTGGGTTTCGCGTTGCTCGTCGGCAAGTCGGGACATTCCATCCTCAATCCGTTTCTGCGATTGCTGAATCTCTGCATCCTTCGCCGGATCGCGGCCAAACCTCGCGCCAAGCAACAGGGCATCGTAGGCCAATCCAAGCCCGGATTCTCCCCGTCGCATGGATTCAAGAAAACGGTCAATCTCGGCCCGCTCCTTCGGTGTCGCGGCCAATTCGGAAAACCGCACGAAAAGCCCGCGCAATTCTTCGGCCTTCTCAAACGCGGCTTCTATCCCGGCTCCCGCCCGTTCATGGGCGGCGGCGGCTTCCGCCTTTATCTTGTCCAGCGTCTTTTGCTGTTCATCGGTCAACTGCATCGGCGGGGCGGGCGGATGATCGCCGGGAGTGAGATGGACGGCGGGGAAGGCGCGGGCGGGGAACAAGGGCGCATCGTCGCCGTTCTGCTTGTTGGTCGGGGTGTCGTTCTCGTTCATGGCTAGTTGCCTTTCTTGGATTCGGTGACGCTGGCGGGGGTGATGGCCCAAAACTCGGCGGCTTGCTCCGGGTCGGGCGGGTCAAGGTAATGGGCGCGGGCGATGCGCGGGGTGTTGCCCATTTCCTCGCATAGCTGGTTGATATTCTGAATCACGCTCTGGCGGTAGCTTCCGAACGTGTGCCGCATGATGTCTTGCCCCCAGCGCAAGACTTCCGGCGCGGGCGTCTCGTCGGGCATCGGCCCGGACAATTTCCGCCCCTCATGTGCGGCCTGTGCTTCAAGTTCGGCCCTCTTTTCCGCTTTGGTGGCTTGATCTTGCCCCAGTACGCGGCGAAGGGCGCGGCGGTAGTAGTAGATTTGGCCTGTACGCTCGGCCTCCGGGACGGCTTCCAACCATGCGGCCAGATTGTCGGAGATGGGGACGGCGCGTTTCTTTTTGGTCTTGGCGTTCTTCGCCTCCACGATGATCTTGCGGGATTTCAAATTGATATTGCTCCAATCCAGTCGCCCAAGCTCGTTCTCCGGGCGAAGTCCCGCGAAAATCCCGATTGCCAGATATGGCACAAGTTGCGGCTCCATCTGCATGGCGCGGCGCATAACCTCTTGCACCTCGGCGGGGGATAGGACGCTGATCTCGTCGGGAATCTCCTGCTTGATCTTCTTGGCCCGCTCGGTTGGCGGCTCGTCCATGTAGCCTTGTGCAACGGCGAAGTTGAACAAGGCGCGGACGGATCGCCAACGGGCGGCTTGCGTGGGCCTCTTGGGGATTTCGAGCGTGAAGGCGTTTATCATGGTCGGGGTGATGGCGGCGGCAAGTTCCCCGCCGTACTGCTTCGCAAAGGCTTCCAGATTCCACCGCCTATCCCGGACGGTGGCGGGGCGGGCGGTCTTTTCGAGTAAGGCAAGATGCTCCTGGACTATCTCCGCAACCGTCTTTTTGGCGCCCGTGAGTTGGATGCTGGCGTAGGATTTTGAAGCGTCCTCAATGGCCTCGACGCGGCCCCCGGCCTTGCGGATGATTTCAACGGCCTTTGCAACGGCGGCGCGTTCGGCGGGGGTGAGGCGGGAGAGGGTCACCACGGAATCCCCGCGCTTCTCGGCTCGCTTGACCAGTTTCTTTTGACTGGCCCTGATCCGCTGTTCATCCTCAATCCACTTGACCAGTTGCTTGCGGGTGGGGAATTGCTTGGAACAATGGCGGTATCCGCTCTTGCTCCGCTCGCCGTTGGGCCGGGTGTCCTTCTCCCACCAGTCGGCCCGCCAAGCGGTAGAACCCTCGGCGGTGTTGTCGCGGGGGACAATGCGCGGATTCCATCCGGCATCCTCGGCCAATTTTTGCTTTTGCTTGGCGTTCAGTTCGGCTTGTTGTATGGTGTCCATCATGTCGCTCCGTGGTGTATATGTACCATCTGAATCTAATGGGAATATATACTCTTTTTATATCCACGCAAGCGAAAAGTTGAAGAAATAAGGGAAAATGTTATGGAGTCGCGCTGATTTGTAATCAGCAGGTCATCGGTTCGAGTCCGATCGCCGGCTCCATGGCGAGGGCAAAGGAACAAACACATGAAGTACCTGTTGGATTTGATCTTGGTGGTGTGTGTGGTGGGGCTGGGGTATTTGTGGAATGGCGAGAAGAAAAACAGCCGCACGAAAAGCGACCAGATTGACCAGCTTTATGCCGCGCAGGCCAAGTTGGAACTGGATCTGAAAGCGGCGCAGGCTTCCGGCGAGAAGCTTGCCGCGGACTTGGCCGCGCTGACGGAAACCGAACAGCAACTGCGCCAAGAATGGGAGGCACAAACGGAAGCGCTGGCGGCCAAAACCGCAGAGGCGGATGAGTTGCGCCAAATCAGCCAGAAGCTCAAGGAGCGCGTGGACGAGCTGCAAGGCTATAAAGACCGGGCCAGCAAGGCGATCATTGCCGAAAAGCCGCCGCCGGCCGGCCAGCCGTAATTTGCTGCGCCCGGATAGCGGGTTGAGGAGCGCGCGAAGTGTCCAAACTGCTGGGCGTGGATTATGGCGACCGCCGCACGGGGGTCGCGATTAGCGATGCTGCCCAACTGATTGCCTTCCCGCGCGAGACGCTGCATTGCCCCCAGTTGGCCCAAGCCGCAGCCGCCGTGGCCAAGCTGGCAGAGGCCGAACAAGTGGCCGCGATCATCGTGGGGTATCCGCTGAACATGGACGGTTCCGCCGGGCCCCGCGCGACGCGGACCGATGAATTTATGGCTGAGCTGGCGCGGCGCACCGCCATTCCGGTTCGCCAGTGGGATGAGCGGTTGAGTACCAAGTCGGCCGAGTCGGTATTGATCGAAGCCGGCACCCGCCGCGACAAGCGCCGGGAAGTGGTGGATAAATTGGCTGCGCAAATCATGCTGCAAAACTATCTCGACGCGCACGGCCCCGCGCCGGACGATCCCGCGCCATGAGTCCCGTGCCCGCCAAAGGGCCCACGCCACGCACCCGCCCGCCGCGGGGCGGGCAGCGCTATCGCCTGACCATCGCCTACGACGGCACCGATCTTTACGGCTGGCAAACGCAGCCGGGCAAATCCACCGTGCAGGGCGCGCTGGAAGCGGCGTTGCAGCAGCTCACTGGCGAATCGCCCCGTGTCCACTCCAGCGGCCGGACCGATACCGGCGTCCACGCCCGCGCGCAGGTGGCGCACCTCGATTTGGCGCGCCCGTGGGAACCTTGGCGTTTGCAAAAAGGCCTGAATGCGCTGCTGGCGGACGACATCCGCGTGACGGAGTTGCGCCGCGCGCGCCCAACCTTCCACGCCCGCTACGACGCACGTGGCAAGGAGTATCGCTACACCATCTGGAACGCGCCGGTCATGTCGCCCCTGCACCGGCGGCAGGCGGTTCATATCCGCGCGCCGCTGGCCGTGGATGCCATGCGCGAGGCGGCCGCCATGCTGGAGGGTACGCACGACTTTGCCGCGTTTTCCGCCAACCCCCACCGCGAAATCGAAGGCACCGTCCGCACGCTGTGGCGGTTGGCCGTGCGCCGGCAGGGGGCGCTGGTCACCATCCATGCCGTTGGCGATGGCTTCCTCTACCGGATGGTCCGCAGCTTGGCCGGTCATCTGCTGCGCGTGGGACTTGGCGCGGTGCCGGCGGCCGAAACCGCCACGCTGCTGGCCAGTAAAACCCGCACCGCACGCGTGGAGACTGCCCCCGCTCACGGCCTCTGCCTGTGGCAAATTTTCTACGGCGCAATTCCGGGGCTTCCCAAACCGCCGCCGGCGTGATAGGGTACTTGCACAATTCAGGAGTGGCGCAGCCGAAAACGCGAGGAAACGGACATGGCAGACATCAATTTCAATTGCCCCCACTGCGGACAAAACCTCAACGGCCCGGAGGAAATGGCCGGCCAGACCATTGATTGCCCGGTCTGCCAGCAAAGTTTCCAAATCCCCGGGGGGATCATCGAAGTGCCCAAGGACCGCATGAGCCCCGCCGGCGGTCGGCCCGCGCCAGAAGCCGCGCCCCCGTCCACCAACGATGACAAAGGCAAAACCGTGCGCATTGAGTTGCCGCCGGAATTTCTCGCGGAACCCGAGAAACACGTGTTCAAGATCAAGCGAATCCAGCACTAGGATGCGCCGCAAAACGACGGTGGGGGAGGTGGATGCGGATGTGCTGGCCTACACGGCCGGCCAAGACCGCGTTTTGGATTTGGCGCTGGTGGAGGCTGATTGCTTTGGCACTGCCGCGCATGTCACCATGCTTTCCCGCATGCCGCTCCAGCCGCCGCCGCTAACCCCGCAAGACGCGCGCGCGGTGATCGCGGAGCTGCGCCGGATCATGGCCGATGCCGCTGCCGGGCGGTTTGTCATCACCCTCGAAGATCAGGATGTCCATCTGGCGGTGGAACGCCGGCTGACGGAAAAGCTCGGTGCGCTCGGCAAGCGCGTGCACGTGTGCCGCAGCCGCAACGACCAGGTGGCTGTGGACCTGCGCTTGTTCGCCAAAGACCGCCTGCTGGCGGCCATGGCGGCTGCTGCGGCGTTGGCGCTTGCGCTCAACAAATTTGCCCGCCGCCACGCGCGCGTGCCGATGGTCGGCCGGACGCACATGCAGCCGGCCATGCCGTCGAGCGTTGGCCTGTGGGCCGCCGCTTGGGCCGAAAGCCTGCTCGATGATCTCGCCCTGCTGCGCACGGCTTACGACCTGAACAACCAATGCCCACTCGGTTCCGCCGCCAGCTACGGCGTGCCCATGCCCATTGACCGCCATTTGGTCAGCGACCTGCTCGGCTTCGCCCGCCCGGTGGCCAACGTGCTGCACGCCAACCAGGCCCGCGGCAAGTTGGAGGCCATCATTCTCTCCGCGCTGGGCCAGGCCATGCTGACCCTCTCCCGGCTGGCGCAGGACCTCATCCTCTTTTCCATGCCGGAGTTCGGCTACTTCCACCTGCCGGCGGAATTCACCACCGGCAGCAGCATCATGCCGCAAAAGCGCAACCCGGATGTGCTGGAACTCCTGCGCGCCAAGGCCGCCAAGGTGCTGGCCGCGGCCAACCTCGTGGCCGAAATCGTGCGCGCCGCCCCCTCCGGCTATAACCGCGATTTGCAGGAAGCCAAGGCCCCCTTCATGGAAGGCTTCGACCTGACGATTTCATCGCTCCAAATCATGGCCCCGCTCGTCGCCGGCTTGAGGGTGGATGCCGCCGCGCTGCGCCACGGTTTCACCCCCGATGTCTTTGCCACCGACCGCGCGCTCGAACTGGTCGCCAAGGGCATGCCCTTCCGCGATGCCTATAACGAAGTCAAAAACAATCTCCAGCAACTTGCTGGGTATAGTCCCGATGAAGCCCTCGCCGCCAAGCGCCATTACGGCGCGCCCGCAGGCCTCGATTTCACCGCCACTGACCGCCGCATCAAGGAATTTAGCGCCTGGACCGCCCGCGAAATCAAGCGCGCGCAGGCCTGCCGCGACCGCCTCTTTGCGGACAAAACAAAAAAGTAGCCGGAGCCGTTGCATGTCATCCAAAGTGGGCTATCTTTCACTCATCGGCGGGGGAAGACAGAATAAAGATGACATGACAACAACAACCTATTCATTTGGCGATTACACCGTCGCCCTGACGCTCGATCAAGAAGCTCCCCTCGGCATTTTGCGTGACTTGCATATTTGCCATCTCGGCATGCGCTTTCTGGCGCATAAACCGCTCCCCGAATTCCAGCAGTACGAATTCGATATTTCCGTCCGGCAGCCCGCCGGCCAGGATCCCGCCAAAGTGAAGTGCTGCGGAATCGTCGTCAGCTCCCAGCCCGAAGACGATGCCTACCGCACCGTGATCCACTTTGCTGATCTGGCGCACGATGACCGCTCCAGCCTCCACACACTCACCAAAAATAATCGCATGCGCTGCGCCGACTGCGGCAACTGTTAGTTCCGCCCGCGCTCGCTTTTCCACGGACTTCCCACGGCCGCCCCGCAAATCGGGTTGCGGCCGGTGTCATTTTGGCCTATAAGCATCGCGTCTGAATCGAGGAGATTTTGCCATGAAAAAACTGTTGGTGATCGGAATGCTGTTGGGCGCCGTCACGCTGGCTGGTGCGGCGGATGACCAGGTGTTTGCTCTCGCGGCCGCCGGTGAAGTGGATGCCGCGCTGGTGGCCGATGTCCGCGCGCAGCTCGAACAAATGTCCGGCGCTGCCGTGCGCGTCGCCGAGCCCATCGCCCTAACCGCCGAAATGGCCATGGATGAAATCGGCCGCGCTGCTGTCAAAACCATGCAGCCAACCGATTTTGGCATCATCGTCATTGCCGCCGCCGGCGCCGATGCCCCCCAAGGCGTCTGTCTGCCCGATGAACATTTTGGTGTCATCAACGTCACCAAGCTGGCCGCCGATGCCACGCCGGAGCAAACCGTGCGCCGCGTCATGCAAAACGCCCTGCGCGTGGAAAGCATGCTGGTGGGCATGAGCGTGTGCCCATTCCCCCTGTGCGCGCTCACCAGCTACGAAACCGCGGAAGACCTCGACCACATGAGCGGTAATTTCTGTCCGCCCTGCCAGGACCGCTTCACGCGCCTCGCCGGCGAACTGGGCCTCCGCCTTGTGAAGGCGGAACCCGCCGCCGAACCCGCCCCTGCCGCTGAATAGGCGCTCTCCCCATGCTCGATATCAAGCTCATTCGGGAAAATCCCGATTTTGTCCGCGACGGCCTTGCCACCCGCAACTCGCCGGTGGATATCGCCGAAGTCCTCGCCCTCGATGAACGCCGCCGCGCCGCCATCACCGAGGCCGACCAACTCAAAAACACCCGCAACGATGTCTCCCGCCAAATCGGCGTGCTGAAAAAAGCCGGGCAGGACACCAGCGAAATCCAACGCCAAACCCGCGAAATCGGCGAGAAAATCGCCGCGCTGGATAACGCCGTCCGCGAAATCGAAGCCCAGCAGGAAAAGCTGATGCTCGCCATCCCCAACTTGCCCCACGCCAGCGTGCCGCGCGGCCGTGACGCCGCCGATAACGTCGTCGTGCGCCAGTGGGGCCAGCCCCGCCAATTTGATTTTGCCCCGCAAGACCACGTGGCCATTGGCGAACGCCTCGGGCTCTTCGACTTCGACCGCGCGGCGCGAATCGCCGGCGCGGGCTTCCCGCTGTTCACCGGGCCGGGCGCACGCCTCGAACGCGCGCTCATCCAGTTCATGCTGGATATGCACACCACCCAGCACGGCTATACCGAAATCGCCCCGCCGCATCTCGTCACCACCGCCGCCATGACCGGCACCGGCCAGTTGCCCAAAATGGCCGACGACATGTATCACGCCTCCCGCGACGATCTCTGGCTGATTCCCACCGCCGAAGTCCCCGTCACCAATCTCTACCGCGACGAAATCATCCGCGCCCCCCTGCCGTTGAAATACGTCGCCTACACCCCCTGCTTCCGCCGCGAGGCCGGTTCCGCGGGCAAGGAAACCCGCGGCCTGATCCGCGTGCACCAATTCGACAAAGTCGAGCTGGTCAAATTTGTCCCGCCGGAAACCTCCTACGACGAACTCGAAGCCCTCGTGCGCGATGTCGAACACGTTCTGCAAACGCTGGAACTGCCTTACCGCGTCCTCCAGCTCTGCTCGGGCGATATGAGCTTCGCCGCCGCCAAGTGCTACGACATCGAACTCTGGGCCCCCGGCCACAACGGCTGGCTGGAAGATTCTTCCTGCAGCAATTTCGAGGCGTTTCAGGCGCGCCGCGCCAACATCCGCTGGAAGAACGCCCACGGCAAAACGGAATTCGTTCACACCCTCAACGGCTCCGGACTCGCGCTCTCGCGGCTCTATGTCGCCTTGCTGGAAAATGGCCAGCAGGCCGATGGCTCCGTCGTGCTGCCCGCCGCCATCCGCCCCTATATGGGCGGACTGGAACGCCTCGGACCGCCGGCCTAAACCCGCCCATGCTGGCGACGGTCCAGAACACCCTGGCCACGCGCTTGCCGCCCCTGCGCGGCAAGCGCGTTTTGGTTGCCGTCAGCGGCGGCGCGGATTCCGTCGCGTTGACGTTGGCCCTGCACCAACTGGGCGTGAAACTGGTCCTCGCCCACGTCAACCACGGCATCCGGGGCCGCGCCGCCGCGGCCGATGCCCGATTTGTCGCCGCTCTCGCCCGTCGGCTCGGCCTGCCGCTGGTCACCGGCAAATTTTCTGTCCCGCAGGAACGCCGTCCCGGCGAATCGTTGGAAATGGCCGCCCGCCGCATCCGGCGAGACTTCCTCCTCCGGACCGCGCAGCGCCGCAACCTGCACTTGATTGCCACCGGCCATACCGCCGACGACCAAGCCGAAACCCTGCTGCTCCGTATCGCGCGCGGCACATCCGTTTCCGGCCTCGCCGGCATTCGTCATTCCACCCGGCACGGCAACATCACGTTCATCCGCCCGCTGCGCGACGCCACCCGCCAACAAGTAGAAGCATTTTTACGCCAACAAAAACAACGATGGCGCGAAGATGCCACAAACACCGACGACTTCGCCCTGCGCAACCGCGTTCGCCACGAAATCCTTCCGCTCCTTGCCGCGCGACTCAACCCGAATATCCACGCCGCCCTGCTGCGCTTGGGCGAAATCGCCGCCGCCGAAGATGACTTCATGGCCGGCCTCGCGCGGCGCGCCCCGCGTTCCGCCAAGACCCCCTTGGCCCTCCGCCGGCGGCAGGCGCTCGCCGCGTTGCATCGCGCCGGTGCCGATCCCGCCGCTGTGGATTTCGCCGCCGTGGACCAGTTTTCCACAGCGTGGAAAAACCCCGACACTTTTTCCACAGTGTGGAAAAAAAATTTCCACAGTGTGGAAAAATCTTCGTTCGCGCGCCCCGCCGCCGCCAAAAAATCGTCAACTTTTCCACAGCGTGGAAAAAAAGTTCATCCCGCATGGGCGGGATTTTCCATAGTGTGGAAAAATCCCGGCACTTTTTCCACAGCGTGGAAAACTATTTTCCACAGTGTGGAAAACTCCGCCGTCCCCCGCACCCTGCGCCTGCGCCACGGCCGCGGATTCACGCGCCGGCTGGACGAAGTCTGCCTGTCAGCCACGGCCGTCGGCGGACGCGATTTGATCTTCCGCAACTGGCGTGCCGGCGACCGCATGCAGCCGCTGGGCATGGCCGGCAGCAAAAAACTGTCCGATATTTTTACTGACCTCAAAGTGCCGCGCGACCAACGCGCCGCGTGGGTGGTGGTGGAATGCGGCGGTGAAATCGCCGCGCTGGCCGGCTGGCGGGTGGCGCGGGCTTTCGCCGTGCCTGGACCCCGTGCGCCCGCGCTGCGGATCCGAATTCAGCCCATGATGCCGCGCGCGCGCAGCTCGAAATAGATTTCCTTGCAGGCGCGGACGTCCACCCCCGCGTCGTGTGCCCGCTCCACCGACTTCTTGAACAGCTTGCGGTACAGCTCGTTCAGATTCGGATACTTGAAGCCGTAGTGCCCCGGGATCGCGCAAAACTGCGTGGCCTCTTTCATCGTGCAGTGCATCGGCTTTTTCAGGAACGGGGTGGGGCGGCCCTGCCGCATGAACTCCGCGCCAAGGATTTTTTCATCAAACGCGATGTTGTGCGCAATGGCGAAGGTCGCCTGCTCGATCGCCGGCAGCACCTCGTCCAGCACCTCCAGCAGCGGCCGGCCCTGCTTCATGGCCATTTCGGTCGTGATGCCATGAACCCGCGCCGCATCCGGCGGCACCACAAAACCCTCTGGCCGGATGATGGTTGTGCAAGCGCTCAGCTCGTTGCCGTCGTCATCACACAAAATCCATGCCAACTGGATCATCCGCGGCCAGTTGTTCAACGTCCGCGGGTGCAGTTGCGCGTTCCAATCGCGCGGCAGCCCGGTGGTTTCAGTATCGAAAAAAAACAACCGCCGGTTCGACTGCCCACGAAATGGAAGATTCATCGTCATGTTGCCCATCCTACCCCAAACCCGCCCCCAACGCAACCACCCCGCCAACACAATGGCCATCGCCGCATTGCCTCATAAAACATGACACCAAGGGTTCATCGCAGTGAGAGGAAGAAAAAAGCCGTTGCCTCAGAATAGATGACACCCAAGAAGGAGGCATGGACATGAGCATCAAATCATTAGAAACCTATCGCTGGAGATACGCCCAAGCGGGGCGGGGATGGAAGACGCGACTTTTGGATGAGGTCTGCACGATGGAGGGATGGTCGCGTAAGCATGCGATCAAGGTCATGCGGCGGAAGGTGCGCGGTCAGGTAAAGCCACTGCGCGGTCGCAAGAAAACCTATGGCCCTGAGGTTGCCAGAATGTTGGAGAAGCTCTGGCTGCTGATGGACCAGCCATGCGGGAAGTTGATGGCCTCAGGACTTCTGCTGTGGCTCGCCTCTTATGAGCGCCACCACGGGGCACTTCCGACAGGATTGCGCCGCCAACTGCTGACCGTCAGCGCCGCCCAAATCGATCGCTTGCTCGGCGCCGTCAAGCTTCGCCATCCGCGCAAGCGGTGAACTGGCGGTGGCAGCGTCCATTTGCGCAAACAGATTCCCATTCGGATGGGCCCTTGGGCACCGGACATTGCCCCGGGCTTTCTTGAAACAGATACCGTCTCGCATGGCGGCGATTCCACCCAAGGGACCTATCTGTGGACGTTGGTCGGTACTGACATTTGCAGCGGCTGGACGTTGCTGCAACCCGTTTGGGGATGCGGTCAACACAGCGTTGTAAAGGGATTCCGGACGATGAGCGCGCGTCTGCCGGTCCGTTTGCGAGGCATCGACACCGACAACGGCCCCGAGTTCATCAACTACCATCTGCTCGCCTATATCCGGCAATTGCCCGAGCGAGTCGAGTTCACCCGCTCCCGCGCCTACAAGAAGAATGATAACGCCCATGTCGAACAGAAAAACGCCACCCACGTCCGGGAACAGGTCGGCTACGAACGCTTCGATCAGCCAGCCCTGGCCGAGCCGCTGCGGCACTTCTATGAAGCCTATGAACTGTTCCGTAACCTATTCATCCCTTGCTTCAAATTGCTGCGCAAAGAGCGCGTGGGGGCCAAGGTCCGCAAAATCTATGCGCAGAGCATGACGCCCTGCGAACGCTTACTCCAACATCCACAGATATCCCCCGACGAAGCCTAGGCGCTTCGCGAATTGCGCGCGCGACACGATCCGATTGAGCTGGCCAAAGAGGTCCGGCGCCGAAAAGACATTTTCTTTAAAGCAGTCCAGAAGATGGGGGCGGGTGCCCGACACGACCGGCTCCGACGAGCTAAAGGTGGCCCATTCTCGCCGCCCGTGCCGGACACCCGCCCCGATCGACAGCCACCCCCAGTTAAGCTACTGTGCAAAGCAACTCGAAAACAGGTCAACGGATCGCCCAATCATCCTGCCTTCGGTGTCATAGTCATTTGAGTCAACACGATCGCGGTCACCCGCCGACGAAAAAACCCCTCCCGCTGTCTTCTTTTCCTTTGCGGAACCCGCCATCCTCTCTATATTCGTCCTAAATGGATTCACCAGCGCTCCAGCTTAGTGTGGTCATCGTCAACTGGAACACGCGGGAACTCCTCCGCGCATGCCTCGAATCCATCCGCCAGCACACCAGCGGAATCACCTGCGAAATCATCGTTGTGGATAACGCCTCCCACGATGGCAGCTCCGCCATGGTGCGCCAGCAGTTTCCCGATGCGCGGCTGATTGAAAACGCCGAGAACCTCGGCTTCGCCGCCGCCAACAATCAGGCCATCCGGGTGGCCCGGGGCAATGCCGTCATCCTGCTCAACAGCGATACCGAGCTCATCGAAAACTCCCTCCGCATCCTCCACGACTTCCTCTACTCGCGCGACTCCATCGGCGCCGTCGGCGGCCGCCTCATCTATCCCTCCGGCGCCCCCCAATGGTCCTACGGCTTCGCCCCCTCCCTCGGCCGGATGCTCTGGATCACCCTCTCCGGCTTCCTGCGCATCCAACGTGGACGCAAACCCAGCGCGGTCATTCCCGGCCCCGCCGACCCCGCCCGCCCCGTCGAATACATCGTCGGCGCCGACCTCATGATCAAACGCGCCGTCCTCGACCAAACCGGCCTCCTCGACGACACCTTCTTCGCCTACTTCGAAGAAACCGACCTCTGCACCCGCATCCGCCAGGCCGGCCACCAAATCTGGTACACCCCCGCCACCTCCATCATCCACCGCATCGGCAGCTCCTTCGGCCCCGAATCCGCCCACCGCCTCCGCATCTACTACACCAGCCTCTTCCTCTACCTCCAAAAACACCACGGCACTCACCGCGCCGCCAAACTCTACCTCACCGCCAAATTCTGGCTCCACACCAAACTCTCCCCCAGCCACCCCGAACACCCCGTCCGCCTCCAAGCCATCCGCAACGCAAAGCCAAAAGGGTAGGGGATCGAGCATGAAAAAAGTCCTTTTCATCACCGTTCACAGCCCCTTCGAGACAAAAACAGGCTCCCATCAGCGAACCCGACACATTTACAACGCATTTTGTGAAAAATCTGACGTTTTTCTGATCTGTTTAGCACCGGACCAGCCAAATCCACCCGAAAATGAACGCGAAAACATTCTGTTTTGGGGAAGCGAGCAAAATATCGCCCAAAAAACCATCAAAAACGTTCTGTTTTTATGGAAAAAAGAGTTTTTGCATCCCAAAATTCAAAAATGGGCCGAAATTGTGCAATCGGAACTAAAAAGAGCCGAATATGACATCATTTTCGTCCGTTATATCCAAAACGCCATCGCCGCCGGGGTTCCGCTGGACAAAAAAGTCATCATCGATGCCGACGACCTCCCCGAAGAGCATTTGCGCTCCGCCGCCCGCTCCTCAACGTCTTCATGGCTCCGAAAAGTCTATTATCGCTTTGCCGCCCACATTGTCCGCCACCACACGCGCTCCATCGCAAAAAAATGCCGAATCATGTTGCTGGCCAACCCAAATCAGTGCGATTTCCCAGGTTCCGCTTGGCTCCCTAATTTACCCCTCCCACCGCCCAAAAATGCGCTAAAAGCCGAAATTCCAGACTCAAAAGACATATTTTTCGTCAGTTTGCTGAGTTATCCGCCCAATTATGAAGGTTTAGGTCACTTTTTGACCCATATTTGGCCAAAAGTCCGCGAAAAACACCCCGATGCCCGCTTGCGAGCCGCTGGCAACGGACTTCCCGCCCACTTGCAGGAAAAATGGAGCCAAATCCCCGGCGTTTCATTACTCGGCTTTGTCCCCGACCTCATCGCAGAATATAACCGCTGCCGTGCCGTCATCGCGCCCATCTATCAAGGCTCCGGCACCAACATCAAAGTCCTCGAAGCCATGCAAATGGGGCGCCCCAGCGTCATCACAAAATTCGCCGCCAAAGGCTTTGAAACCCTCCTCCGGGACGAAAAAAACACACTAATCGCCCAAAACGACGCCGATTTCGCCCAAAAACTCCAAAAACTCCTCGAAAATCCCGATTTTTCCGCCCAAATCGCCCAATCCGCCCAATCCGACATCCAAACCCACCTCAACTCCATCTCCTACACCGCTATGGGTAGTGTCCAGAATATTTCGCACTTTGGTTTGAGATTGATTCTCGTCCAAGGCATGATTTGCTCGTTTTTCCCTTCCCCGGGGGAATTCCCCCGGGGAAAAATTTCGTCGATCAGATGGCGGGCTCCTTCCAATTTTCCAGATGCTTCATGTTCATGTAGATTCTCGTGCCCCAGTGGGAACCGGCAATGTGTCTCAGCCGAGCGGCTACCAATAGCACGGCGGCGTTCCCGTCGGGGAAGGCACCAACTACGCGGGTCCGACGACGAATTTCGCGGTTGATTCGCTCCAAGGGATTGGTTGTACGGATCTTGAGCCAGTGTTCCCGGGGAAACGACATATAGGCCAAAGTTTCTTCGACACCTTCGCGCACGATCTGTGAGGCCTTCGTCAGTTTCATGGCCAACAGTTTCGTATAGACATCTTGGGCCTTGCGCCGCGCCGCAGAACGGTTTTCCTGCGCGTGGATGGCCTTGAGCATGGCCGCGACCTCTGGCCACTTCGTTTGGGGTACGACCCGCAGGACGTTGCGATACCAATGAACTACGCAACGCTGCCAACGAGCTTCGGGAAAAATCTCTCCGAGAGACTCTACTAAACCCAGGCACTTGTCCGTGATAAACAGTTCCGTACCTTTCAAACCGCGACGACGCAGGCTTTTCAGAAAACTCGACCAGCTTTCTTTGTCTTCCTTCATCCCTTCTTGTACGCCGAGTATTTCCCGGAAACCTTCTTCCCCGACGCCGATAGCCACCAGAACCGACACGTTGCAGACCTCGCCAGCCCAAGTGCGCTTCAGCCAGATCGCGTCCAGCCACACGTAGACGTAGCGGCCTGTCAAAGGACGAGTTCGCCACTCATCTATCTTCACGGCTACCTTCTGGTTCAGGTCACTGAGCGTGCTGGGTCTCACTCGCGCACCCCATAGTGCATCCGTGATATCCTCGACCCGCCGCATGGACACTCCCGCGTAATACATTGCCAACAGGGCCTCCTCGACTGAACTTTCCCGTCGGCGATACCGCTCAATAATCCGTGTCTCGAACGGTAACGTCCGCAGTTTGGGCATCTTCAACGTCACCTTACCAGCCTGTGTCTGTAAGCTCCGCTTGTAGTGTCCCGCTCGCGTGTCGGCGCGCCCCGCCACCCGCTCGTATCTTTTGGCTTGGCAGAGCTGGTCGGCTTCCGCAGCCAAAAGCCCGTTTAAGGTCTCCTCGACCGACTGACGCACCAATTCGCTCAGTTGCCCCTTGATTTGCTCTTGATTGACTTCGATTGCGTTCTTTATCTCCACGCAGCCCTTCGTTACCTTCTTCATGGCAGTTCTCTTTCGTTGGTTATGGTTGTTTGTTTCAATCCAAACCATTCCTTGTCTGAGAACTGCCTCTTTTGAAAGTGCGAAAAATACCGTACGTTACCCCGCTATGTTGTCAGATTTTCTTTAATCGGGCGGAAATTCGTGTGCGACCACTTTGACTCAGCCCCCCATGTGTAGAATATCGGAGTGTAACCCCGCGCCCGTTTTCATTCAATCAGATGCATGATCTCCAGTTTGCCCCCCCGCGGCACCGGTCGAGCAACTGACTACAGGGCTCCAAGCAGCTTTGAAACAGAGCGGTAAATCATTTCTGCGGTCAATTTAACTTGATTTTCTGTTGCATGGCTCTTGTTTCCCCGGCACACCTCCAGCGCCAATGTTGGACCTTCAGCCGAGCTGCTGGCAAAACAAATAGCGGCTTTCCTTTTAAAATCCCGAATCTGTGTTCGGAACGTTCTCTCAAGGTTCCGGCAATCCGTCGCCAGCGCATCCAGATAGTCGCGAAAGATGACCGATATCTCGTAAATATAATAGAAATCTTTTGCTTTTGACACAGATTCTTGTCGCCGGGCGTTGATTAATATTTTTTGTGCCACATAAGCCATTGGATTGGGCAACCGGATGACCGTTCCACTTAAACATTCAAACTCAGGCACGCGCCCAAGGTCTAATTCCCATGTGCCGTGCTCAAGGATGTCCAAATAGCGGAGCGGCTGTGCCAGCAATCCCTCCTGTACGGGGTGCGATGTAATTTCTTTCGGCTCCCTTCCGCCGGGAATGCCAGATCGCTTACACAGGAATTCTATCTCTGCCGGAAAATCAGAGTTGCGCAACCGATATTTTACAGCCGGTCGTTCGTCGGCTCCAATGGCTTCTTCCACAAAACCCGCCTGCTTCATGAGAAGGGCGATGGGCAACCGGCCCCTTTCTGAAAGGCGCACTGGCGTCATCCAATCCGTATCTATTGTGCCTAAATAGGGGACGGGGATGGTGGTGGAGGCATTTGGGTGATAACGGTAAAGCGCATTGGCGCATCCGCCGATGCAAATCAAATCGCCAAGGTACGGCCTCAGTGCCTCGACGGCCTTCATAAAAAAGGTATCGAAGCGGGGGTTCCCAAACATCAGAACCTCCTCACAAAGTGCGGTGCAAGAACCCGCTCGTAGATGTAGTCCGCCTGCTCCAATCCCCGCGCATACGAGAATCGAACGTCGAAGTAACACTGCAGGACATCCGAAACGGGAACCCCATCCGCATTTACAGAGCAATTGAAAATGGCTTCGTCCCCCGGCACGGATATCAGACGAAGAGGCGGTGCATCGGATTCATGAACGACCAGATCCAGTTCTTGCAATATCATCGCCATAGAACCATTCACATAGAGGTGGGCTGATCGTACATTGGAGCGCCCCAGCGACAGCAGGTGGCAGGCCAAGTGTCCCCCAAGCACGAGAGATGCCCGGCCGGGATGGTTCTTCACGTAAGTTTGTATTTTGTTCAACAGCGTTGCTTCGGAATTATCGCCATAGAGCGATTGAACCCCAATTTCCCTGCTACGGCCGTGTTTTAGAGCATAGCCCCAGTCTTCAATCAGCTCGCGATGGCGCTGGACATGAAAGCCGTTGCCGGATCGTTTAATAAACCCTTCCCGTTCCGCCCGGCTGATGAAAGAAGAAACAACCGATTGTGACACGCCGGATTTCATCGCAAGCGCATTAATGCTCGACGGAACACTTGCCGGCCCCCCCCAATATCCGGCGTCTAGTCCCGGAAGCAGCAGCAGCTTGAAAAGCCATTGGTGTTTGGGAGTGAAAAGGCTGCCCCTGTTGACATCGCGCATTTCAATGTGGGCATCCTTGAACGGGGGAACTTGCATTTCTTCATCGCGTCCGTTTAATCGCAACATAGCGAAGCCATCATGCGACAAAACAAGCCAGTCAAGATTGGGCAAGTACTCGGCCGAATACCGGATCAGATTCTCGACAGCCTTACGACCCCTTCGCTGGAGAAGGAAGGCCAGAAATAGGCGATCGCTAGAATGGCGTCCCTTCTTCCGCTCGTGTTGGAATCGAAGAATGGCATCACCGATGGCGGGGCAAAAATCCGATTGGCGGTAAAACCGGAACTCCTTATACTCGATTTTGAGTTCCTCAGAGCCACAACGCATCATGCCTGCAGGGAAATCTTGGTTCCAATCATCAGGGGACGACAACGAAACGCCCCCCCGATCACGAAGGATTTCAGAGACCTGTTCAATTAGATATCGTTGACTCGCCTTCATCAATTTCTCGATATGCTTCTGTATGATCGGTGACCACCGATATATCTGTGCGCAAATATATCGGCTTTGGGGCTAATGTCAACCCAATTTCCGAAAAAATCTGCCAAAATAGGGTGAGAAAACGCCCTCGACGCATGCCCAGTGGCCGGAAGGTGCAGTACGTTTCAGAATCGACTTAAGGAAAAATGGTTCTTCTTAGAATTTTATGCTTTCTTCTCCAAAACCGCCGCCCGCCCTCCACTCCGCTCCGACGAGCTGTGGGGTGCCCATTCTCGCGGAGCGGAGGGCGGGGCAAGCCAAATGATCAAGCGGTGCAAGGGTTTTCTCGGAATCATCGGCGGCTGGGATGCCTTGAGGCGAAATGAAAAAGGGGGTCTAATGACCGGAAGGGTCAAATCCCGATTTACCATAAAATTCTACGAAGAACCCCCAAAACTCCAAAAACTCCTCGAAAACCCCCATATTTCCGCCCAAATCGCCCAATCCGCCCAAACCGACAACCAAACCCACCTCAACTCCATCTCCTACACCGCCATTTTGTCCAAATTCCTCTAACCAATGCCACAAATTCACAGCCAATTTTCGTCCGCAGATTGCGCATATTTCTCAGATGATTTGAACCGCGAATGGACACAAATGGACGCGAATGTTGGTAGGAGCCTGTCCCCCTACGGAGGAACGGCTCGCCGAGCTGCCTGATAATAAAAAAACTATTCCGCGCAGGAGCGCTTGTCTGCCCGCCTATGGCGGGACGCCCTCGTCGGTGTGGATTTTGAGGTTCTGTTTTCTCTCGCCAAGACGCAGAGATCGCCAAGGAAGTTGGAAAAACGGGGTAAAAACAAAGCAGATACGATTTGATCATGTAATATTTTGGTGCAAAGTTAGTAATGCATACATTATTTTTAGAACGCGCACAAAACAACCAAATTGATGAAGAGCAGTACGGACGGGCACGGACCCCAATAGGAATACAATTCCAATCCCCAACGGTGTTCATAAATAATGCTTGTTCACTTTATCTGAACAACGTGAATCACTGAACAATCAAAGCGTCCCAACGTACCAACGATATCACGACTCAAATTGCAGGGCCATGTTCGTATTTGCCGAAATTGTCATGGACAAAATAGAGGATTGATCGTAGAAGGAGGATTGAGCTGAACACACGGAGGCATATGATGGCGTTTAAAAACACATGGGCAGAGATCCAAAAAATTCCAACCAAAACAAAACTGCCAAACTGGACCGTATTTCGAGGTTGTTTCGGGGAGGCTGTGACCGTGCTGGAACTTGGTCCGAAGCATGTCACTTTTCACAGCAAGACTGCACTCAATGCTCAACGGGTACCAATCGGAGATTTCGAAAAGGTTTATAAATTGTGGGGGGCATATACAAAAGGCAGGCTGACTCGTACGGGAGTCGTGGAGGTAACCCGATATTCCAGATACATCATTAATACATTCCAATGGCTCTGTCAGCGACATAAAGGGGTATTGTCTTAACCAGACGTTTCGATCTCCCTTAGTTGCGTGACTGAATGTTCAAAGATGATTCTGGAGAATGTGTTGGAAAAGGTGACACCAGCCCAGGTCTGAACCACTTTTCGAAGCGATTTGAATACGCGGAGAAAATCTCCCGCGAAATATGCCACCTTTTGTCTGCCACCTTTTGTCTTGACATCCAGAGCGGTATTATTCAGCATCCACCCTAGGAAATTATGAAAAGGGTAGCTTTGCTTTTCGGCAATCGCTGCGTATGGAATTATTGCCTTCAAAATGGCTATGCCTGTTTCTATATTCATATCTATAAAATGAGAATGAATGTAGAACGATCGTACTATTTCGCACGAGGGAAGTAATGTTATTGAATATAGCAAATCACCTGTCATCTGCACTTCAACAGTCAATAGCTGCTGACGGAACGGAACCAACTGTTGTAAAACGATTTGTCACAAATGCTGGAAATATATCCCAGAACAATCACATTAAGATAGAGACACAATTTGTTCATCAGAAACCATATGTTTTCTTTGTGACTCCTTCTTCTATTTGTAATAAAAGCAAAACAGAATTAGGTGACATCTTATTTATTGTTAAACGCATTCAAGCTAGACAAATTGTGGATCATCGATTTGTATTTTTACAAGTTAAAAAAATGAATAATGCGGAAAGGAGTATGATTGATGTCCATCAGTTTCGATTTTATAGGGACATCAGTATGCTTCAATTTCGATTCGGGAATAGCGTGTATGCAAAAGCCAATGTGACGCCATTAATATGGAGTGGTCTTACACAGTCGACTTGGTTTGGAAGTTATCTATTTCTTTCTAAGATTGAGTCTGTTTGCGCTCGTCCTGTTCTCATAGATTTGCAATATTCAGGGGGATGTAAACCATTTAAGTTTGAATTTCAGTCCTGTATTCATTCTCCTTTTTATTGGTCCTATTGCACGGGTATTCAGCCTTTTAGATGCTATTTAAGTAGGTTGTTCAGATTTAAGGGGATAGGTTGTCGAGTGACCCCAAAAACAGCTGGTTTTTTAGATATTATCTTAAAACGTTTGGGGTGGGCCCTTGATCCTCCAGAGGAAACCGAAGGGTATTTTGAAGATGATTCCAACGGTGGGTTTGGAGTTATTCGCCTTACAATTAATGATGATCAAAATGAATAAGACAGGCTCTTTACTATGAACATTGATTTATTAGATGATTTCTTAATATTAACAATATCTTATCCTATAAGTATTGTAACATATTATAATTGTCGTAGTGAGGAAGGACAATTGCAATGAACCAATATGCACAGTTAATAGACCAGCTCGATATCAGCATATTTAATGCGATTCCATCCCAGACAAATGATGGGGATCGACGATCATTGCTTGCTATTCAACGAGCGGTTGCTCGGAAGTATGAAAAGTATTGTTATTTGGAGATTGGTTCTCATTTGGGCGGGACGCTTCAGCCACACTGTGTGGATGAGCGATGCTTGAAAATATATTCCGTTGATCCGCGGCCATTGCAACAGCCGGATGATAGTGCTCCGGGGGCTGTTGTGCACTACGAAGATAATTCTTCTCAAAGAATGCTAGACTTACTGAGCCAGATAGAGGGGGGGAATATATCGAAAATCGAATGCATGGAGACGACCACGGCCGAGATTGATTCAAGTGAAATCCTACAAAAACCGCATATGGCATTCATTGATGGCGAGCACACAAACCGTGCGGCAAAACAAGATTGGGACTTGTGCCATAAGGTGCTACACCATAAAGGGTTGATAGCATTTCACGACTTTCATGTGATTTACCCAACTATTTGGAGAATATCCAAGACCCTTCAAAGGCAAAGAATATCTTTTGCCGGAGTCAAATTAGAAGGTGGTATTTACGCAATATTCTTTGACCCTCAGCTTGTTGATGAAGATGAATATTTAAGAAAATATTCCACTATCAATTCTAATTATTTGCAAAAATATGTAATCAAGCAGAGTATCAAACAATTCTTACCTGATGCTTTTTGGAAATGGCTGTGGAATTATCGGATAAAATTGGGAATGAAATAACTCCACTGCTTTCATGCTGATCGTTTATCGCAATTCCCCAACAGAATAGAATTATCTTTTAAGCTGTTGCATCCAAGACTTTTTGATTTGTCCGAGGCGGCGGCGCCACAGTAGGCGGGTGGGCACTGTGATGGGGAATTGTTTTTGGTAGTTTTCGATGAAAGCATCGATGGTTTTCCCGGGGCAGTATTCTAGCGAAGGCCAGGCCTGTCTAACCGGCGGGTATGGATGAAGATTTTGCAGGTAGAAATAGGTATGTTGATCAACGGCTTTCCAGAGGTTGAAATAACTCTCTGTGTTGAAGTCTGAAGAATGGCCCCAGTTCTTTAGTTTGAAGGCGATTTCCTCTTCACTTCGCGCCCAGGTTTGGTGGAAGCAGGTGAACGGGACAAGGTATATGCGATGGCGGCTTCCTCTCGCACTCTGATAATCCGGACAATTGGTGGCGAATGGAAAGCTCTCAAAAGCATTTTTGATGAAGATAAAACCTTCAGGCGTTCGTTTATACATAGGCACCAAAAAGGCGCCAATGTCGATAGGGTTGGAATTTGGGGAGAGCCAATGTTTTTTTGAACGTAGAAACTGTGCCACTCGGGCGAAATTTGGGAAATATTCGTCTGTATCAATTTGCAGGTGCCAGCCACCTGCGCCCATATATTTCGCAAGCATATTACGCTCGCGGGTGTCATTTTGTATCGTGTCCAATTCAGGCAAATAAAAATTATCGCGGTATATCTTAATTTTATTCTGCACGTCTATTTTCCGGATCCAGCCCCAGAAAGCATCCTCTATTGAATATCGCGACCCCGCCCAGCTTTGCAGGTGTTCATCCACAGCCAGTGTAATCTGGTCGGCGTGGTCGTAAATCAAAGGTATTGAATGATAGGCGTACTGGTAGTCGTAGGCAATCAGCATCCCGACTTTGATGAGTGCGGAGTCCATGGCGTCAATGCCTCCAACCGTGGAGTTGCCGGATGACTTTTGCCGGGTTGCCGGCGCAGATGCAGTGGGGCGGGATGGAGTTGGTTACCACCGCGCCTGCAGCCACGATGGAGTCATGGCCAATGGTGACGCCCTTTAAAATCAGGGCGCGAGTTCCGATCCAGACCCGATCTTCGATGGTGACAGGAACCCGGTTGGGCAAGGGCTGCCCATCCTCTCCCACGATCGTATGCATATCGGAGTCCAAGATTTCGACATCCCATGAGATGGCACAGTGCTTGCCGATCGAAATGGATGTTTGGCAGTTGATGTGGGTTCTGTCGCCGATGATTGTATGCTCGCCGATTTGCAGGGAGGCCGGGTCGTTTGGGTTTTGCCCGACCACGCCAATTCCAACATGGTGTCCGAATTTGGCCTCGCGCCCCAGCTTGATTTGGGAAAATCGCTTGCGAATCGTCAGGTTGGAACCGGCGAACACAGGCCCCTGGTGGCTGAATTGGGCTGCATGGCGCATCGCGCGAAACCAACTGAGTCCGGACGCGCACTGCTGCACCCAAGACGAGTGCCGCAGGGCGGACAGAATGGATGTCGGGGAGGCGGTCATTGGCGCGGCAGTCTATAAGCAGGCCAGATGAAGGGTCAAGATCGAAAGGGTAAAAGATCCCGCCGAAGTGCACATTTGCGAAGGGGAGTATTCAGGCGGCACAAAGGGCGGAGAGCCCTCTGTTGTGATGGCGGGGAGACAGCTTCCAAGTCATCAGAAAGGCCATTTTTTGCCCAGATCTTTCCTTGGGAGTTGAAGCGATTTTGGGAGGGGAAACATTGAGATGATGAGACCTGAGTTCCGCATTGGGACACCCAACAGTTTCGCTGATTTTGTAGGGCTTTTGTAGGGCGGGAATGGTTGGGGGACGAAACCTTCCCGCCGGGAGCGGCTGGAAGGTCTGCGACCGTTCCAGCCCTTCTATGGGGGCCGTCAAGTCATGGCGATGGATTTATTGTCTTACTGTCCTTTCTATTTTATTCCAAGCGAATCG
>Ga0208198_1001237_pt1 | contig 23411 bp, 19 predicted proteins | sample AD_JPNTR2_MetaG_FD_184446 | JGI IMG/M metagenome (GOLD analysis project Ga0208198, IMG submission 184446) | Active sludge microbial communities of municipal wastewater-treating anaerobic digesters from Japan - AD_JPNTR2_MetaG (SPAdes) (version 2) | ecosystem: Engineered > Bioreactor > Anaerobic...
CAAGCCCTCTACTTCTGGACGGGCGACAAACCACTCAGGGCGCCAGGTGAGGAAAAACGTCGGCAAGTCGCGGGAGAGAAGAATACCCGCCTCGCGCAGCGCCGCGTTTTGAGCCACCGGATCTACGCTGGTCAACGCTCGCCGACAGGCGGCATCATACTCCGTCGAGGCATACCCGCTAAAGTTCTCCCCCAGCCAACCGTTCGCCGCGCCGGGAATGCGGTCTGAACGCCACGCGCCGCACACCGTCGGCGCCTGAGCCAGCCAGCCAAAGAGCGCCAGGTCGAAGCGCCGCCCAATCAACGGGCTGGCCGGATCCGCCGCATACAGCACGCGCGCATCCACCGGCTGAGGCACTATCCCCACGCCGCATGCCTCCAAGGCGGCAGCGACGTTGGCTGCCGCTACCATGTATTGCGGGGCCAGCACCAGCGTCAGGCTCAGCGGCGTCCCATCCTTGAAATCGGCCACGCCGTGCGCTTCACGAACCCCGTCCCCATCCTCATCGCGCCAGCCCACTTCCGCCAACAAAGCGTCCCCGGCTTCGGGCGCATACGCCAACCGCGTGAGCGCCGTCCCGCCAAAAGCGGGGTGATCGGGGGGGACGAAACTCTCTGCCGCCAGAAACGCCTGTCCCGGCTGCGCCAGTACCAGGCGCTGACGGTCAATGCACAGCCCCAGCGCCTGCCGCACCCGCAAATCCGCCAGCGGGGTGATCCGCTCCTCGGCCGGCGCAAGGTTGAAGTCCAACCGCTGGAATGTGGGCTCGAGGCCCGTGTCCGCCCAGATAATGGCCTTGCCCTGCTCCATCAACGCGGCCCAGGATTGCCAACTTACCTGCGTCGCGGCAGCAGGGAGCACCACCTCACACTCGCCCGCGGCGACGAGTTGGGGCCATTGTGCGAGGTCATACGCCGGGAACAAGAGGAGCACTTCTTCAAGCAGCGGTTGCGCGCCGGCGTAGGCGGGGTTGGGCCGCAGCCGCGCGCCGACGCCGGGCTGCCACGATTCGATGACGAACGGTCCCGTGCTGAGAGGCGCGCGGTCGGCCAAAATCTCAGGGAGGGACAGCTCCCCGTAACGCTGTGTGGGCTGCAAGGGGAACAGCAAGCCGGCGACATCCGCGCTCAGGAAGCCCGGCAGGCCCACCCACCGCGCGCGCTGCGCGTCCAGCATCTCGAATTGGGCGGTGCGCTCTGCGAGGTCCCGCCAGGGACCGCGCGCTTCCGGCGCCTGCGCCAGATGATATCCCAACAGCGCGTCGCGCATGGTTAGCGGCGTGCCATCGGACCACAACAGACCCTCGCGCAGCGTGAAGGTCACCGCCAATTGGGGGAGCGCGAGGGTCTCGGCGCTCTCGTTCACCCGCAAGGCGCCGGCGTCGTCCACATACCGCGCGCCCGGCGCGACCGGCACGGTGGACGTCACCACATCGCCGGTAGCCAGCGAGGGGATGTGGGTCAGCAATCGCGCTTCCCACACGAAATTCACGCGCTCGGCGGGATCTTCGACCCACAACGCCCGGAGGTCAGTCCCCGCCGCCGATTGGACGAAGGGGCTGAGCGTTTCCGGCTCGGGGACGCAGACCCGCAGCTGGTTGGGGCGTGGCGTCGGCGTGTCTGGCAGCGAGGTCGCCGTTGCGGCGGGAGGCGTGGCAGTCGGCGGGACGGCTGTCGGTGAGGGGGAAGTCACGCCGGCGCAACCCGCGAGCAACGTCAGCACGAGCAGGCTGCCCGGCAAAACCGCGCCGCAGCGCCGGCGGACGTCATCCCAACGCTTCACTCAGCACCGCCAGGTCTGCCTCACGCACCGCGCCTTCCAGGGCCAACGGCCGTCGTGGGGGGCCGACAGGGATACCGCGCATCTTCAGCCCGGCGCGCACGGCCAGGCTGCCGCCGCTCCCGACGATGCGACTCACCCGCTGCGCGCGGAACTGCCCGGCGCGCGCTGTCTCCCAATCCCCCGCACGGATGGCGCGATACACCTTCTGCCACTGCGCAGGGATCAGGTTAGCGCAGGCCAGGATGCCGCCCACTGCGCCCACAGCCATCGCCGGCAGGAACACGGTCCCCCGTCCCACCAACACCTGGAAGGTCGAGGGGACGCGCTCCAGCACTTCGAGCATGTACGTCAGATCGCCAGAGGTGTCCTTCATCCCGATGATGTTGGGGATGGCGGCCAGGCGCGCCACCATGTCCGGCGGGATCGGCTGCCCCACCAGCTGTGGGAAGTTGTACAGAAGGATGGGGAAATCCGGCATTGCCGCGGCGATCGTGGCAAAATGCCGTTCCAATCCCGCCGGGGAAGGGCGCAGGTAGTAGGGAGCGATGATCAACGCCGCATCGGCGCCGGCCTCGCGCGCTTCGCGGGTGAGGGTGATGACCTCCCGCGTCGCAACCGCGCCCGTGCCTGCCAGCACCGGCTTCTGGCCGCCGACCAGCGCCGCGACAGCCGCGATCGCCTCCTGGCGCTCGGCATGGGTGAGCAATGGGAAATCTGCCGTCGTCCCATTCACCAGGAAACCGTCCACATCGGGCAGCAGATGGCGCACGAGGGTACGCAACGTCGCCACATCGAGCGCTTCGTCTTCGCCATACGGCGTCACCAACGCGGGAAGAATGCCGTGCAATTGCAACATAGAGACCTCCGTAAAATCAAGTAAGGGAGTAGGAAGTAGCGAGTAGGGAGCAGGGAATCACGGTCTTCGTCAATGCTCACGGCTGAGGTAGAACAACACCCCCAGCGTGAACAGCCCCAACACGACCAGGGCCAGCAGTTTGTACCACGCCGTCGCGAGCACCAACGCCAGAATGCCAAAGAGCGCACAGACGCCCCAGTACAGCCCCACAATCGTCCGAATGGAAAGCCCGGCGTCCTGCAAGCGATAATGCAGATGCCGGCGGTCGCCCTGACCGGGGTTTATGCCGTGCCGTAGCCGGTCCATGATGGTCCAGGCGACATCGAGGATGGGAATGCCCATCACCATGAGCACCATGGCGACCCGCGCCCCGGCGATGAGTCCCAACGCCGCCAGGAGATAGCCCAAGACGAAGGAGCCGTTGCTGCCCATGTGCACGCGCGCCGGATGGACGTTGAAGACCAGAAAGCCCAACGCCGCGCCCAGCAGCGCCAGCGCCTCAGGGGCCACGCTGTACTGCTCCATCCGGATCATGTGAAGCGCCAGCACGGCCGCCATGATCGCCGCCACCCCCGCCGCCAGGCCGTCCAATCCGTCCAGCCAGTTGACGGTCACAATCATGCCGGTGATCCAAAAGATGGTGAGCGGGATGTAGACGAACCACGGGGCGTTGATCAGCGTGCCGGTGAGGGGGTTGTTGAATTGTTCCAGGATGATGAGCGTCGCAATCGCCACGAACGCCGCGACGAGATAGGTGAGATACTCCACCCACGGCGGCAGCTCGAAGCGATCGTCCAGCAGGCCCATCCCGAACATCCACACGCTGCCAGCGATGAGACCCCAGAGCCGGCGCGTCTCGTTGGGATCGGCCGTGGGGATGTGAAAGGATTGCGCCAATGCCAGGGCCGCCCAAAACCCCAACGCGATGCCGATCCCGCCCAGGCGGGAGATCACGCCCAGGTGTTGCCGCCGTCCGCCGGGGACGGCGGTGATGCGCCAGCGCAGCCCCAGCGCTTCCCCCTGTCGCGTCGCCGCCAGCGACACCCCGAAGCCGACGAGAAGAATCAACGCATAGTGCAGCGTGTAAGGTCCCATCCCCTGCTAGGCGGTGCCGAATTGACGGTCGCCAGCGTCGCCCAACCCCGGGATGATGTAGCCGCGCTCGTTCAGGTGATCGTCAATCGCAGCGACGTACACGGGCACATCCGGGTGGGCTTCCGTGAAGGCCTTGAGACCCTCCGGCGCGGCGATGAGTCCCATGAACTTGATGCGGTCCGCGCCCCAGCGTTTGAGGATATTCACGGTCGCGATCGCCGAGCCGCCCGTCGCCAGCATGGGATCGAGCACCAGGCAGACGTTTACCGTCGGGCGCACGGGCAGCTTGTTGTAGTACTCCACGGGCCGCAGCGTGCGTTCGTCGCGGAACAGGCCAATGTGCCACACTTCAGCGGAGGGCATCATCTCCCAAACCCCTTCGACCAGCCCTAACCCGGAGCGCAAAATGGGGATCAGGCCGATCTCGCCCTTGAGCCGGAAGCCCGAAGCCAACGCCAACGGCGTCTCCACGGTGTAAGGCTCCACTTCCAGGTCAGCCGTTGCCTCATAGGCGATCAGGATCGCCAACTCCTTGACGAGCTCGCGGAATTTTTTGGAATCGGTATCCTTTTTGCGCAACAAGGTCAACTTGTGTTGCACCAGCGGGTGGGTGGACACGTGTACTTGCGACATGAACGCCTCCTTCGAAAATAGAGATCAGCGAGTCAGCAGTCAGCGAATCAGCGAAAAAGCGAAAAAGCGAATCAGCGAAAAAGCGAAAAAATCACTTACGTGGGAAAGGGTGCGCGAAATGAAACCTTCAGCTCGCTCACGCCCCGCCTGCAGCAGCGCTACGCCGATCGCGGAGCCAGCTTCAGACGCACAAAGAACGCCGGCGCGCCCAACGTTACCCACAGGCCCAGGATGCCGTAACGGACGCCGCGCAGGATCAAATAGGGCGCCGTATTTCCCTCATCGGCGATGAAGCCAAAGACGACCTTGAGGCCGCGCCAGAACAGCATCAGAATGGCGAGGCCCACAACATAGCGCAGCGTGCGCTGCTGCCATGGGCCGCCGACATCGAAATGCACGCGCTCCCGTTCCACAATCAGACCAATGAGGCCGCAAGTGACGGCGGCGATAGCGGACACAGAATCGGCGTAGGGTTGCAGCAGGCACAGCAGCACGCCGGCCGCCGCCACCCCCGCCAGCCACCATCCCAGGCGCAGCCGCGCCGCCGCTGCCGTCACGGCCGGGGTCAACAACAACGCCAGTCCCCAGAGAGCCAGCCCTACCGCCACGCCCACGATCACGTCGCTGGGATAGTGCACGCCCAGATAAGGGCGCGAGAGGCAAATCCCGGCCACCAGCAGCACCGCCACGCCCCAGAACCAGGCCCGTCGCACTTTGGACGCCAGATACATCCAGAGGGCGGTGCTGTTTTGCGCATGGCCGGAAGGCAGGCTCCAACCCGTTGGGGTATCCAGCTGCAGAATCTGGGGGTGAGTGAGGAAGGGGCGCGGCACGCGGAACAGCTCCTTCAACGCGGTGTTGACGCCCTGGCTCCCCAACAACAACAGCAGCACGCCGGTCCCCCACGCCTTGTTGATGCACCACAGCACCAACGGTCCCAGCATCAGGACGAGTTCTTCATTTCCCAGCATGGTGAGAAAGCGGAAAAAAGGCGTCCAGGCGGGATGACCCTGCTGCAACCACAAAATGAACGGTACTTCCCAATCCCAGAAAGGTGTCATGGTTCCCTCCACAGTGATGAAATGGGTAAGGGGGAAAGGGGTAATGGGTGATGGGTGATGGGACTCGCCCCCTTTCCCTATCTCTCCCTTCCTCTTTTCTCCGCTACGGCTCGCTCACAATCCACCGGTCGAGCAGCGCTTCCAGCGTGCCATCCCCGCGCAGCGTGTCGAGAATCGCGTCAAACCGGTCAATCAGGGCAGCATCCTCCCGGCGCGCGGCGATGACGTACGGCTCGTCTGTCACCAGTAAGGTGAACAGCGGCGCCGATTTTGCCGCCGCCCGCGCCGTCACCCCATCTACCACCGCCGCCTCGACCTCCCCGGCAGCCAATGCCGCCAGCGCCTCTGCGGCGGATTGATAGATTGCCAGCGTCGCCTCCCACTCCAACGCAGCCATGTGCCCATCGGCGCCGAAGACTACCGCCACCCGCCGTCCGGCAAGATCGGCCGGCCCGGCAATGCCCGCATCCGACGGTGCAACCAGCATCTCTCCCGCGTTGAAATACGGCGTGCTGAACACAAAATCCCGCGTGCGGGTCGGATCCGGATAGAGCGCGGAGATGATAACGTCCGCCCGCCCGACGATCAACGCATCATAGAGGCCGTCATACGTCGTCGTGACAAAGTGCGCCTCGACACCCAGCTGTTCGGCAAGCGCCCGGGCCAGGTCTACGTCCAATCCACTGGATTGATTGGTCTCGTCCACAAATTCGAACGGCGGGAATGACGGATCCAGCGCGACCCGCAGCAAGCCCGCCTCTTGAATGCGCGCCAGGGGGTCCGCGCGCGCGAAGCAGCCCGTCAGGCCCAGCGAGAACAACAGCAGCGCCAGCCAGCCGCGACGTCTGACGTCAGCTCGCTTCTGCCGGCAACGCCATTTCGCCATGGAGGGCCACCCCCGCCAGGGCATACAGCCCTGCTGCGATGAGCAACGTGACGTGAAAGCCTACGTGAATCGCCAGAGCGGTCGCCAGCGCCGAGCCGAGCACCGACATCACGCCATTGATGCCCCAGAGCCACGGGATCACGCCAGAGCGATGCGCGCCAGCCCAGCGCACGCCCGAAGGGAAGGGGATACCCATCAGCAGCGCCAGCGGCGCCAACAGCAGCATCGTGATGAACAGCCGCAAGCCAAAGGACAGCCCCATCGTCTGCGGCAGAGGCCATAGCGACGTTCCGGCGTGAAGGATGACCAGCACCGCAATCGTCGGGAAAACCCAGCGCAGATTGCGTTTGAGTCGCTCTTCCGACCAGCGACTGCTCCACAAGCTTCCCAGGCTGCTGAAAAGAAGGAGCGTGAACAGCACAATGGCGAGCGAATAGACCGGACGCCCCAGGTAAACCGTCAACTTCTGGATGAGCGGGACCTCCACGAGCATGAAGCTCACGCCCAACAGCGCAAAGTAGCTCAACAACCGCGCCGACGGGCGCGTCAGCTGTCGTCCCCGTCGGGAGCCGAGGCTCAGGGGGACCACCACCACTACCACGCTCAACATCGTGGTCACCGCAATGACCGCTCCCAGGATGTAAATCGCCTCCATGCTCACGCGATAAACCCAGCTGCGCGTGAGCGCCGGATCCAGGAGGTCCCCCACCCGCACAAGGTTGAAGAAGAAAGGACGGTCGTCCGTGGCCGGCGAGATGTCGAGGGGATAGCCGGCGATGAAGGACTCCCAATCGGGGCTGAGGATGAATTCACTCAGCGGTTCGGTGGCCGGCTGACCGGGAGCATAAATCACCGTAAAACCCAGGGACGCCGCCTGCGCCTGCGCCCTGCCCACTTCCTCCGGCGTGAATGGGGTGCGTTTGAAGAGCGCCGTCGCCAATCCCTCAGTGGCCGCCCCCGACGTCGTCCGCGCAACAACGATGATGTGCTGCCGCGGATCGGCAATGCCGCCCTTTTTCCAGCCCGCCATGGCGGTCGAGACCAGGCGCATCATCTCGGCAGGACGCTCCGGCTGATACCAGCGCGAGACAGACATGATGCCACGCTCGGTGAGGTGCTCGTAATAAGTATAGAAGGCCTCCTGAGTATAGAGGCTGTTTTCGGAGAGCGCAAAGGCTCCTGATCCACCCGCCGCCCAGGTGTCAATGAGGGAGGCTTGAATGACGTCATAGCGCTCGGTGCTGCGGGCGATGTAGCCGCGCGCGTCCGCGATCTTCACCGTGACTTCCGGCAGATCATACAAATGACCAGAGAATTCGGCGAAAGGGCCACGAACCGCTTCAATGATGGCAGGATTAACCTCCACCGCAGTGACATGGGGCGCGCCCGAAGCCAACGCCGCGAGCACGTCCCGCCCGCCGCCGGGGCCAATGACCAGCGTCAGCGGCGCCTCGGTGACGTTATAGACAAACGACGTCAGATCGTAACGCAGGAATTCTACCTGATTCAATGCCCCGTCATAGCCCTGAATGGGGGTGCCGGCCACAGCGTCAATCAGCAACAGTGCGTGACGGAAGGTCCCGCCCCGGGCGATAGTTTCATCCCAGTGCGCCCCATCCACGGACCAGAAAAACGGATAATTGGCCGGCTCGTAGACGCTCACCCGCGAGTGGGCGTTCCACTTCTCATAGACGCGCGGCGGCTCAGCGCCGCCCCCCTTAGTGCTGGTGATCGCGAACCAGCCATCCTGCACGACTCCTATCAGCAAGCCGCCGATCACCGCCAGGATCAGGAGCGGCGCCACCACGCTGACGCGGCGCGCGAGAGGCGGCAAGGGCCGCCCCACGGTGAAGACCACCCCGGCCAGCGCGATCACCCCGGCAATGGCGAACATCGCCCCGGTGCCGCCGAAATGCTCCAGCGCCAGGATGCTGAACAGACAACCGGTCGCCGCGCCGATGAGATCGGCCCAATAGAGCTGTCCCGCCTGCTTCGCCCAGGTGCTGAGCGCCAGAGAAATCACAAAGCCAGAGAGGAAAAAGGGAATCGAGAGATCCAGGTAGATGAACACCAACCAGAGCAGTTTCTGGGCTGTAAATCCCTGACTTGTGTCCAGCAACACATGGAGGGGCATTTGCAAATAGAGGAGCAGCGTTGCCGGAATCGCCAGAGCCAATGCCAGGGAAGCCCAGGCGATGGCATGGGAAGCACGCTCGGGCTGCGCCAGCCGCGGGAAGAAATACAACACCACCCCCGCCGTAGCGCTTCCCATCAAGGCCAGGGAAATGGCCAAAAACGCAAAGTGATACCACAAAGTTACTGAAAAAATACGGGTTAAAACGATTTCGAGGGCTAAAGCCCCTATGCTGGTGAGAAAGATCCCCAGGAGTTGTCGGCGTCCAGGCTTCGCGTCCAAATTTTTACCTCACGGTTCTGAAGATTGTGCGGGCTCGTTTGTGGATGGCACATAAGTTCAACGACCATGCAACGCCTCGCTCTCAGCCTCAAGGCCCCTCGTCCGCGTGCTCCTGCAGCGCCGTAGCCAGAGCCAGGCGCACTTTGCGCTCCAGCACATCTCCTAACAGCAGGAGGCCCAGCAGATCCTCTTGCGCTTCTGGCACCGTCTCCGTTTGATACCAGGCGAGCTCGATGGCATGGTTTATCTGATGCAGATGGCGCAACAATTCTCCCATCGTCGTCGCCGGCGACGAGAGACGCGCGCGCAACACCACCCACGGCCCGGTCATGTTGCTGAGCAACTCCAGGCCGATAGCGGTTTCGGCGTCGAGGAAACTCAGGTGCGAGAAACTCCCCAACACCTGAAAATCCCCGGCGTCCTCCAGGAATTCCAGCAAGGTCGGGGCGTCAAAGTGCGCCAGCAGGCCCTCGCGCTCCAGCGCTTCATAGATCTGCTCGAACGGCACGAAAACTTCCGCTGATTCGGTGAGCAGCTGCGCCACACGGATGGTGATTGGATCGGTCAGCATCAAAGTACGGTGTAGGTCTCCCCAACCTGCATGACATACGGGTACGTGTCCGTCTCGCGCCGCACCCGTTCCGCCCAGGCGTGAGGATCCTGCGCGATCAGGTCCCAGGTCCCATAGTGCATGGGAATCGCCACCTTGGGACGCAGGAGCTTGACGGCGCGCAGGGCGTCCTCCGGGCCCATCGTGTAGTTATCGCCGATGGGCAGCAACGCCACATCCAATCCCTCTTCGCCGATGAGCGCCATACTGGCAAAGAGACCCGTATCGCCGGCGTGATAGAGCTTTCTCCCCTCAGCGCTGATGAGCACCCCGGCCGGCATTCCCCCATACGAGCCATCTGGCAACGAGGAACCATGCACGGCGATGGTCAACTTGAGATAGCCGAAGGGATAGTGAAAGCCGCCTCCAAGATGCTGCGGATGCACCCTCTCGAGGCCCTGCCGTTGCAACCAACCGCAGATTTCGGCATTGGCGATCACCGTCGCGCCGGTGCGTCGGGCGATGAGGGCAGTGTCGCCCAGGTGATCCCCGTGTCCATGCGTGAGCACCAGGTACTGCGCCTCCACCTCTTCTGCCTTGATGGGCGCCAGCGGATTGTGATTGAAGAACGGGTCAATCACGATCCCCACCTCCCCGAGGGTCACTTTCCAGGTCGAATGTCCATACCAGGTCAGTTTCATCTTCGTCTCCTCGAAAAATAGGCGAGTCAGCGAAAAAGCGAATCAGCGAATCTCAGAATCACTTGCGTGACACGCATGTCGCGGCCTCCAGGCCGCTCTCAGGCCCCGTCCCGGAATGAATTCCAGGTCTGACAGGTCCCCCAACAACGCGCTTCAGCGCGGTTGGCTCGTGTCAGGCTGGGGATCCCATCCCCAGCCAAGTCTTCAAAAATAGCGAGCCGTGAGAAGAAAGCTGTCATCAGCTCACTTCTCTTGTTTCAGCTGCTGGAGCGTCTCCAGAATCCGCTGCTCGTGGCCGTGCCCTTTGGGACGGAACCAACCGCCTTCCACGCCCTCCGGCAAATAACGCTGCTTTACCCAGCCGGTCGGGTAGTCGTGAGGATATTTGTAGGCCCTGGCAAGGTGTTTTTCGCTATCCAACAGGGTGTGCGTGTCCCGCAAATAGACGGGTGGCGGACGATAACCGTGCTCTTCAATCTCCGCGAGCGCCTGCCAATACGCGCCCACGCTATTGGATTTGGGAGCTGTCGCCAGATAGAGTGTCGCCTCCGCGAGGTGATATTGCCCCTCCGGCATCCCCACCCACTCGAAGGCCTGTGCACACGCCTCCACCACCACAATCGCCATCGGCGACGCCAGGCCCACGTCCTCCGCGGCCAGCACCAACAGACGCCGCAGGATGAAACGCGGATCCTCTCCCGCCGCAATCATCTTCGCCAGGTAATAGAGCGCCGCGTCGGGGTCGGAGCCTCGTACCGACTTGATGAACGCGCTCACCGTGTCGTAATGCTCGTCGCCCGATTTATCGTAGCTCAAGGCGCGCTTCTGGATGGATTCCTCCGCCACCTCCAGCGTGATGTGACACACGCCGTCAGCGTCCGGCGGGGTAGATTCCACGGCCAGCTCCAGCGCATTGAGTGCGGTGCGCGCGTCGCCGTCCGCGATTTCTGCCAGATGCTCCAACGCTTCGGGGGTGATTTCGATGCGTCGCCTGCCATAGCCGCGCTCCGGATCCTCCAGAGCGCGTCGCAGCAACTGCTCGATCTGAGGACGGGAAAGCGCCTGAAAACGGAAAATCCGCGAACGGCTGATCAGCGGACTGATGATCGAGAAGTAGGGATTCTCCGTCGTCGCGCCGATGAGGGTAATTGTGCCATCCTCCACCACCGGCAGCAGCCCATCCTGCTGCGTCTTGTTCCAGCGGTGAATCTCGTCCACCAGCAGAATCGTCCGCAGGCCATACATCCCCCGCCGTTCGCGCGCTTCCTCCACCACCCGCCGCAGGTCCGCGACCCCATCGAGGACGGCGCTCAGCGTCACAAAATGGGCCTGCGTCATATGGGCGATGATCATCGCCAGGGCCGTCTTTCCCGTTCCAGGCGGCCCCCAGAAAATGAGCGAAGAAAAGAGCCGATCGCTTTCAATCGCCCGGCGCAACAGGCGGCCGGGGCCGACGATCGCCTCCTGCCCCACGAACTCGTCCAGCGTGCGCGGACGCATCCGCGCCGCGAGGGGCGCTTCCCGGCGTGTTTCCTCCTGACGCGCGTGCTCAAACAAGTCCATCTGGCTCACCTCAGCCTTAAGTATAATCGGGTCATCAAAAGGAGCAAACGCGGGATGACCGACCCCCGTCCCCACGCCGGGCCGCCCGCGTTGTCTGAACTATCATACGCGGTATAATAAAATTTATCGGAAATAAGATAGCGCCGGGCAGCGCAGGTAATTTTCACCATGGGGGCCCAGAGTAATACCGATCCCGCCATTTGGGAGCATAGTATGAACAACAGCGTCAAGCGGATCCTCTGGTTTCTCATCCCTTTCATCCTGGGCGTGATTCTGGTGCGTGTTACAACGCCGCCGCAGGTCACGCTCACCTGGGAAACCGCCAGTGAAGTAGATGCGGCCGGTTTCCGCCTCTACCGCAGCGACAATCCTGAAGGTCCCTTCACGCTGATCAGCACGGAGCTCATCCTGGCCAGGGGCGATCCCCTTGTAGGCGCAAAATACAGCTACACAGACACCGGCCTGATCTGGGGCCGACGGTACTACTACCAGCTGGAGGAAGTCAACCTCACGGGAGGAGGAGAGCGCTACTCGCAGACGGTGACTTCGCTGGCAGGGGCGGGGTGGCTGCTGGCCCTGGGCGCCGGCGCCGGCCTGGCCCTCCTGGGATTTTTGCTCCAACTGCGCAAGCCGGCTCCCGCCGCGCAAGATCAAACGCCAGGCCCTCCCGAAGCATGAGCACGCTAGAGATAGGCGAAATCGGCCTCACACTGGAGGGGCCGGAGGACTGGCTCGCTCCCCTTGACGCCGCCTGGGCGACATGGAACGGGCCGGAGCCGGGGATAGCGGTGCAGCTCCTGCCGGATGCCACCCTGCCAGCGCCTGCCGGCCCCTACTTTGAAGCGCGCCCCCGCTTCGTGGACGGCGTCTGCTATCTGGAGGCGCCGGGGTTTGCGGGCGTTGTCGCCCTCGCCGAGGGGAAAGCCGTCCTCAGGGCGCACCCGGCGGTCACGGCCAGCGATCTTTCCTATTTCATTCGCACCGTTATAGCCCTGGCGGCCTTCGAGCAAGGCGCGCTGTTGGTACATGGCGCCGGGATCGTTCATCACGACGTCGCCTACATCCTCTATGGCCTTTCGGGGAGCGGCAAATCCACCGCGGCGGCGCTTTCGACAGGACGACCGGTCCTCAACGACGACCTGCTGCTGTTGCGTCCGGCAACGTCGGGATGGGAAGTTCACGCGACCCCGTTTGGGCGTCGCCGTCACCCCGAAGTCACCGCCGCGCCCCTGCGGGCGTTGCTGCGCCTGGTCCAGGCCCCGCAGGATGCGTTAGAAGAGATCTCCTCAGCCCAGGCCCTGGCAGAACTGGCCGCCAATTCCCCCGTCGTCAACGCCGATGTTGCCCGGACCCCGCTCCTCCTCCAGCGCTGGCAGACTGTCCTGCAGGAGATTCCGGCCTATCGGCTGCACTTCCGCAAAGCCAACACCTTCTGGGAGGTCATTGATGCTCACTTTGGATAGTCGGGTTCAGCCGGCGCCCGGCGTCGTCGTCCGCGAGAGTGGCGACGAGCTTGTCGTCGTGGCTCCGGCGCAAGGGAAATACCTGGTCCTCAATCGGACCGGCGCGGCCGTCTTCCACCACATGAATGGGGAAACCCCTCTCCGCGACATCGCCGGGGCGCTCAGTCAGGATTTTCAAGCGCCGGTGGACAGGGTACAGACGGACGTGCTCCATCTCGCGGCGCAGCTCCTGGAGCGGGGCATGATAGTATTGATGGAAGGCTAACGCGCTTGCCCCTGGAAGCTACCCCAGCGGTCAAAAGTGTCTGGGCCAGGGGAGCTCAGCCGTCACACAAGAGCCTCGATGTCGCCAACGCAGCAACCGCAAAAGCGAAATTGTGTTATACTATTTTTATGACGTGAAGTCCTTTCCTGTTGCCGGATCGGGCGCGTTTCAACTGCCGATCCAATAGAGACGCCATGTGCTGGCGCGTGCCGAGCAAGCACAAAAATGGCGACCCAAGGGCAAACTGAAGTTTGCGTTACATTTGCCACGCAAGTGATTTTTTTTCGCTGATTCGCTGACTGCTGACTCGCTGATCTCTATTTTCGAAGGAGGTGCATCACGCGACAAGGTAAAGTCAAAAGCGCAGTTCCAGCATCCAGATCAAATCATCACCTGAGGAGTGTAACCATGTACGAAACCCCGATGATCGTGTTCGAAGGCGAATTGGAAGTCCAGGCGGGTAGCCCGGGGCCGGGGCCCCTCACACTGCCCGGTCTCGAGTAATTCCAGGCCGCCAATTCCAAACCGGGTAGCGTGGTGATCCGCTACCTTGACCCAAAGGGGGAAAGCCCATCACTTTCCCCCCCTTTTGTTATGCGCGTGATGAGGCTTCCTATCGGATACAGCCTATCCTCCGGCGAAGTCTCGAGCCAGCTCATGGCATAGGATTATGCAAGACGAGACCCTGCAAGCGCTGAGTGACCTGGAACTGCTGCAGCGCATCATCGAAGGTTGTGAAGCAGCTTTTGAGGAGCTCTATCAGCGCTACAACGTCCCGCTCTTCAATTACCTGTTGCGTCTGACGCATGACAACATCGCGGCGGAGGAACTCCTGCAAGATGCATTTCTGGCCCTCTGGCAAGAGGCGTGTTCTTTCCGTGGCGGAGCCAGTGTCAAAACGTGGCTCTTCCGCATCGCCCATCATCGCGCCGTTTCGTGGTTGCGCCGACGTCCCGAACATTCCAATGGCGATCTTGAAAAGTTGCCCCTCGCCGACGCTACTGCAGATCCTGAAGGTAAGGCCATCGAAGCCTGGAAGACTCAAGAGGTTCTCGCGGCCCTTGATAGCCTCTCCAGTAAACACCGGGCAGTGTTGGAACTGGCAGTGTTCTACGAGCTGCCCTACGGCGAAATCGCCGAGGTAATTCGCTGCCCGGTAGGCACAGTGAAAAGCCGCGTCAGCTACGCGCGGCGCTCTCTGCTACAGTATCTCAAGAATCACGGGCTGAGTGAGCTCTAGGAGAAACCGGCCATGCGGATCCTTCGCAAGTCACGTAGCAGCAAGCTGAAAGCCCTGCTTCCGTGGTATCTCAACCGCACACTTCCCCCGGCAGAACAACAGCGGGTAGAGCGGGAACTACAGGAACACCCCGAGCTGCATCAGGTTCTGCATGAGTGGCGCACGGTGCAAACTCTGGTCAAGGGACAGCAGGTGCAGTACCCTTCCCCCGAAGTTCAGGCCCGGCTGATGGCGCAAATCCGCGCCCACAACTTGCCACGCCGCCAGACCCTGCCGCCGTGGCTCGCTCGTAGCTGGGGCCTGCTGGTGACCCTCGTGATGTTGTGCCTGTTGTGGGCAGTGTTCCAACCGGGGATCCAGCTGCGGTGGCAGGTCAGCCAGGGAGACATCGCGGGTTTCCACATCTACCGCGCGCCGGCCGGCAGCGCTGACTTCACCCTGCTAACCGAAATCACCCAGCCGTCCGCTGCGGGAGCCTACCGTTTCGTGGATACCACCGTGTGGCGGGGGCAGGCCTACACCTACCGCATCATAACCCTGGGGCGGGACGGCCAACAGCTTCTCAGTGGCGAGGTCCTTGTCGGCGCCGGCGCCGCACTGCCGGGGCAGCTGTCCGTGACCCTGACCAGCGTCCTCCTCGGCTGGAGCGCCGTCCTGGTACTCGAACGCTGGCCAACGCCGCCGCGACGGTATCAGCCCCGCTAATGCCGTCGCGCGAGACGAGACCTTCGCACCCCTCCTGTTCCCCCGCAGCGTCACGACAACCTCCCCACAAATGCTTGACAAACGCCTCACAAACAGGTATAGTCATACTGCCGTGGCTGAAGGCGCGGCAACGTCCCCCTTCAACGGCGGCGCTTTCTAATTTCCGATGTTGCCTCATCGGACGACACGTGAACCGGGAGGCATACCCTCCCCAGAGGAGGGTTGCCCATGATCGAGGGTAACCATGCATACAAAAACCGCTTTCGCTTTGGGCCTGACGCTGGCACTTGTCGGCGTTGGGCTGGGGATAATGTCGGGATTGACCTTTCCGACGCAAGCCGCCTTCGAGCCGCGCCGCGAGGAGCTGCCGACCGGGCTGCAAGCGCCGGCGGCTCCCGATGACGCCTTTGCGCCCTCGCCGGCAGCCGATGCGCTGCCCCCCGCCGAACCCAGCGCGCCCGCCGCACTGACCCCCTTCTCCTTCGCTCCAACGCCTTGGGTACTTCCGGATCCTGTCTGGCGCATTGGCGTCACCCGGGATGGGCTGTATCGCCTCGCCTATGACACGCTCGAAATGGCCGGTGCGCCGGTCAGCGGGACCGCGACCTCGGCGTTGCGGCTCTGGCATCGGGGCGTTGAAGTCGCCATCGAGGTCAACGACGTCAACGGTAACGGCTTGTTCGAGCCTCAAGACGGGCTGATCTTCTACGGCGAGAAATTTCACGGCAGCACCCAGGATGAAAAATACACCGACGAAAACGTCTACTGGCTGAGCGTGGAAGCCGGCGCCGCCGGCAAACGCATGACCTCGCGCAGCGTGTCCCCGGTCGGCGCGCCGGCGACGGACATGTGCCTCACTACCGTCGTGGCCGAACAGAATCTGCGATACTGGGCGCGCTGGTACGACCATCCCGGCACCGCCACCACCTGGTTTTGGGAACGGATGGTCGTTCCCGTCGGACAGGTCGTCACGTCCACTTATCCCATCCCCGTGAGCCATATTGCCGCCGCTCCCCACACGGCCACGCTCCTCATCGAGGTCGCCGGAAAGAGTTTCGACGCGGTTATCAACCCCGATCATTCCTTGCGGCTGACCCTCAACGGCGCGCCCATCGGCGAGACCTCCTGGGACGGTGAAGTCGGGCACGTCGCCACGTTCGAGATTCCCAGCGCGCTCTTGCAGGAAGGGGGCAACGCGCTGGCGCTGGCAGTCGTCGGCACGACCGTGGCGCAGGACGTGTATTTCGACCGCGCCGAGCTCACCTATCTGCGAGAGCCGGTCGCGGTAGCAGGCGCCCTCATCTGCGAGGTCCCCACGACCGGCGCGCACACCTACACGTTCACGGGCTTGCCCGCGGGGGCGCAGCTCTACGACATCACCGATCCGCTCAATCCGGTCAAACTCACCGATCATAGCGGCTTCACCTTCCAGGACACCGTGAGCGCCGGCACGCGCTACGTGGGGGGAGCTCCAACCCCGCTGACCCCTCCCTTCATCAGCTATCTGCCGCTGGTGCTGCGCGCTCACAGCGGCGCGACGCGGGACGTCGCCCCCGCGGCCTCGGCAGTGATTTCCGCCGTCGCCTCCTCCGCCGCGCCGACCCTCGAACAGTATCACCCCGACCTCGGCCTGATCACGCGCACGACCGGCGCCGACCTGCTCATCATCGCGCCGCGCGAATTCCACGCCGCGCTCCAGCCCTTGATCGCCCATCGTCAGGAGCAGGGGCTGCGCGTGGCGCTCGTGGCAGAGCAGGACCTCTACCCCCTCTTTAACGGCGGCGTGTACCATCCCGAAGCGCTGCGCGCTTTCGTCGCCCACGCCTACGAGAACTGGCCCGGTCCGGCGCCCCGTTATCTGCTCCTGGTAGGCGGCGGCCATTTCAACTTCAAGGGCTACGCGCCGGAGACCTTCGGCCCGCCGACGCGCATCTGGATTCCGCCCTACCTTGAATTTGCCGATCCCGATCAGGGGGAAGTGCCGGTGGACGCCCGCTACGGCGACATCAACGGCGACGGCTTGCCCGAGCTCATGGTCGGACGCATCCCCGCCAACTCCGAGGTCGAGCTCGTCACCTACCTTGACAAGCTGCTGGCTTACGACGCTCTGCCCGCCGCAAGCTGGACGGAGACCGCGATCTTCGCCGCCGATGACGGCGCCTCTTCCCCGGAGCCCTCTTATGCCGGCAGTTTTCGGGGCTGGATTCAAGACCGGCTGTTCCCTTCCTGGGTCGTCACCCACACCGTGTATATGGTGGACTATTGCCCCAAGTCGCCGGCGAACTGGACCGCGCCCCCCGCACCTTGTCCCTCGGCCACGCGCGCGCTGACCGAGACCTGGAGCCGGGGAGCGGCGCTCCTGTTCTACGCCGGCCATGGCGCGCCGGGCATGTGGGCCCATGAGCCGCTGCTCCGAGGATCGCAGCTCGCCACCCTCAAACCGATGACGATGACGGGCCAGCCCCTGGTCATTGCCCTGGATTGCTGGGACGGCTACTGGATGTATCCCCGCAACGCCAACCTGGACAACGGACGCGAGGCAGTCTCCATCGGCGAGCGCGCCACCATGGGATGGGGCGATCGGGGCGCCATCGCGGTATTTGGGCCGGCGGGCCTGGGATACCTCTATGTTGAGGAGCCCATGGCCCGAGCCATGATGCAGAAGGCTTTTGTGGACGGAGAACGCCGTCTGGGCGAATTGACGCAAGCCGGGCGCCTGGCAATCTGGAGCCTGAATTCGGGGAAATACCTCGCTCGCACCTACACCCTGTTAGGCGACCCTTCGATGCGCTTGCGCCTTGCGGATGTGCCGTAGGCCCGGCGTTGACGCCTGAATCCAGGAGGACTGGTCGCTTGACGCTGAATGTAGCCGATCAATGGCCCGACATCATCGCCCAACCGCTGACGGGCGAGCTGCGCCTGCGCGTGCGCGGGCGGAGCATGTGGCCCACGTTGCAGCCCGGCGACGAGGCGCACGTCGCGCCGGTCGCGGCAGAGGCGCTCCAACCCGGCGATTGGATCATCATCCGCGCCCCCAACGGCCCGCTGATCCATCGCTTTCTGGGATTCACCCGCGAAGGGGAACTGCTCACCAAGGGGGACGCCCATCGCGCGCCGGATCCCCCCTGGCCGCAAGAGGCCTTGCTGGGACGTGTCACCGCCTTTACCCGCCGGGGGATCACTACCGTCGTGCGTCCCCATTCCCTGGCAGAAAGGACAAAAACCATGTGGCATCGAGTCGTAGCCGGCATCTGGCAACGGCGGCGCTCCCGCCGACACACCTTGTCGTCCGTTTTGCTGGCGCTCCTCTGCCTCGCGCTGCTGTTTCATCCTCTCCTTGCGGCCGTCACCCTTTCCAGGTTCGGCGCAAGCGTCCAGACCGACAGCATCAAAGTATATTGGGAAACCGCCAGCGAAGTCAATATGTCGGTGTTCTACGTCCTGCGTTCCCTGAGCGAGACCGGCACCTACAGCCGCATTTCCAACTTCATCCCCGCGGAAGGCGATCTCGGCGGGGCGATGTATGAATACATTGACGATAATGTCCAGGCGGGCACAACATATTACTACAAGCTGGAAGCGGTCGAGACCAACGGCTCCTCCGAATTCCACGGCCCCGTGTCAGCGCGCATGCCGTTGCCCGGTGAGGACGCCACTCCCACACCCACGCCGTCGCCCACCGCCACATCCACGCCCGCCCCGACGACGGCGGCCCCTCTCCCCACCGCCACCCCTGAACCGTTCGTGCGCTTTTGGGCGGATCAGACCACCTTGCAGGCCGGACAGTGTGCCACCCTGCAATGGGAAACCGCCGAGATTGATGGCGTCTTTCTCGATGGCGTCGGCGTCCCCGGCGTGAGCGGCAAAACCGTCTGCCCCTGCGCAGGCGAGACCCATGTCCTCCGCGTCACCTATCGGGACGGCAGCACGCAGGATTTCACGGTGACGCTGAACGTGCAGGGCGTCTGTACGCCGGCGCCGCCCAACAGCACGGCGACCCCCACCTTCCCGCCGCCGACCCTTATGCCGCGCCCTAACGGGACCGCCGCCCCCACCGTGGGAAATGGCCGCATCACGCCGACGCCGCAGCCGGGCGCGCCCACTTTCACGCCAGCCCCGCAAACCGCGCCGACCGAAATCACCGAAATCGCGCCCCTGTCGCCGGGGACGCCGCTCATCGCGCCGGGAACCGCAACGGCCAGCCCCTCGCTGGCCACACCCACGCTGGCGCGCCCCCTGTTTGAGGGCCAGGCACCTGAAGCCTCCTCTTCGAACTGGCTGTGGGGAGCCCTCGGCGCCGGCGGGTTGCTGATTTTGCTGGGAGGGGCGGGCATCTGGTGGATGCGGAGACGCGCATGAAACGCCTGCAACGGGTCCTCCTCCTCGGATTGCTGATGCTGCTCCCGGCATGCGTGCACAGCGCCGGGCCGACTGTCATCTCAGGGGACTTCACCCCTGGGGAACACACGGCCTTCTTCATTGATGTAGCCCACGAGGGCGGCGTCTGGATTGCCCCGCCGACGCTCGCGGCCCTCGGCGTGGAGGTGAAGGCCTCCGCCGCCCCAACGCTGCGCCTCTCCTGGAAGGGACACCCGCTCCCCACCCGCGCCATCGAGGAAGACGGACAGTGGGGGCTGTTCTTCTTTGCGCCCGCCTTCCACACCCGCTACACCCAGGAGACCAGCTTCCTGCTAGAGCTGGGAGAGGCGGGAACGCCCCTGCCCTCCCGGACGCCAGAGGCACCCACGGCGCCTCCCCTGCCGGGTCTGACGCAAGCCACCTGGGAGGAAGACCGCCGCTATCTGCCGCAGGCGACGGCGGAGATCCCCTGGTTCTGGCAGCCCATCTACGCCCCCGGTGAGGTCGCCAGCACCCTCACCCTCACCGACGCCGTCGCCGGCCCCCTCACCGTCACCGTGCGCCTGTGGAGCCACACACGCTTCACCCCCTCCCCCGATCATCGCCTGCAATTGTACTGGGACGAGACGCTGCAGGGCCAATGGGACTGGAGCGGTCAGGGGATGCAGACCTTCACCGCCAGCTGGGACGAGGCCGCGCCGCAAAGCGTTCATCGCCTGACGTTGAAAACGCCCGCCATCAGCGACGCCGGCGTCGCCATCGTCTGGATTGACGGTTGGGACATCACCTATCCGCGCACCTCCGTTCCGCCCGACGGGCTGTTGCAGGCCCAGGGCCAGACGCTCGCCGTCGGCCAACCGGGGTTGATGGTCCTGGACGTCACCGATCCGCTCGCGCCCGTCGAGCTGGGGCAGACCTCCGCCGCAGGCGTCATCGCCGCCGATCCGGGGCGGCGCTATTGGATAGGCGACCTCAAAACGGCGGCGGCCCCTGTCCGGCTGCGCCCCGCTCTGGCCATAGAGGAAGCCGCGCTCGCGGAGACGACTTACCTGGTGATCGCTCCCGCTGCGGCTCACGCCGCGCTGGCCCCGCTGCTGACACACCGGCAGGCGGAGGGACTCGTCACCGCGATCGTGACGCCGCAGGCCGTGTACGACACCTTCGGTGCGGGACGCGCCGACCCCGACGCGATCAGCGCCCTGGTGCGGAGCCTGCCTAACCTGCGCTATTTGCTGCTGGCAGGAGATGGCGTCGCCGATCCCGCCGGATACGACGCCGACGCCGGGCCCGTGCGCGTCGTCGTGCCCTTCACCCGCACGACCGTGCTCGGCGAGACTCCCGCCGACGCTCGCTACAGCCTCAGCGCCGCCGGCGAGCCGACCGTCGCCGTTGGGCGCTTTCCCGCCGAGACGGTCGCCGGCATCCAGGTCATGGTCGAGAAGACGCTTAGCTGGGAAGCGGCACAGCAGCCTCCTACCCCGATTTTCGTCGCGGATGACGAGCCGGCCTTCTCCGACATGCTCGCGGAAATCATCCCGCTGGTGCCCGGTGGCGAGCAGGCCGAGCGCCTTGACGCCGGCGAGGCCGACAGCCGGGAACGCTTGCTGACGGCCCTGAATCGCGGTCCCAGCTGGTTCACCTACAGCGGGCACGGCAGCCTCAGCCAGCTCTGTGATGAAGAAATCCTCACCCTCAACGACGGGCAAAACTGGAAACAGCCCTCGGTGGTGATCGCCTGGACCTGCCTGGCGGGGCATTTTGCGCATCCCACCCAGGCCTCCCTCGCCGAAGCCTGGATGCAGACACCTGGCGGAGGCGCCGTCGCTTTCTTGGGGCCGGTGGGGGAGACTACCATCTTCGAGCAACGCCCCGCTGCGCAGGTTTTCTATCGGGCGTTGGCGCGGCAGCCCCGACTCGGCGACGCCTGGCTGCAAGTGCTGCAAGACAAAAACAACGCCGCCGATGTGCGCTGGGGCTTTCTCATCCTGGGAGATCCGGCGCTGCACGTGGAGCCGGCGCCTTGACGTCGGCCCGCTCCCGAATGTGAATGCAGGCCGCGACTTCCCCTTCCACTCGCCGTCGGCGCGGGAAAGAAAGGGGAGTTTTTGGCTATTCCCCCACTGGACACAGATTTCAGAAGGGGATATACTCAGGTTGTCAGACATCCGTCAGGGCATCTTGCCCGGCCAGACCTGTTCAAACCCGATTTTCATCCCGAGGTTAACGATGCGACTTGAGTTCACACTGAATCATCATCCCCTGGCGTTGGAGGAGCTGCCTGACGAGCTCTCGCTCCTGGACTTATTGCGGGAGGTCCTCGACCTCACCGGCACCAAACGCGGCTGTGATACCGGCGCCTGTGGCGCGTGCGCCGTGCTGGTAGATGGCAAATTCACGCGAGCCTGCCGCACCCCCGCCGCGAAAGTCGCCGGTTGTCACGTCATCACCATCGAGGGCTTGCGCGCTCCCGACGGCGGTCCCACCGACCTGCAACGCGCCTTCGTGGAATTCGGCGCGGTGCAGTGCGGATTCTGCACGCCGGGCATGATCATCGCCGCCGAAGCGCTGCTGCTCAAAAATCCCCTGCCGTCGCGCGAGGAAATCCGCAAAGCCCTGAGCGGCAACCTCTGCCGCTGCACAGGCTACCAGCAAATCGTGGACGCTATCGAGGTCACCGCCCAACGGCGCGCCGCCGTCCAGCAAGGAGCTTAGCCATGGCAGAGCTGCAGTATATCGGCAAGGAAGAACTTCAAAATGTGGATGGCCTGGCGCGCGCGATGGGGGAAGCGCGCTATGTCTGTGACATGCACGTGCCCGGCATGTTGATCGCCAAGGTGCTCCGCAGCCCGCTGCCGCACGCCCGCATCACGCACCTCGACGTGACGCCGGCGCTGGCCGTGCCGGGCGTCGTCGCCGCCATCACCAGCGCGGACTTCGAGGAGCATGGCAACTTCGGCTGGCCCATCAAAGACGCCTACGCCCTGGCCTATGAGCGCGTGCGCTACGTGGGCGAAGCCATCGCCGTCGTCGCTGCGGAGACTGAAACTGCCGCTCGCGCCGGCGTCGAAGCCATCGCGCTGACGCTGGAACCGTTGCCGGTCGTGAGCGACATCCATCACGCCCTCGACCCCGATGCTCCCGTGATCCCCCAGGTCTCGCCCACCGGCAAGGGCAATCTGTGTGATGTCTCCATCGTCCGCAACGGCGATCCCGACCCCCTCCTGGCGGAATGCCCCTTCGTCCTGGACGAACATTATCACACGCCGCACCAGGAACACGCCTATCTGGAGACCGAGGGCGCACTCGCCATCCCCGAACTCGATGGCGGGGTGACGGTCTACGCCAATAACCAAAGCCCCTTCATCAACCGCGATATCATCGCCGCGCTGACCGGGCTCCCGCCGGAACAAGTGCGGGTGATCCAACCGCCCATTGGCGGCACCTTCGGCGGCAAGGATGATGTCCTTTACCAGACCTCCGCGCAGGTCGCCCAGCTGGCCTTGCTCACCGGTCGCCCCGTGCGCCTCATCTTCGAGCGCACCGAATCCATGCTCGCTTCCTACAAACGCCAGGCGATGGACATTCACCTGCGGATCGGCGCCGACGCTCAGGGCAACTTGCAAGCCGCGCGCGCCGTCCTGCTCGCCGACAGCGGCGCCTATGCTTCGATGACGCCCATGGCCTGCTGGCGCGCCACCATGCACGCCGCCGGCGCTTACCGCTACCGCGCCGTGCACGGCGACACGCAGGTGCTTTACACCAACAACGGCTATTCGGGCGCTTTTCGAGGCTTCGGAAACACCGCCGCGGCCGCCGCCGTGGAAATCGCCATAGAC
>Ga0208198_1001243_pt1 | contig 23297 bp, 13 predicted proteins | sample AD_JPNTR2_MetaG_FD_184446 | JGI IMG/M metagenome (GOLD analysis project Ga0208198, IMG submission 184446) | Active sludge microbial communities of municipal wastewater-treating anaerobic digesters from Japan - AD_JPNTR2_MetaG (SPAdes) (version 2) | ecosystem: Engineered > Bioreactor > Anaerobic...
TTAATATAAATACCAAACAAAAAATTTTAACCTCATTTCAAAAATTCCATTCACAACTTCTAAACTATTTATAAAGATAAAATTTAACAACATAAATTTGAATATGAATTCCTGAAAAATATCATTCTATCTAAATTAAATCACTTCCTATTTCTAATGATATTTTGGAATTTTTTTTAACAACATAAATTTGAATATGAATTTCTTTAACTTAAAAAAATGCTCATCTCAATTCGTTTAACCTTATTTCACAAAATATTCTACACAAAGGTTATTAGTTTTTAATTTTTAGATTTTCATAGGATAAGTCCAAACAAAAAATGCAAATAAGCTTTTTCCATCTATGATAAAACAACTAACTCTATCAAAGGAATAAAGATGAAATAAAAAGTAAAATGACAATTAGAAATCAAACTACCTATTCACACTAATTTTTTTATGAATAAGTTTTCCTGAAGTGTATATTCTCAAATAATATATGCCGGGTTTAATTTCTGATGTATTTACTTCGATTTTATCAGTCAAATCTTCGGGTAAGATATTTACAACCACTTTCCCGCTTACATCCACAAGTTGAATTAAATCATCTGCTTTTAAGTAGTTTTCTGATGTAATATATAGCTTGTCATTACATGGATTGGGATAAACCGAATAGGTATTTTCCAAAATTTCGTCTTCAATTCCCACTAAGCATGTAATTGGTCTAATTCCTGTGGATGTTGCAATATCATAGGCTTGTACAGAACTTTTCCATATGCCGTCCTTTCTTATCCAAAGCGTATTTTGTCCACCATGACCTCTATTAGGAACCAAACCAACAACAAAATTATCTCCTTCGGCATAATTAATAGTATAGCCAAGATAAAAAGGTCCGTCAATATCAAGGGGTTCATCGAAAAGTATTACTTGATAATAATTTTCTCTCAAGTCTTTGAGAAAGACTTTTTGAGTACCAAGTAATGTTGTTGGAGTGGCGTCAACTCCATCCCAGGTTGCAAATCTTATATATGAGTTATTGCTGCCGTAAGAAAGCTTAATTATTGGAACTATAACTCCATAGACTTTATTAAAAGTATGAAATTCATAAAAATCAGCATAACCGTTAATTCTGTCCGAATTATGACCACCGTAATAACCGTTCATTCCATAAATCTGCATGGCATAGGGTTGTTCATTTTGTTTTACATTCTGGATAGTATCGCAAATCTTCCCTACAATACTTTCATAAACAACAACATAATCATGCTTTGTTAAAGAGCTGCTGCCATTCACGTTTGAAACATTTAATGTAACATCATAAAAGCCACTGTTTGCATAAATTACACCTTGAGGTTGAAGTTGTGTATTAACATAATTAGGTTCTCCTCCGGGAAAATACCATGCCCAAGTCATTGGATTATTTGTTGAAAGGTCATCAAAATATACTTTTGTATTCTTTTGGATCAGACGAAAAGCTGTTCTGAAATTTGCAATGGGAGGATTTGGTCCTACATCGGGAATGACTTTTATGTAATTTTCTTTTAAAATCGTATCATATCCTTGAGAGTTCCGCACTATTAATTTAACGTCATATTCTCCTGCAACATTATATCTGATTTGTTGAGGATTTTGAACAGTTGAAGTTGCCGGAACTCCGGATTCAAAAGACCATTGCCACTCGAAGGGATAATCGTAGCTCAAATCTGTAAAATTAACTGCGTTTCCGGCTATAACAATAACCTGATCTGCAATAAAATCAGCTATCGGAAGTGTATCTGCAAGATTATAAACAAAAACGTAATTATTTCTTGTTTTAACATTAGTGTTACCATACTCATTTCTGACTGTTAATTTAACATTATACAATCCGGCTTGATTATAATTAACAATTGGAGGATTTGGACCATTAAACTGAGATGGATTTCCGCCCGGAAATTCCCAAAGCCATTCATGAATTGGATTTTGAGACAAATCTGTAAAAGTTACACCTGAATTAACAGGTATTACCAAAGGATCTCCTGAGAAATCTGCTATTGGCCATTGATCGGGGCAAGCATTCAAGTGAGGTCCCAATTCTGAAACAGAATATGGACTTGTCAGATCATAATCTGTACTCCATACTACACTTCTATCCGGTGTTATTACTATTTTTTTGGGGTATTCTGTTACTTCATAATATGAAACAACAGGCGTTGATCCACCTTCCGGACTAACCAAAGGAAACTGAGTCCCATGATCGGTTCTAAATTGTTGTACAGCATCAGTTGTAGGGTTACCACCAAATACTGCAAGTATAATAAGTTCAAACTCATTGCATCCGAATTTTTGGTAAATATTATTCATATCGGGAACCGAACCTATACAGCCGCCGCAGGTTGTAAGGAAAAAGCACACGTAAACATATTTCCCTGCATCAAGATATGAATATAAGTTATGTGTATTTCCGTCAATATCTGTAACGGTAAAATCAACTGCAGTGTTCGGCTGTGAATAAACTAAAACATTGTTTATGGTTAAAACAACAACTAAAATAATCAAATAAAGAGTTATTTTTTTCATTTCAGGAAAATTTTCTTCTCAATTTCCAAAAATAACAAAATTTTTAATCCAATTTTTTTTTTTATATTTTTTTATTTTCTTTTACCATAATAAATTGCGGCATTTAGTTCAAAACCTAAAATCAATGCTAAAGCCGAAACATAAATAAGCATCATTATCACGATAATGGTTCCGATTGACCCGTATAGTTTATTATATTGTGAAAAATTATTTACATAATAAGTGAACAGCAAAACCCCAATAACCTGTAAGAAAGTTGCCATTACAGCTCCGGGACTTAAAAATCTGAATCCCGTATTTTTAGCCGGAGCATAATAATACATAATAGCTATTCCAAGAAAATATAAAACTAGAACAATAAAATACCTTAGAACCCTGATTGTAAATCTTAAAAACTGATATTCACCAAGTTTAGGATGGTCAATAAAAAATTTTACAAAAAAATCATCTCCGATAGAAATAAGACTAATAGAAATAATGAAAATCAAAACCAAAACAAAAAGTAAAATTAACGAAAGCACTCGAACTGCAATAATACCGCGAGTTTCGATGCTGTGATACGAAGAATTAAAGGCTTCTACCAACGAGATAATTCCATTAGACGCAAAAAATATTGTAAGGAAAAATCCCACCGACAACACCGAAGTACGTTGATTCATAATTGTGTCAGTGATAGTTTCGTGAAGCAAGTCGTAGGCATTTCCGGGCAAAACATCAGCAAGCAATGAAAATAATTCCATATGAAAATCTTCTATAGGGATAAATGGTATTAAAGAAAATAGAAAAATCATGGCAGGAAAAATTGCAATAAAAGTACTAAATGCCACACTTGAAGCCCTCATAGTTAGGTTCCCGTTACTAATCCCTTTAAAAAAGATTTTTCCCAGTTCATATAATGACAATCCCTTGAAACCCGGAAGTATTATTTTATCGCTTATGCGAAAAATATGATTATTGATTTTTTGTATAATTTGCTTAACTCTATTTATCACTTTTTTACAGCTTTTAGACTTAAGTCAAGACTTTTGATATGATGTGTCAAAGCTCCAACAGAAACATAATCTACTCCACACTCTGCATATTGTCTAATAGTATCAAGTGTAATACCGCCGCTGGACTCAGTTTCATATTTACCCCCGATCATGTCCACAGCTTTTTTGGTTGCAGGAATATCAAAATTATCAAGCATAATTCTATGAACCTTACCTATTTCAAGTACTTGTCGTAATTCGTCCAAATTTCTGACTTCGATTTCAATTTTAAGGTTAAGATTATTTTTTATGATATATTTGTTTGCAGCAATAATAGCATTTCTTATACCACCTGCATAATCAATATGATTGTCTTTGATCATTATCATATCGTAAAGCCCTATTCGGTGATTTTCGCCACCACCGATTTTCACGGCTTCTTTTTCGATGAGACGCAAGCCGGGTGTAGTTTTTCTCGTGTCGAGAACTTTAGTTTTGAGTCCTTGCAACTTTTGAACATATTGATTTGTATGAGTTGCTATACCGCTCATCCTTTGCATAAAATTTAATATCGTTCGTTCCACTGCAAGAATATCACGCTGTGGTCCGGAAAGTTTAAAAACCACATCTCCATTAGATACTTTTACACCATCGTCAATGAATGTTTCGAGATTTAGTTTTGGGGAGTAATAATGAACTACTTTTTTTGCCACGTCAACACCGGCAATAATTCCATCTTCTTTAACAAGCAAAACAGCCTCAGCTTTATTATCTTGGGGAATACAACTTAATGAAGTATGGTCGCCATCGCCTATATCTTCGGCAAAAGCTCTCTCAATAAGAGGAAAAAGATATGAATCAGAAATCATAAATCTTTATTCTTCTTCTATACGCATTTGATGAATTAGCAAATTTGAACCGGAACCTTTGAGCAAAAAGTAAACACGATATGTTTTGCCGTTTACAGTTTCGAGACTTCCAATAGCATATTGAGCAGATTCTTTGCCTCCTTGATGAAGAACATTAAAATTTTTTACTTTATTTTTATCAAAAAAATCTTTCAGAATTTTTTCGGCTTGCTGCTTACTGTACACGTCGTCAATATTTATAACTACCAATTCAATGCTGGAATTAAAATATTTTGCAAGTTCTGTAGCATTTCCAACCTTTATTGCATCAAAAATTTTAGGCGGAATATTAAATATTGGCAAAAGTGCTGATTTTACCGTAATTACAAAACCTAAAAAAAACACTAACATTATCAAATTCAATTTTTTCATTTCAAAAGTTTTTTTAATTTCTTCAAAAATCAAACCAAGCTTAAATTTTGTGTCGCAATATACAATTTTTTTACAAAAAGTAGTATTTTTAACTCAAATTTTTTTTATGAACATTAAATTAATTGTTGTAGGCAAAACTGATTCTGGTGCTTTTTTATCAATATTTAACGATTATGCCAAGAGAATCAATCGGTATGTGAAGTTTGAAATGAAGGTAGTTAAAGATGTTCCTAAAACAGCAAAAACTCCTCCGGAAATTGTGCGAAAAAAAGAAGCGGAACAATTAATTCAAAATATTACTGAAACCGACTACGTTATTCTGCTCGACGAAAAAGGCACAGAATTCAAAAGTACAGAGTTTGCAGATTTTTTAAATAAAAAATTTACGCAATCTTTAAAAAATATAGTGTTTATCATCGGAGGAGCATATGGTTTCGATAAATCTGTTTATGAACGATGCAATTTTATGTGTTCCATGTCGAAAATGACCTTTTCTCATCAAATAATACGTATTATTTTTGCAGAACAACTATACAGAGCTTTTACCATCATTAACAATGAACCTTACCACAATGAATAAAATATTCAGGCTTAAAATCAGAAAACTTTCGGAAAAAATTAAATCATTTTTTGCAAAAAAATTTGCTGTCTCCGGAATTTTGTTTTTATTTTTTGCAATTTTCAGTATTTCGGCATATTTCATCAAATATAATCACGAACCCCTTCCTGAGGAAAATATCAATCCGGAAAAAATACAAAGAGTTCTTAGCTCAAACTTTGAATTTTTACAGGCTGAGTCAAAAAAAATTACTGAATTAGCATTGACATCACAAGGCAGTCTTTTTGAATATATTAAGCAAAAAGAAAAAGTATATTATGAAAAATTCTGTGGCTTTTTTGTTTACGAAGATAACAACTTAAAATACTGGACAAGTAATAATATTCCTTTACCTACTAGTACTACTTTTCATTTTTTCGATAAAAGTTTGATTTACCTAAACAACGGATGGTATTTGTGTTATGCATACGAAAAAGAAAATGTTCATACTGCCGGCATATTTTTGATCAAAAAAGAATATTCCATCGAAAACGAATTACTAGTCAATGAATTTAATCCTCTTCTCGACATTGACAAAAACATAATGTTAAGTACCGACCCTATTGAAAACTCAAAATATATAAATATTCCTGAGCACAATATTTCTTTTTATCTAGGCTTGAAAAATAAAAATAATCCCACCAAGAAAGAATTTGGAGCAAAGCATATATTAATTTTGCTGTCAAGTCTGTTTTTTGTTTTATGGATTTTTTCACTTTCTGCACAATTTATTAAAATTAAGCCAAAATCAGGTTTGTATATTTTGCCTTTAACCCTAATAGTTTTAGCCTTTGCAAGATATTACAGTTTAAAATACGGCTTATATTCAGGATTCAAAGATTGGGCATTGTTCAGCCCCGAAATTTTTGCTCAATCATTTTGGTTGAGTTCGCTGGGCGAATATTTATTCAGCGTTATCGTTTTCCTGCTATTTTCAATTTTCTTTTTTAAAAAATTTAAAATCGAAAGTTCTAGAAAAATCCATCCAATATTTAGTGTTTTATTGAGTATCGGGATGGGAATTTTATTTGCCGTTTTAAGCTTGTTTATTTCCGAAATATTGAAAGGAATTGTAATAAACTCTTCAATCTCCTTTACTTTTGAAAACATCATTTTGTTGGATATTTATTCGATTTTAGGAATAATCATTATTGGAGTGGTTATTTTATCTTTCATTTTAATTTCATATAAAATCGCTTTCTCATTAAGACAAAATTTAAAACTTAAAGTAATTATTCCAACTATAATAATTTTCACCATTGGAGCATTTTATCTAACTTTCAAAAAGATTTATGGAGAAAACGAAATCTTGATTTTTTCAATTTTATTTATGTTTTTATGGATTTGGCTAAGCATAAGTGCAATAAAACATAAAGTTTCATACTTTTCTTTAATTGTTTTTGTTTTTATTTCATCTTTAATAATTTCAGAACATTTCAGCAGAATTTCTACAAATAAAGAATTGGAAAGTTATAAGGTTATCACATATAATCTTGCCTCGGAACGAGACCTAAATGCAGAATATTTTCTGAAAGAAATTTATAATCAACTAAAATATGACACAAAACTTGAGCAATACATTAAAAATAAAGATATTCCGTTAATAGAGAATTACATCAAAGGCGTTGTCAGCAGTAAAAGATACTTTAATAAATACGACTTGCAAATTACTGCATGTCTCGAAAAAGACAGTTTGATTTTACCCTTTGAGCCAAACAAAATTAACTGTCATGAATTTTTTCAAAGACAAATAAAAGATTATGGAATTGTGATTCCGGGAACAAATTTTTATTATCTCGAAAATCATAACGGAAGAATAAGTTATTTAGGAGAAATTGCCTCAAAACTTTTCGATGGTGAAAGACTCAATATTTATATAGAGGCTGATTCAAAAATTTTCAGCGAAGGACTGGGATATCCCGAACTCCTTTTGGACAAAAAACAAACTGTTAAGAAAACAACCCGAAAAATCAATTATGCTAAATATCATAAAGGGAAACTTATATCCAGTAAAGGAGATTATAAATATCAGTTTTCATTGATTTCACAAGATTCTGATACAGCAGAATATTCTGTTTTCACTGCAAACGGCTATGTGCATTTTAAATACAGACCCGACAACGAAAACCTAATTATTGTTAGTAAACCGGATACTCAATATAGTAAAGAACTTGCTTCGTTTACCTACATTCTTGCATTTTTATTCATTATTTTTAATTTTTCATGGATTTTTTTTAAATTGATAAACAAAAGGATTTTCAAAGGAATAAGTCTAAAAGAAAAAACGCAAATAGCATTTATTTCGATGTTGATTATTGCTTTGCTTGCTACCGGAGCTATTTCGATATTGTTCATAATTGATGGATATAAACAAAAACAAAAAGAAACAGTTTTAGATAAAATATATTCGGTACTAATTGAACTTGAACACAAAATTGGAGATAGAGACACGCTGGATTATAAAGACACCGAATATTTGAATTCACTTTTAATAAAGTTTTCGAATGTTTTTTATACAGATATAAATGTTTTTGACCTTAATGGAGTTTTATTGGTAAGCTCGAGAACAGAACTGTTTGATAAAGGCCTAAAGGGTCGTTATATGGACATAAGAGCATACGAAGAGTTAATCGTAAATAAATCGGGAGCTGTAATAATTAATGAAAATATTGACAATATTGATTATTTATCAGCATATATACCTTTCAGAAATTTCAACAACGATGTTATTGCATATTTGAATCTTCCGTATTTTGCAAAACAAAACGAATTTAAAGAAGAAATTTCGAATTTTGTCATAGCCTTTTCAAACATTTTTTTGATTTTGATTTTGTTCTCTATACTCGCCGGATTCCTCATTTCGCGTAATTTAACCAGACCGCTTTCGATGATTCAAGAGAGAATAAAAGCAATGGATATTAAAAAAAGTGCCGAAAAAATTTATTATTCCCGAAACGATGAATTGGGAGGTTTGATACGAGAATATAACCGTAAAATTGACGAACTTAGCGAATCAGCAATAAAATTAGCACAATCAGAAAGAGAATTTGCATGGAGAGAAATGGCAAAACAAATTGCTCACGAAATTAAAAATCCACTCACGCCAATGAAGTTAAGTGTTCAATATCTGGAAAGAGCTTACGACCATAAAGATGAAAAATGGGAGGAAACCTTTCGAAAGGTTTGCCGCACTTTAATTGAACAAATTGATGTTCTTTCCGAAATAGCAAATGAATTTTCGAATTTTGCAAAGCTACCTGCCCCTAAAACCGAAGAAGTAAATATTGCCGAAGTTGTGGAATATTCTGTTCAGCTCTTCGCACACGAAGACAACACAGAAATAAAAGTAAACAATCTCATACACTCAAAACCCATTGTTTTAGCAGATAGAGAACAATTGATAAGAGTTTTTAACAATCTTATTAAAAACAGCATACAAGCAATTCCATTCGGGAAAAACGGAATTATCGAAATTAGTTTACGGGAAAATGAAAATTATTATATCATTACGGTCAAAGACAATGGAGTAGGAATCCCAGAGGAAATGAGAGAAAAAATCTTTGAGCCAAACTTTACAACAAAATCCGGAGGTATGGGACTCGGACTCAGCATTATAAAAAGTATGCTCAAGAACATTAATGCAAAAATCAGTTTTACAACCGAGGTAAATATAGGCACAGAATTTAAAATTGAAATATCAAAAAAATAATTATTTTTACGGCAAAAAAATATGATAAAGGAAATATTTGAGCATCGCAGTATTCGCAAGTTTAAGAGCGACCCTATTCCCGAAAATATTTTAAACCAAATTCTAGAAGCTGCCATTAGAGCATCTAATACGGGAAATATGCAAGTTTATAGCATCGTTGTTACAACCGACCCTGAAATAAAGGAACAACTTTCTCCGGCACATTTTAACCAGGCAATGGTTAAGCAAGCCCCTGTTTTATTAACATTTTGTGCTGATTTTAATCGTTTCAACAAATGGTGCAGACTTCGCAATGCAAAACCTGGTTATGATAATTTTTTGTCGTTTTTAACTGCTGCCATTGATGCTGTAATTGCAGCTCAAAATGCCTGCCTCGAAGCGGAGCATCATGGTTGTGGAATTTGTTATCTGGGAACTGCTATTTATAATCCCGACAAAATTATTGATATTTTAAATTTACCTGAAGGTGTTGTTCCAATTACTGCTGTAGCAATGGGATATCCCGACGAAAACCCACCACTCACCGACCGCTTACCGCAAAGAGCAGTGGTACATAAAGAAAAATATCAGGACTACACCGACGAAGAAATTGATGAGTTATATCGCGTAAAAGAAAACAATCCCGAATACATAAAATTTGTAAAGGAAAACAACAAAGAAACATTGGCTCAAGTATTTACGGATGTAAGGTATACCAAAGCAAATAATGAACATTTCTCTAAAGTTTTACTTGATGTTTTGAAGAAACAAGGTTTTTAACAAAATTTGCGAGTTAGTAAAAGTTATATTTGCATGAAGCTTGACCTATTTTGGCGTTAAGGGGATATGCTGACCTTTTTGAACTATTCTCAAGAGGCCGATTATTCAAAATGAACTAAGCATAAAAGAATAATTACTAAAATATTACTTTATTGCTGTTTGAGCATCCTACAAATTATTTATTTTAATGATAATTTAATGGGATTAAGCAAATTTTTTCTAATTTCTAAACAAAAAATTCCCAACTAAACTAACTAATCAACCAACTAACCAACTAAACTTAGGCTTAAAATTCTCATTAAACACAAAAAAACTGCTCAGACCTCAAAAAGCATAAAAATTATTCAAAAACAAAAAACATTCGTTTTATTTATACCGCAGTTTGCTGCAATTTCAAAAAAGTAAAAAAAAATTTTTGAAGGTTTCGTAAATATATTCTAAATTTACAATGCGGTTTTGCAACGAAGAGAAATAATAGAAAAAGCAGCTTGCCGCTGAAACTTACCTGCAACTGTAAATAGACCATACAATGAATAGACATTTATCATTATTGATACTTTTTACTTTAACATTATCATTAGCACTGACAAGTTGTTCTTCAATTTTCACAGGACTTTACGGAATGAAAAAAATAAAGACTATTGACGAAAAGACTATTCTTCGATATGCCAAAAAATTTAATATTATAGATGTTGACTGTTACGAACTTGACACAGCTTATTTTTTATATCTCTTCTCACTTGACTCGACTAAATATAAAACACAAATAAAAAATCATTACCAACCATTACAAGCACTTTATTATGAAAATTCAGGACATTTAAAATCATTTCAGGTGAATTGTTATACAGGAGGTTTTCCAAATTTAAAGTGGGACAGAAATGAAATAATGACAACTTTTCCACCCAAGCAACAAGCCCCAATTGATAGTATTGTTTCACTTTCTACACAAATAAAATATTTAAAACCATTATCGCAGACTTCAAAACTTTTGGTGGACAATTATGACTACATTGTAATTGTTTATTGGAATAGATTTATGGGAAGACAGAGTAAGAGGCTAATTCATTTCGTTCAAGAAAACAGTAAACTTGAGAAAGAGAAAAAAGTAAAAATAATATATGCCAATACAGACAACATTTTCGCAGGGCAAAAAAAGAACGGAAGCAGGTAACAGACATTTATCACAATGGCGGGTTCAGTGGTGAATTAGATATTCTACCTAGCATCAACTTTTGTGGTATATTTATAATGAAATGCTCCGCAATCGGTAACAAAAACATACAACCAAAACGTTTCAAATATTTCTAAGAAAAATAACTCCAAAAAATTCACATTTCAAAAAAATTTTATTTTTATGCTATTCATTGTTTTTAATTGAGTGCTTACAATCAAAATTTGTTCTTGTCTGATACTACAAAAATCAATTTAATATCTCATAAAGTATAAGATAATAGAATCTAAAATAAAATAAATACATTGGTTTTGACAGATTTTTGAAACATTTTATATAAATTTTTATATATATTTTAATCATTTTTATGTTATTTAATAATTTTTTCTTAAATTTACATATAGAGATAAAACATCACTTTATGGCTTATTTAGAATTATGTTTAACTAAAAAGATGAACTTTTTTAAATTATAATTTAAAAAGTGCGGAGTCAGCACGATAATCACTGACAACAATAAGATGAAAACAAAAAAATTATTTTTAACTTATTTATTAGTTGACACAGTTGCTCTCACTATTATCGCACAAACTGAAATTCCAAATGCAAGTTTTGAAAACTGGGTAACAATAGGCCCTTACGAGAACCCTGATGAATGGTCGTCTTTTAACAATTTTTATAATTTTGGATTACCTGAATTGTCATTTAAAACTACCGATACTTATTCTGGAAATTATGCACTAAGATTAATAAGTGATACCGTTACATTACCCCCACCTTTAGGAACGAATACACTAGATACTTTAGCCGGATATGTTTTTCTCGGAAATCCTGATATGAATAATCCCGGTATAGCTTATTCCGAACGACCTATCTCAATGCAAGCCTATGTAAAAGGGACTATAGTTTCTGGAAGCAATGCTTATATTATTGCTACACTTAGAAAATGGAATAATACAACTTATTCTAGAGAACTAGTTGGACAAGCATTGTACTATATGCAAAGTTCTATCTCTAATTACACACAAATATCTGTTCCTTTTAATTATTATAATTTAACAGCTATTCCTGACACTCTTGAAATCAAAATTATGGCAGGAGATGTTGGTCCTGGAGGACTGATAATGCCAGGTAATGAAATTTTTGTTGATAGTATCTCATTCTCTTTTCCCGTTAATTTAATTGAGAAAGGTAAAAACAATACAAATATAAAATTTTTCCCTAATCCATTATCATCATCATCTGAAACTATTCTGCAATTAGAAAGTACTCTCGGTAACGCAACATTGACAGTTTACAATTGTCTAGGCCAACAAGTAATACAAATAACAAATATTTCAGGAAATAAAATTACTTTTCAACCAAACAATTTACCTGGTGGAGTTTATTACATCAATCTCACACATAACAGTGAAGTTATTTTGGTATATAAACTTATCATTACAACTAGTAATCCCTAGTTATAGAGAACTTTGAATTTCGAAAGATTATAAAATTAAACCAACAAATCAATAAAACACACTAAATATCTAAATTTGTTTAATCATGAAAAGATACTTAATCGATTATGAAAATATTATTTATTTTTGTAATCATTAAAGACATCGTGAAACTTAAGATATTTAAATTAGACAAATTAAAACTATTTACTTTATAAAGAAACTTTTTAAATAATAAATTTGGCAATACTATTAAATTAAATTTATATAAAACTTATGTAATTTTTTCATTATGTTAGAAAAAATAATTGATTTTAGTGTAAAAAACAAACTTATTGTTATTCTTTTTACACTAACTATTGCAGCATTTGGGTTTTATAGTGTTTTAAAAATACCTGTAGGAGCAGTTCCTGATATAACCAATAATCAAATTCAAGTTATAACCACCTCTAGTAATTTATCCACTCAAGAAATCGAGCAGTTTATTACTATGCCGATAGAAATGGAATTGTCCAATTTACCCGGAGTAAAAGAAATCCGTTCTATTTCAAAATTTGGGATCTCGGTGGTAACTGTGGTTTTTGAGGAAAACCTGGGAACATATTTGCCTCGACAGTTAATAGCCGAAAAAATAAAAACTGCTTCAGCAAATATACCCGAAAATTATGGTTCACCGGAAATGGGTCCTATAACCACCGGATTAGGTGAAATTTACCAATACATAGTTGACGTTAAGCCTGAATATAAGGATAAGTATACTACCATGGATTTGCGAACCATTCAAGACTGGATAATAAAAAGACGCTTATCGGGAATTAATGGTGTTGTTGAAATAAATAGTTGGGGAGGTTATTTAAAACAATATGAAGTTTCTGTTATTCCATCTAAGCTCAAAAGTCTTGATATTAGTTTAATGGAGGTTTTTAATGCCCTCGAAAACAATAATGAAATTACCGGGGCTTCATATATCGAAAAAACAAATCAAAGCTATTTTATTCGTGGCGACGGACAAGCAAAGTCTTTAGAAGATATTGAAAACATTGTGGTAAAAAATAATGCTGGTACACCCATACTGATAAAAGACATCGCTAATGTTAAATTCGGTTATGCAAATCGGTTTGGTGCAATAACTGCAAATGGAAAAGGAGAAACTGTTCTCGGTCAGATTATGATGCTTAAAGATGCCAATTCTAAAGAGGTAATTAATGAAGTAAAAAAAAGGATAGCAGAGATTCAGAACGACTTACCCGAAGGCGTTTTCATTAATCCTATCCTTGATAGAAGCGAACTTATTTCAAAAACGTCTTTGACAGTAACTGAAAACCTAATATTTGGGACAATTATTGTATTGTTGGTCGTTGTAATGTTTTTGGGAAATTTACGCTCAGCAATGGTTATCGCTTCGATGATACCATTGACATTGTTATTTACTATTGGCATGATGTTTATTTTTGGTATAGATGCAAACCTAATGAGCTTAGGAGCTCTTGATTTTGGAATTATCATTGATGGAGCAGTAATAATAGTAGAATATATTGCTATAAAATTAGTTGTGCAAAAAGATAAAATCTTCTCATCACAAGGTGATGAACGCCAAACTTTGTTGGATAAAATTTCTATTTCAGGCTCTTCACAAATGATGAAATCAGCAATTTTCGGTCAAATTATTATTCTGATTGTTTTCATACCAATCTTATCATTAAAAGGTGTAGAAGGCAAAATGTTTCGTCCCATGGCATTATCATTCTCCTTTGCAATAATAGGTGCAATGATTTTAGGCAATACTTGGTTGCCAGTTGCCTCTGCTCTATTTTTAAAACCACCTAAAACAAAGAAACCTAATATTTCGGATTGGATTGTTAACAAAATTTATCTATCATATTATCCTGTGATAAAATGGTCGTGTGGACATAAACGCATTGTTCTTGGAACTGCAATAATTTCGTTATTTGCAACAGGAATTTTATTTACACAAATTGGGGGGGAATTCGTTCCAACTCTTGATGAGGGCGACTTTGTAATACAACCGGTATTAAAAACAGGAACTTCTCTTTCAAAAACAATTGAAATGACCACTAAAATGGAAAACATTTTAATCAGCAAATTTCCAAATGAAGTCGACCAAATTGTTTCCCGTATTGGCGCCGCAGAAGTTCCTACCGACCCCATGTCAATGGAGGAAATTGACATGATTATTAAACTAAAACCTAAAAAAATGTGGACATCGGCAACAAATAAAGAAGAACTTGCTGAAAAATTCAAGGCAGAACTTTCAATAATTCCTGGCGTTGATTACGAATTTACACAACCCATAGAAATGCGTTTTAACGAATTAATTACTGGAGTACGTTCTGACATTGCAATAAAAATATTCGGCGAAAACCTAGAATACTTAAATCAAAAAGCACTGGAAATCAAAAATCTTATTGCCAAAGTCCCGGGTGTGAGTGATATAATTGTTGAAAAAACAGCTGGCTTGCCGCAAATAAAAGTAAATTACAATCGAAATAGATTAGCATACTATGGTTTGGACATCCACACATTAAACTCTTATTTATCTGCAGCATTCGGAGGGGTAAAAGCTGGTGTAATTTTCGAAGACGAAAAACGCTTCGATTTAGTAATGCGATTTGATAATCAAAGCAGAACAGACATTGATGATATCAATCAACTTCAGGTTCCTTTATCAAACGGACAAAAGGTTACATTAAGCGAACTAGCCGATATTCAATACACTCAAGGTCCCGCAAAAATTTCCCATGAAAATGCCCATAGAATGGTCGTGATTAGTGTAAATGTTCGTAACCGTGATTTAAAATCAGTAATACTTGATATTCAGCAACTAATCCAAAAAAACATAAAACTCCAACCCGGTAACTTTATTAAATACGGAGGCCAATTTGAAAACCTTGAAAACGCAACAAACCGTTTAATGATTGCTGTACCAGTAGCTTTATTGCTTATTTTTATTTTTCTTCATTTTGCTTTTAAATCCTTAAAAGATGCAATCATGATCTATACCGCAATACCATTAGCTTCGGTTGGAGGTGTTTTTCTACTTTGGATCAGAGGAATGCCTTTCAGCGTTTCGGCAGGTATCGGTTTTATTGCTCTTTTTGGAATAGCTGTATTAAACGGCATTGTTCTTATTGAACATCTAAAAGAACTTCAACACAATGGTATGCATAACATTCGCGAATTAATAATCACAGGAACTAAAAATCGTTTTCGCCCAGTTCTGCTTACTGCTAGTGCTGCAGCTATGGGATTTTTACCTATGGCTATATCAACAGGGGCAGGTGCTGAAGTTCAACGACCTCTTGCTACAGTAGTTATAGGTGGCCTTATTACTTCTACAATGCTTACTATGATTGTTTTGCCATTACTTTTTGAAATATTTTATAATGTTAAAAGCATAAAATTTTTTCCACTTAGGATTATTCGTTCTTCTCCAATCATAATGTTGATTCTTATTTTTATCCCTACAATTTCAATTTTCGGACAGCATTCAGAAATGAAATTAAATGCAGTAATTGATACAGCTTTAAACAACAATTATCAGGTTAAGGCCTATAACCTAAAAATTGAAGAAAGTAAAATATTGAAAAAATCTGCTTTTGCTCCTGATAAAACTATATTTAGCTATGGTACCGACCAAAATAACATTGCAGAAAACGGTTATCCTTTAAAAGTTTGGGGAATAGAACAAAACTTTCGTTTTCCAACTCTTTATTATGCCGAAAAAAAATCAAAACAGTTAGAGGTTTCTTTAGCAGAAACAAATTTGAATATTGTAAAAAACGAGTTAATAAAAAATGTTTCTATAACCTATTTCGAACTTCAAATTCTTCTGAATAAACATAAATTGTTTCAGACCCTTGATAGTCTTTATACAGTGCTTATCAACAATTCAGAAAAAAGAGCAGAAATCGGTGATGTTAACCACCTTGAAGTATTGAATATTAAAGCTAAAGAATCTCAAATCTCACTCCAACTTAATATGTTGAAGGTTGATATTGAGAATGCCTACAAACGTTTAAAAGTGCTAATGAACTATGATAAGGACTTTACTATTCCATCCTCAATACAACTGCTGCCCGAAGTTTCGGAAATCCCCAATAATTTACCTGTTTATGATTTGTTTAAAAACGAAACCGAATATGCAAGTTCTTTGATTAAAATTGAAAAAAATAAAATGTTACCGGATATTTCCATAAATTATTTTTTAGGGTCAAATCAATATGAAAATGCTAAGTATTATCATGGTTTTCAAGTTGGAATTGCTTTACCACTGTTTTATAATAATTATACAAACAAAATAAAAGCTGCTGAACTTTATGCAAATGCGGAAAACCTACTTGTAGAAAATCAAATTTCAATTACTAATAACCGACTAAACCAGTTTTTAAGTGATCATATCAAATACAAAACAATCCTAGATAATTACTATTTAATTGGAAAACCTTTAATAAATGAAATTATGAGAACTGCATTAAACTCTTTTCAATTAGGAGAAATAAACTTTTACCAATTTGTAAGCAGTTATGAAACTGCTATACAAATGCAATTGGAGTACTTTGATAATGTATTGAATTTCAATCGAACAATCTTAGAAATAATTTATTTTTCAAAATAAACTTTAAAATATATGAAAAAATATACTATAATAACTATAGTTATAAGTTTGATGATGGTTGCATGTAAAAGCACACCCGAGCAATCCCCAGATAATAATTCGGAACTTATTCAAATATCAAAAGAGCAATTTAACTCAGAAAAAATGGAATTTGGGACAGCTTTGATTCTCCCATTTGCCGATGTGATTTATTTCACGGGCAATATTATACCAACAACCGATGGACAAGCACAAATAAGTTTACCCTTACCCGGTATAATAAATAAAATATATATAAAACCTGGACAATTTATTAGCAAAGGTTCGGAAATGTTCGAAGTTTCAGGAAATGAGTTTATAGATATTCAAAAAGATTTTGCAGAATCAGCAGCAATTACTTCAAAATTAAAAAGTGATTATTTAAGAGCTAAAGAATTGTTTAATCAGAATATTTTAGCAACAAAAGATTTTACATATGCCGAAAGTAACTATTATGCCGAAAATGCAAAATATACTGCTTTAAAGATTAAACTCGAAAAAATGGGACTTGATGTTTCGAGAATCGAAAAAGGTGAATTTTATTCATCTTTTTCGATAAAAGCTCCTATTAGTGGTTTTGTTTCTAATATTCAAGCAACAATCGGACAATATATTGAACCTCATCAAAATATTGCCATTGTTATCGACAACAATTCCTTCCAGATAAAACTCTCTGTCTTTGAGAAAAACATTAACAAAATAAAAACCGGACAAACAGTCGAATTTTATTTAAACGGCAATAAATCCACAAAATATAAAGCAATCATAAACACAGTTGGGAAAAGCATTAATTATGAATCTAAGTCTGTTGAGTGTTATGCTACTATTGACAATGTCAAAAACATCAATATTGTAAACAACCAATTTGTCGAAGGCGAAATTTATGCTGATTGTGACTCTGCTTTAGCAGTTCCTGAAACAGCCATCTTAAATTTTGAAAATGACAAATATCTTTTACTATTTGAAAAAGAAGAGAATTCTACTTATTACTTCAAAAAAATAAAAGTGAAAACAGGTCGTAAAGCCAACAACTATGTCGAATTAAAAGAAAATCTCCCGACTCAAAAATTATTCATAACGCTAATGTGCAAGTGAGGGCTTTTTTCTAATTAAGAATTAAGAATTGTGTTTCGACTTCGCTCAACACCCGTTCGACTTCGCTCAACACCCGTTCGGCTTCGCTCAACACCCGATAATTAAGAATTATTTGCTCGCTTTGCTCGCTTGGGTTTGCTTCGCAGAGTTCGCAAGCTCACTCTGCTCGCAATTTCAACAGCCATAATGCTTCAGTTAAAAGTTCATAAAGAAAAGCCGAACAGCTTTTAACACTTCAACTACGTTCAGTGCATCGCTTTTACCTTTTAACTGATTTTCAGTCTTATCTATGCGAATTTAAAATTTAGCATAAAAAAAGTAAAATTGCAAAAAATGTTATATTTTTCTATATTTTTATTGTTTTTTTTCGACTTTCTTCACCAAAATCTAACTTTAAATATTTCATAACCCTTATAAACTTTCCACATAAATAATTTTTATTAAAATTTGTAATTATTTAGCTGCCCTGCAAAGTTAAAAAATTTTGACCATCGAAAGTGCCCTTTAATTCTTCGAATATGTTTTTGTTGTTTTTGCGAGCAGTAGAAACAAAACTTTCGATTCTTGCATAGATTTTTGCACCATCCTCAGATCGAAAACAATTAGAAATTTTCAGTTTTAATTTTGTTGGTTGCAAATCTCTTTCTGCCAGATTGTTTGTAAAAGGGACTTCTGGGTTAAATGCAAAGGCTAAAACGGCATCACGATGTTTAATGAGACGTTCTACTAGATTTCGGGCTTTAGTCTTTTTGGGTTTTCCTCTTTTTCCTGGTATTCTTATTGGAAGTGGTTCTGTATTATTGCCCAATTCGCAGATATTTTGATATCTCATCTCAATATTGCTTCTGTTTTGTAGTCGTTTGGTAAAACTCATCTCCTTAACTTCTAGTAAAAATCTCCTTAAATCTATCGCCCATTTGTTATTCTCATTATTATCAATCACACCCTGCAGTTCTCTAATTAAATGAGAGCCGCACAAAGCATGTTTTATTTTTTCGAGATTAAAGTAACTACTCCAGCAGTCGTGGATTAACCAATTAACTAAGTTGTCCAATATCGAACTTTCGCTAATAAAAGCCTCACGTCCACGTTTTTCATGTGCAAATTGATAAGTAAACAAGATACTCGACAGTGTATGTATCCAATGATTTTTCTTGTTAACTTTAATTCCAGTTTCATCGGCATGCACCACTTGCTCTTTTAATAGATTTTCGAGTATTAATTTTTCGCTTTGGGCAAGTTCATTGTAACATCTCTTATTTGCAGAATAAACCGTTGATTCGTTTACTGAATAACCAAATAAATCTTTGAACAGCAGTTGTATTTTCTTGTACGGAAGTTTATAAGTAGTACTTAACATTGTTAAATATGCTCTTACTCCATTACCATACTGTACAGGCGAATTTACGTTTGATGGGCTTATTCCTTTATGTGTTTTTCCACATATTGGGCATGTTCCACCAAATATTTGATATTCGGTAACTTCTAATTTTGGTTGTGGTAAATCAAAAACCTGACGTTTTTCGGCAACAAATAAATCTGCGCTATTGAATGTGTGACCACATTCACATTTATCCGGACGACATTACTTGCGTGAGCCCTGCGGGGTTCTACAATTTCATCAGGGTTTTCAATCTGTTTTAAAGTATCGCCTTTGTGACCAGGCTGACCACCTTTTTTACCAACTGATGTTTTTGAAAATGCAGGTTTTCGATTAAAATAATCGCTAGATGGTGGCTTACTGCTATTACTACTGTTTTGATTTAACCTTGCTTTAAGTTCTGAATTTTCAGTTTTCAACATTGCTATTTCTATCTTTAACGATGTAATATCGTTTAGCAAAGCTTTTACTAAATGTTGTAATTCTTTTATGTCATCTGGTAATTCCAACCCTTAAATATTTTTAGGCAAGGTCAGAAAAATATTAATTCAAAAAAATATTGAAAAATATTTTTATTAATAATTATTTGTTCATATCTTTGCACCTAAATAATTACTAAAAGTTTATGAAAAGTACAAGATTATTTGTTATTTTATTTTTGTTGATTAGTATTTTTGTTTTTGGATTTTCATGTAAAGATGAGACATCGCCAGTGTTGATAACTAATGATGTTACTGAAATTACTGAGTCGACAGCAATGTTAAATGCAGAAATAAATTCTGAGGATTTAGAAGTCTTAGTTAGAGGTTTTGTCTGGGATACTATTAGTAATCCCGATTTGGACAAAAACATTGGTAAATCAGAGAATGGTGCAGGTGTTGGAAAATATTCACATCAACTAACAGATTTATTAGATGGGGAAATGTACTATTTTAGAGCTTATGCTCAGACTGAACAGGGGATTACTTATGGTGGTGAAACTAGTTTTACGACTGATGAAATTTTATGGAACGGAACTCCGTGTCTTGATTGTGAAACTGTAACTGATATTGATGGAAATGTTTATCGTACAGTTTTAATTGGGAATCAATGTTGGTTAGTTGAAAATCTAAGAACGACCAAATATAATGATGGTGAGCAAATTCCAATTACTACAGATAATATTGAATGGAAAAATTCTACCTCAGCAGCAATGTGCTATTACAATAATGATAGCAAAAATGAAGAAAATTATGGCATTTTATATAATTTTTATGCCGTAGAAACCGGTAAATTGTGTCCAGAAGGTTGGCATGTTGCAACAGATAATGAATGGAAAGAATTAGAAGGATTTGTAGATACAGAATATGGCATTGGAAATAATATTTGGGATACAGAAGGATGGAGAGGTTCTGATGTTGGTGTTAAACTAAAAAGTACTAATGGTTGGTTAGGTGGTAGTGAACAAAATGGTACCGACGATTATGGATTTTTAGGTTTACCTGCTGGTCTCAGAGAAGGAAATAACGGAGAATTTCAACGTGTCGAAGAATGGGGATTGTGGTGGTCTGCTAAGAATGCAGATGAAACGAACGTTTATAGACGCTATCTAGGAAATCACGAAAATAACATTGCAAGATTTCCAAGTAATATGGCTAATGGTCATTCTGTAAGATGCATTAAAGATTAGATGAAATGAATAAAAAAATAAGTTTTTTTCTGTTTTTTATTACACTATTGAGTGGAACTTCATTTGCTCAGGATTGGTCTGTGTATTACACTCCAAGATTTAGACATCTTAAAGATGTTCATGTAATTAATCCAGATAAAATTGTGGTTGTTGGAGGAAACCCATTTAATGATTCGATAACATACATGGCAACAACCAATAATGCTGGCGTTGATTGGACTTTTCACGATTTTTTCCCTGGAAAACAAATAAATTCTTTGTTTTTTAAAAATAATAAACTTGGTATTTGTGTAGGAGATAATCAAGCTTTATTTAAAACTGATAATACCGGAGAAACTTGGCAGCTTTCATCATGGGGTATTTCTTTGAGCAATAGAAATATTAATAAATTATTTAATGGACAATATGATGTTATTTATGCTGCTGGAGGGCTTGATAGTGTCAATGGACTCTTATTAAAATCTACTGATGGAGGTAATGTTTGGGAAAACATTAGAGAATGGCCGAATAATGAAATAAAAACTGCTTTTTCCCCGAAACACAATAAAATTTTAGTCGCTGGATATGCTGGTTTTATGCAGTTATCAAATGATGGTGGCGACACTTGGATTGATTGCGAAATTGAAGAAATCGGATATGTCCCAGAATTTACAAGCTTTGAGTTTATTGATGAAGATATTGGCTTTGCTTGTGGAGGAAAAAGAGGAAACGATTCTACATGTTTAATATTGAAAACAAGTAATGGTGGCAATAGCTGGTCCGTTTGTTATAACATAGTGGCTCCATGCTTAAACGATATAAGCATGGCATCAAGTGAAATTATATACGCAGTTGGAGAGTATGGAAAAGTAATTAAATCTGTTGATGCAGGTGAAACTTGGGAAGAGGAAATAATTGAGGAGAATCCAGAAGTGAATTTTTATAGCGTAGATTTTCCAAACTCACATATTGGTGCAATATCTGGAGAATGGGGATATGTTCTGATATTTGATGACGGTGAAACTAATTTGCCCGAAATCCAGACTAAGGAGGCTACAAATATACAAAATGAAAGTGCAGTTTTAAATGCAATGGTAAATCCCGGTTTTACTGAAGCTCAAATGTCCTTTGTTTATGGTATAGACGAAAACTTTGATGCCGAAGTTTCGGTAGGAAACTTTATAGGTGGCGAAATGCAAAATATTAGCCTGACTGTTCAAGGACTACTGCCAAATGAACAATATTATTACTACGCAAAAATTATTAGTTTTTATGGGGAATATCATGGTGAGATAAAATCATTTTATACAGGAAATCCTATTCCAAATTGGGACTTTGAAAATTGGCATACTCTTGAATATCAATTACCTGATGGCTGGAATACGATGGGAAATGTCGAAAAAGTTATTGATGGCGACAAAGTTATTGTTAGGTTAAAAGATCCACCAGATAATCTCAATGCTGATAATAGTGGTAGTGCAATTTTGAATTTTTTTAATGTTGACTTTGAAGATAATGGGATGGTAATTGATTATATTCAGGGTGGAATGCCTATCAATGGAAAACCCAATGTTTTATATGCTCGCATGAAATACTATATTGAAGAGGGCGACTCTGCTATAAGTATTGTTTTTCTGGAAAAGAACGATGTCCTAATTTCTGAAAACACCTATTTTACTAAGGGCAACAGCAATGGCAGTTTTATAGATTTAAGTTTTGATTTGGCTTATTCTATTGATCAGGTGCCCGATACAATTATGATTGGGTTTGCAAATTTTAGTCCAGAAAACGAAAATCTTGTTTCCAATAATTATGTTGAAATTGATAGTATTTGGTTTGATATTGACAATCTCACTATCCCAAATAGTGGTTTTAATAATTGGATAAGTAAAAGTGCTGAATACCCTGACTCTTGGTATTGTGATGCAAGTGATTTTGTTATGTATGATGAGGAGGTTCCTAAAGCCGTATTTAAAACAGAAGATTCATATCATAATGATTTTGCAATTTGTATAAAATCAAAATCTTATCCTATAGGCTCTGATACAATTA
>Ga0208198_1001244_pt1 | contig 23293 bp, 21 predicted proteins | sample AD_JPNTR2_MetaG_FD_184446 | JGI IMG/M metagenome (GOLD analysis project Ga0208198, IMG submission 184446) | Active sludge microbial communities of municipal wastewater-treating anaerobic digesters from Japan - AD_JPNTR2_MetaG (SPAdes) (version 2) | ecosystem: Engineered > Bioreactor > Anaerobic...
CAGAATATATCGGGACTCCTGTAAGTGTGGTAGGACAATGATTAAAATGGAAAAGGTTACGGGAAGAAGTGATGATATGCTTATCATCAGGGGCGTTAATGTATTCCCCATGCAGATAGAAGCAGTCCTCATGGAAGTTGAAGGTACTGAACCTCATTACCAGATTATCGTGGATCGCAAAGGTGCTCTTGATGATGTTGAAATAAAGGTGGAGGTAAATGAAAAAATATTCACCGATCAACTGGGTGTATTAAAGGGAATAACTGAGCGGATTGAACAGCGTATCAGAAGCGTATTGGGAATCAGTGCTAAGATTACATTGGTAGAACCAAGTACCTTGCAGCGTAGTGAAGGTAAAGCAAAACGCGTTATTGACAAACGTAATTTGTAGAGAATAAAGATGTAAATGATGCAGGATCTCATTCATAAAGCAAAAAATATTCGTAGAATTAACTCAATGTGGTGTGCCCACGTAAATTTATTTTTAGGAGAATAACCATGAATGTAACGCAATTATCACTTTTTTTGGAGAATAAGCCAGGACACCTACTGAATGCATTAAAAGTAATAGCAGATGAAAATATTAATATCCTTACGCTAACTATTGCAGAAGTATCAGATTTTGGTATTGTACGGATGATAGTTACTAAACCTCAAAAAGCAATAGAAGCTTTGCGTTCTCATAAATTTGTTTGTTCCCCAACCGATGTACTGGCTATTGAATTAGATGATAAACCAGGTTCATTGCTACAAGCACTTGAAATATTTGCTAAACGAAATTTAAATATTGAATATATGTATGCATTTACTGAGAAACGTGGTGATAAGGCTGTTATGATTTTTAAGTTTTCAGATATTGAAACAGCAAAAAAATCGCTTCTTGAAGAGGGATTTAATGTGATAAAAAAAATTGATTTAATTGGGGAGTAATGCAATGCAAAAAAAAGTTATGCTGGGCAATGAGGCTATTGCGCGTGGTGCTTATGAAGCAGGCTGCCATGTAGCTGCAGCGTATCCTGGTACTCCCAGCACAGAAATTTTAGAAACAATAGCTGCTGAGTATAGAAATATTAAGGCACAATGGTCTCCCAATGAAAAAGTTGCATTGGAAGTTGTTGCCGGTGCATCAGTTGCTGGTGCTAGAGCAATGGCTGCAATGAAGCATGTTGGGCTGAATGTAGCGGCAGATCCATTATTTACTTTTTCATATACTGGTGCAAACGGGGGATTTGTTATTATTAATGCCGATGACCCGGGTGCATGGAGTTCACAAAATGAGCAGGACAATCGCCACTATGCACGAGCTGCCAAGGTGCCTATGATTGAGCCTACAAGCCCTGAAGAGTCACGGCAATATACTAAATTGGCATTCGAATTGTCAGAACAATATGACAGGCCGGTGATTGTTCGTATTACAACACGGATAGCACATTCACAGGGTGTTGTTACACTGGAAGAACCTATAAAAGTTGATTTAAAACCATTTATCAGGGATCCACAGAAATATGTCATGATTCCGGCTCATGCAAGGCCAAGACATGTTTTTATTGAAAAACAGATGCTAAAATTGAAAGAATATTCAAATAACTGTGATCTTAACACCATCGAATGGAATTCAACAAGGCGGGGTATTATTACCAATGGTGTTGCATATCAGTATGTCAAGGATGTATGCCCCGATGCATCAATATTAAAGATCGGTGTTGCATGGCCATTACCCGATGCAAAAATACATGAATTTTGTCGGAAGATAGATGAACTCTATATAGTAGAAGAGCTTGATCCTTTCATAGAAGAGCATGTAAAAACATTAGGATATAAACCGATAGGGAAAGAAATAATCCCGCTATGTGGAGAATTAACTCCTGAAATAATCGATATGGCTATCAATAAAAAGATGCCTAAAAATGAAATACCACTATATCCCGGGAATATTCCAGGAAGACCTCCAGCATTATGTAAAGGATGTCCTCATGGTTTTGTATTTGAGGTGCTGAAAAAATTAGATATTGTTGTTAATGGCGATATCGGTTGTTATACATTGGCAGTATTGCCGCCATATTCTGCGATGCACTCACAGGGATGTATGGGTGCCAGCATTGGTATGCATTCAGGATTTGAGAAAGCCCGCGGTGATGAGATGGCACGAAATAGTGTTGCTGTCATTGGTGATTCAACCTTTGTGCATTCGGGTATTACACCATTAATTGATTTAGTATATAATAAAGGAACTGGTACGGTTATTATACTGGATAATAGGGTAACTGCAATGACCGGGCATCAAGATCATCCTGCAACAGGGAAAACACTTACGGGAGAGGATACACACGAGCTGGATCTTGAACTTTTGTGCAAAGCTGTTGGGGTAAAGCGGGTTAGAAAACTTGATCCAAAAAATATGGACGAGTTTGAAAAAGCTGTAAAAGAAGAAATTGCAGCTAAAGAACCTTCGGTTATTATTTCATTGCGGAAATGTATTTTGAAAAAATAGGGGAATATTTATGAAAAGTGTCATTTTTGCGGGAGTTGGTGGTCAGGGGGTTATCCTTGCGGGTAAGATATTAATGCAGGTTGCCATGAATGCAGGATATGATGTTAAGGAATCTGAAGTACATGGCATGGCCCAGCGAGGCGGTAGTGTTGATTGTCATGTATGTTTTGGGGAAAAGGTGTATTCACCATTGATTGAAAAAGGTACAGCCGATTTTGTTATAGCGCTGGAATTACTGGAAGCAATGAGGAAATTAGAATATTTATCAACAAATGGGACGCTTATTGTAAATAAATTTAAGGTTAATCCTGCGCCAGTTGAGGCAGGTTTAGCAAAGTATCCTGATGATATTGAGAGCTGGTTATGTAGTAATATTGGGAAATGCCATGTTGTGGATACAGCTAAGGTATTAAAGGAAGCAGGATCAAACAAAGCGGTGAATATAGTGATGGTAGGGATTTTATCTAATTTTTTGGAGTTTGATCAGAAGGCTTGGGAAGAAGCTATACGGCAGAGTGTTAAAGAGAAGTTTTTGGACATGAATATTAAAGCATTTAATTTAGGAAGAAAAATTCCATTATCATGAACTATCGCCAAAAAAATTTTTTTAAAACCCGGGTTTAAAATTATAGATTTGGCAATAGTAATCGTTATAAACAAAAGGAGTTATGATGAGGTACTATACATTAACTGTTTTTATTTGTTTATGTTTCATTGTTACCTGCAGTATGGGAAATCCTAAACAGCTCCATGAAAATTTGCCCAGTATGAAAGCTGTAAATAAGGTTGGGATATTGGTACGAATACCTGCAAGCAGTCCTGTTGAGTATACACGATATGTTACAACATTACAGTCCATGCTTGCTGGATATAAACAAATAAAAGAGATAGTTATTATTGATAGCGATAACGTTGCAATTACCACGTTTCAATCCAATGATGACCGATTTTATCAAACTTCATTAGATGGTGATTTTTTATACTATAAAGCAACAGGTATTGTTACTTCGTATTGCACTAAGAATAAAGCAGAACTGCAACTAATATTTGAAAAGGGTATTGATTTGCTGGCTATCTATGAACTGTATGGTGTGGTATCATATGGTATGGGATTTGTAGATTATGATTCGGTTTTTGTCATTATTGATAAAAACTTGAAGATTGTATATTTTGATTATAACCATGATAGAAAAAATACCAGTGAATTTTCTACGCAGGTGTTATGGGATTTATTGCTGAATGAGATGAATACACGATGTGTGCGTACATTGATGAAAATAGGTTTTTTAGATTAAATGCTATGAGATATTGACAAACTTATTGCTCATAAAAAAGTTTAGTTTTTTCCAGTGTTGTAATTGGTATAATAAAAATTAAATAAACTTGGAGACGGCGGGAGTCGAACCCGCGTCCTACAATACACACCTGCAGCCTCTACATGTTTATCCTGTTCGTTAATCTTTTCATTGGTTTGGGGAACAGGAACCCTTCTCAATGAGCAGATCCTTTTAAATTTGCTATTAAATCAGGATCAATTTTTAATAGCTATCCTCTGTATCTTACGCCTTTACCATCCCCAGAGGAGCAGAACAGGTAAAGACGCCCGCAGGGATTAAGCTGCGAGAGCTAAATCGTTATTTGCACTTATTTTAGCCTGCCAGTTTTAACGAGCCAGCAGAAACTCGACATGCAGCTACAGACACATACTTGCAGTCGAAACCAAAATCGTCCCCTGCATTATATAATATACAATAAGATTCATAATTGTCAATATTTATAGGAATAATTTTTTGAAGATGTTACAATCTATAATGATTTTTAGTAAATAAGTAGAAGTTTTTCATTGGAACACTATATCGAAGCTATTGTCATACCTTTTACAGGTAATGGTCGATTACATGAGATTACTTGGAAGCTATCATAGTGGGCAAAAGAGGTATTGTAGCGAGCGCTTTAATAATTAATAGGGAATAATCTAAAATAATTCAATGGAGGTTTAAATATAGAATAAAAAGATTAGAATTATTGCTCATCATGAATGGAAGGCAATTATACGAAGTGATATATTTCACACTGTGATATGATTAACAATAACTATCGAACATAATAAAAAAAATAATTTACGGTATAATGCCTGGTGTTGAGATGCTGTTGGGGGTGCATTTATTGTGAACGAATGTAAAATGAAGTGGGAAGGTATAACAGCATCACATAAAAATTAATTGAGAGGTTTAACTATGGAACAATTATATAAAAAAGCACTTAATCTTTCACTATTTACAATTGCCTATAATATTATTGAAGGGATTGTTTCAGTTGTTGCTGGTGCACTTGCAGGCAGTGTTGCGCTGGTTGGTTTTGGACTGGATAGCTTTGTTGAATCATTATCTGGTTTTATTATGATATGGAGATTTAAAAAACATGGTAAAGTAACAGAACAAGAGGAAGAAGTAATTGAAAATAAAGCTTTACGGTATGTTGGCTATACCTTTATTATTTTAAGTTTTTACATAGCATATGAATCAATAAGTAAATTGTATTATAAAGAAATCCCCAGCCCAAGTTTTATTGGGATTATTATTGCAGTTGCCTCAATAGTTGTTATGCCAGTATTGTATTATAAAAAAATAAAGACGGCAAAAGCAATAAATAGTAAAAGTTTATCATCAGATGCAAAAGAAACCTTAGCCTGTACTTTTCTATCGCTGGCTCTGCTTATTGGATTAGGACTTAATTATCTAAAAGGGTGGTGGCAGGCAGATCCTGTGGTCGGATTAGTAGTTACAATATATCTTATAAAAGAGGGGATAGAAATTTTGTCTGGAGAAGAAGAAGATTGATAAGTAGAAAAAAGCTTGTTATTTTTTTTGTTTTTTCTATGGTGGTAAGGTTGGCGTTAAAAACAACTTTATATAATATATGAGGTAACTATGAGTTGCACAGTTATTATAGGCACACAGTGGGGTGATGAAGGCAAAGCCAAGATGATTGATTTTTATTCGCAGAAAGCCGATATTATCGTTCGTTATCAGGGTGGTGCTAATGCAGGACATACAGTGGTAGTCAATGGCAAAAAGCATGTTTTTCATCTTATACCATCAGGTATTTTGCACAAGGACACGGTTTGTGTCATTGGCAATGGTGTGGTTGTTGATCCTGTGCAGCTTATTGAAGAATGTCAGTTGCTTGAAAATGAAGGCATTGATGTGCGAAAACGCCTTTTCATATCCGATGCGGCGCATCTCCTGTTGCCATTCCATAAAGAGCTGGATGGAGCAATGGAAGAGGCACGTTCCAATAAGATTGGAACCACCAAACGTGGCATTGGCCCCTGTTATGCTGACAAGTGTTTACGTGTGGGTATAAGGGTTGGAGATATCTTTGATGATGACTATTGTAAAGAACGCATTACCACTGCATTGGCAATAAAGAACTCTCAATTTGAGCGATGTTATGGTAGAGAAGGCTTTACCTTTGCTGAAATATATGATCTGCTTGTGGCATTTAAAGACTATGCAGGGGCTTTAGCCATCAATACCCCCTATTACCTGTACAATGAAGCTAAAAAGGGTAAAAACATATTGCTTGAAGGTGCTCAGGGCAATGCCCTGGATATTGATCATGGCACCTATCCATTTGTTACTTCATCCAATCCAAGCATTGGCGGGGCGATAGTTGGTTCTGGATTAAACCCTTTTATGATACAGGAGGTTGTTGGAATTACCAAGGCTTATGTGACCCGTGTTGGGGAGGGGCCATTCCCTACCGAGGACAAAGGAAGCGATGGTGAGTTAATACGACAACGTGGTGGAGAGTTTGGCGCAACTACCGGCCGTCCACGGCGGTGTGGCTGGTTTGATATTGAGCTATTAAAGCATACCATACGGATAAATGGGATAACAACCATAGCTTTAACTAAACTGGATGTTTTATCTGGTTTTAAAACAATAAAGGTTGCAGTAGGATATTCCATAAATGGCAAAAAAATTGACTATTTCCCTTCAGCGATGCAGGATAAGATAGTACCTATATACGAAGAGCATCCCGGGTGGGATGAGGATATTGCCGGGTGTACATCGTTTAAAGCATTGCCGGTAAATGCACAAAACTATGTGCATTATATTCAGGATACATTGCAGGTGCCCATTTCAATAATCTCGGTAGGTCCGGATAGGGTCAATACTTTTGAAATAAAATGATGCTGAGTACTTATGACAAATGAATAACTACTCAACATGGTGGAGCAATTTTTTAATATTCATGCAAAAGAATATTGTGTAACGCTGGCTTTTCTCTATGGCTCATGGGCGCATGGATTACAACGGAATAATTGGGATATTGATATTGCCATTATGATAGAAGAAACAGATGAGGATGAAATATTTCAAAAAATTATTGCAATGACATTAGCATTGTCAGAATTGCTACAATATGAGGCTAATGTATTATACATTGACCATGATTTGTCCAGACCAATGCCTGAATTTAATTATGCAAAAGGCAGAATTCTTGATTCTGTTGCTTTTATAACAAATGAAATGAATGAATTTGATTCAAAATATAAAAAAACTATACATAATCTTTGAGTATCTCCAGCATTGCAGTATCAACATTTTGATAGTGTTGTACTATGGCATAGTAAAGCTGATCAATCTTAAAATTGGGGTAGTAATCAGATAGATAGCGATACATGCCAGTTCTTCTTCCAATAATAAATTTATCCTGATCCTCTTTTTCCATTGCAAGAAACTTATCAATCGTGGAAAGCATTGCTGCTGTATCATGAGGGAAAGTCCCTTCAACATCTTCAAGCAGATTCATTATGTGATCACTTTGCAAGGTACTGGTGATGCCATTGCAATGCTCTATAAATGTGCGTATCTCCAAAACCTTCTGAACCTCAGATAGTGGTGTCCACTGACCTTTTTGCATCATGTCGTATAGTGGAGTTCCCGGTATGGGAACGGTGCTGCGCAGACGTACAAATGTTGGATTGACCGTGTTAATAACTGCCGCGCTCTGGATGGCATTTTCTTCCATGTATTCTTTGCCACCCAGCCCTGGCATGTAATAGTACGATACATCAAAGCCTGCCTGCATGGCTTTTTGTCCTGCATCGATGAGCTGTGCCTGAGTGGTCCCTTTTTGTACCAGTTGAAGTACGGGGTCAGAACCTGATTCCATCCCGATGTGAAGTCGGGATAGCCCTGCCTGCCGTATGGCTATTAAATCTTCAAGCGACTTTTTACTGACAGTACTGGCACGTGCATAGGTGGTAATGCGTTCAACAGCAGGAAAACGGCTGGTAATATGGTGAAGGATGGTTGTTATATCCCTGGTCGATAGCACCAGTGAATTTGCGTCCTGTAAAAAAACCGAATGTAAGCCATAAGCCATCCAGAATGCAACCTGTTCATAGTAATACAACGGTGTATCATCATTTCCTTTTGCTTTTTGCAATGTTTGCTGTGTGATGGTGTTACCGGCAACTTCACCAATACGCTGTGCAATGGTATAGATGGAATCAATGTCGTTGAGTACATCTTCAATGGCTCTACGAGAAAAGGTTTGTCCTTTATAGGTATGGCAGAACGCACACTTATTCCACGTACAGTTGCGGGTTATGCGGATTAGTATACTGTACGCCTCAGATGGTGGACGAATGGGACCTAATTCGAAAGCATAGGACATAGTTATAACCTCTCAATGATAATTATACCATAAAAATAAATATTTTTAAGTAAAATTAGCTATTCAATTATACCTGCAGTATCCTCCAATACAATAGCTATTGTACACATAGCAAATAAATAGAGGTGGTACTATTTTGCTTGATAATACTGTACTGTACCTCATATATAGTATATCACAACTACTTTCATCTGATGGGGGTATTACATGCAGGGTACAAAATTGGAAACTATTGCTTTAGAGAATGGCATAACGTTATCATGGGATGAGTTTGCAAAGGGAACTTTTATAGAACATAATGGAATATATTGTACTGAAATTGGGAAAGGCTATGCTACCGGTGAGATAGTTATTAAAAAAGAATTGCTTAACCCTGCTGGTATAGTGCATGGCGGTGTAATCGTAACACTGGCAGATACTGTTGCGATTATAGGGTGCGGTTACCTGTATGAAGCAATAAATATTACTACCGTAAGTATCTCTGTTTCTTTTGTAAAAGCTGCTGTTTCAGGAACAGTGGTGGCAAAGGCAAAGGTTGTATCAAAAGGCAACAATTTATCGGTGTGGCAGGTTGATACCTACAATGAAGATAATGAATTGATTGCCGTTGTTACGGTGACATTTGCAATAAAGAAGTGAAAGAAAAAATGCTTGCAAAAATAAACCATCATAATGATGGTGATAAACCACATGGATAGCACTTGATTTTTTTATTATTTATGCTATATATAAAACATATCATATAACTACTAAAGAAAAAATAGTAATATTATAACAGGAGATGATACATGGAAGAAAATAAGGTATATTGTGCTAATTGTTTATATTGTACCGTTTTCAGACATTATGAAGGTGACAGCAAAACTTTTGTGCTTCGTGTGCGGTGCAATAAAAAACAATGGTTGAAACGCTCGGGCGAAGAAAAAGTTCACAAATATTTTACAGTAGCCCGGCGTACAATGGACGAATGCGATTACTATACCGAGACAGGTGACCTCTATCCCTACATAAAAAATTTAAGGAAAGCATTACCGGTCAAGGATGAACTTTACCAGATAGAATCCCATTAACAGTAACTATCGCCAAACACCCGGAATAGTTGTACCACATATACATTTACCATCATGGAGATTGCTGCTTATAACGTTAAAACCACCACGGATAATCAGGTCCCGCCCACATGATGGGCATCGTGTTATTGAACGTTCCCGTATATTACCTAAGTAGATATAGTGTATCCCTGAGCGATATGCTATATCGTAAGCATTTTTTAAAATTCGCAGAGAAGTTGGTGGTATGTTTGTCATCCTGTGGGATGGGTGAAAGGCGGTAAAATGGAGAGGCGTTTGTGTACCCAGGTGCTCCACAAACCAGTCAACAAGCATTTGAATTGACTTGCTGTCGTCATTATAGGTTGGTATAACAAGATTGGTAACCTCAATCCATACATTCATCTGTTTAAGGATGGTTAATGTTTTTAAAACAGGTTGCAGCCTTGCTTTGCATACTGTTTTATAAAAGTCATCATCAAATGCCTTTAGATCAACATTTGCCGCGTCTATGTGCTGGTACAGTTCACGCAGAGGCTCTTCATTGATATAGCCATTGGTAACCATCACATTTTTTATACCTTTTTCATGGGCTTTTATAGCAGTTTCAAGAACATACTCAAAGTTTATCCCTGGTTCATTATAGGTATACGATATAGAAGCGCATTCATATTGCAACGCTAACCTTACACAATCATCAGAGGTAAGCGTATTGCAAAAAACTTCTCCAGGCAGGCTGGTAGATAATTCCCAGTTTTGACAATGCATGCATTGAAGATTACATCCTACGGTGCCCAGTGAATACGACCTGCTCCCTGGTAAAAAATGGTACAGTGGTTTTTTTTCTATGGGGTCAACATGTACTGCACAAGGTTTTTCGTAGATGAGTGAGTATAGTGTGCCACCTTTATTCTGGCGTACACCGCATATACCTGTTTTCCCTTCCTTGATGATACAATTGTGAGGACATAATACACATTGCACACTGTCCTCACCGTGTAAGTGATAATACTGAGCCTCTTTCATGAAGCGTTTAAACCTTTAGCGATAGTTACCAGATAAACGGTTATATGCATTACGGTAATCCTGATTATTGGGATCACGCTTTAAAGCTTCACCGTACCAGTAGAGAGCTTTGTTTGTATCCTGAAATTTGTTTTCATAAAGCCAGCCTAAATATCCTGCTGGCCATGCATAGTCGCTATTATCATTATGAGCTTTTTCTAAATAGGGTACTGCGTCATTATTTTTGCCCAGTTGAACCAGACACCATCCCATGTTAGCTAAACTATACCGGTATGAAGGATCATACCGTAACGATTGTTTAAAGTAATCTGTTGCTTTGTTGTATTCAGCTTTTAATAGATATACGTATCCAATCTCGCTTAATGTTTGTGCGTCATCCTTCTTTAACTTTAAAGCTTTGAAGAAGGTTTCCAGAGCTTCATCAAGCCTGTTTAGATTACGGTATCCTATCCCCAAATTTCTAAGCCCCTGTATGTAGTTAGGGTATTTTGATACAGCCATTTTGTACATTTCCAATGCCTTATCATACTGTCCGCGTTTTTCATAAATGACACCTAAATTCATATAGCCTATAACATAGTTGTCATCAATATCAATGGCATTTTTGATGTATGAGTATGCGGTATCCAGATCTCCCCGGTCCAGGTAGATAATCCCTAAGTTATTATGTGCATCCACTAAAAACTTATTCTTTTCAATTGCCTGTTTTAAATACATTTCAGATTTAGGAATATCATAGGCAAAAATTTTACTGAGCAGTAGATATGCTTCACCATTATTTTCATTAATTTCTAAAGCCTTTCGGGTTTCTTCTTCACATAATGTCCATTTGTTGGTTATCTTTTTTTCATCAACTTCCTGATAATAACGGGCTAATGAAAGATGAGCTTCGTCTAAATTTGGATTAAGGGCTAACGCTTTTTTGCTGCTCTGGAATGATTTTTCGATGAGTGCAGGATCAGTGATATTGTGATATTCTCTCAGCTCCCATGAACGCAGAGAGTACGCTTTGCCAAGCCCGGCATACGCAATAGCATAATTGGCATCAATAGAGATGGCTTTCTGGTACATCTCGATGGCTTTTGAATAATTTAGCTGATACAATAAATATTTTTGTCCTCGTACAAAATATTCATAAGCACTAATATTATTGGTATCATTTTGAACAATTTTATTTTTTGTTTCAGTGGTAATAGCTGTATCATTTTTATCAATGATTCCCAGTGCAATGGAATCCTGTAGGTTAAAAATATCGTTGATAGTTCCTGTTACCTGTACCTGATTAATAACAGCATGTGACTGCACATCTACAATTTTTGCTGTTATGCGAATTTGATTGCCAGATTTCTGGAAATTACCAACCACCAGGATGCTTGCACCTAACGCTTTGCCTGCTTCTACAGTGTTTTCATCTATAAGTCCCGATTGCGAAAGCTGTAACTCGCCAATTATCTTATCAACATTAACGCGGTCCACAAGAATATATTCCTGAACATTTCTGAGTTTATACGAAATAGTATCAGCAATACCTATACACAGCCAGTCATATGCTGCATCTTTTGAAAGATTGGTAAATGCAGTGACACCTATTACTTTTTTGCCTGGTATGGCGCTGGCTATACATGCTATGCCAATTATCAACACAACCACCGCTTTTTTAAAGGATTTCATAGACCCTCTCATACTGATAAATGTGGGATGATATTAATATTAAAATGAAGCGTATTGTATCATTACATTTTTCTAAAATAACAATAAAGTAACTTCATTTCTAGATAGTATACTAAAGGTGGTTGAAAAAGTCATGCAAAAAATTAATTTATATATATACTTCTCGTGGTTTGCTTCCCTGCTGGGGACCGATATAGCCTAATTCTTCCATCCGCTCAATGATGCGGGCTGCTCTGTTGTAACCAATAGATAAACGTCGCTGAAGATAAGAAGCTGATGCCTTTTTAGTGGTTTCAACAATCTTCACAGCCTCAATGAAAAGGTCATCTTCACTTTCCTCATCATCGTCGTCAAATTCCACAAGGCTCTGTTCAATGTCAACATAATGAGGATTGGCTATTTTCTTTAAGAATGCTACTACTGATGACAGCTCATCCTCAGAGATATAAGCGCCCTGTATGCGTATGGGAAAAGAGCTCATTGGCGACTGATAGAGCATATCGCCCTTCCCCAGCAGCTTTTCAGCACCATTTTGATCAATGATGGTTCGGGAATCAGTCTTCTGGGCAACCTGAAATGCTATCCGAGCGGGGAAGTTTGCTTTTATGATTCCGGTAATGATATCAACGGACGGCCGCTGGGTTGCCAGTACCAGATGAATGCCCACAGCACGTGCTTTCTGAGCAATGCGTGTAATATACCCTTCTATCTCTTTGGCAGCAACCATCATCAAGTCGGCAAGTTCATCCATAATAATAACGATGTACGGTAGATATTCACCGCTTTTATTTCGCTCTACCATCTGATTGTAGCGGTCAATATCACGGGTATTGTATTCAGAAAGCAGATAGTAGCGACGCTCCATCTCTAACATGGTCCACTTTAATGCTTTAGGTACCATAAAAGGCTCAATAATGACAGGTGTTAAAAGATGAGGAATACCATTATATACCTGTAATTCCACTAATTTTGGGTCAACCATAATAAAGCGAACATAATTAGGGTCATAGTTGTACACCAGGCTTGTTATGATAGAATGCACACATACCGATTTGCCTGCACCGGTTGCACCAGCAATAAGAAGATGGGGAAGTTTTTTTAGATCAATGATGACCGGTTTCCCCATGATATCTTTGCCAAGCCCCACTTTAAGACGTCCTGATTGATGAGCATATTCCTGTGATGTAATAATATCTTTTACAGTAACGGTTTCCCGCACCTTGTTGGGGATCTCTACGCCAATTGCTTTTTTGCCCGGGATTGGTGCAACAACCCTAACACGCGATGCGGCAAGCGCCATGGCAATATCATCAGCAAGCCCTGCAATGCGGTTAACTTTAATACCCGGAGCTATCTGTAACTCGTAGAGGGTAATTACAGGCCCACGATTAACGTTGACAACTCTTGATTCAATGCCAAAATCTTTAAGCGTATTAACAAGCAGCTCAGAGTTTTTTACTACTTCCTGCTTGTAGCCAGTTTCATCGTGTGAGTTGTATTGCCGTAAGTAGTCCACCGGAATGCTGTAGTGCTGATTGATAGGTATTGCTTCAAATACATTGCGTGCAACCATATCTTCATTATTGCTAATTGCTTCATTAACTTGCTCATCATAAATATCATTTTCACTTATATCGGGCATTGTGTTTTCAGCAATTTCATCAGATTCAGGTAATGCGATAGTTCCCCGGGATTGGGAAATATCATCCTTTATTTTTACTGCTATATTTGTACCATTGGTTGTTTCGGGTACTTGTTCGTTTTCTGCATCTGGTACGATATAGGCTGTTTCAATGTGCTGTTGAACATATCCATTGGTGGTATCACCCATACCATGGATAGAAGATATATCCTTCAATGGCATAATAACCGATAGTTTGTTTAAATCATCGATAGCAGCCGGGATGGTGTTATTATCATTAAGGATATTATCATATTCAATCAGTTTAAGCTTTTTTTTACCAGTTTTATTATAAATAGTGATTTTTGTTTTTGTAATCCATGGTAATTTTTTATCAGAGTCAAAATGCTTAATATCAATAAGCGGAATTGAATCTTTTTGTTTAAAGATGATTATTTTTTTATAAATAATGGCAAAGATCTTTGCCAATGAATCAATGCTATTGTTATTTAAAATATAACTTAATGATACAATACCCAGTAATAGTAAGGAAATCAGCATCAGGGTGATAGTTACTATCCATGTACCGGTTAATCCCATAATAGTTATCAGTACACGATATAATGCCATTCCTACTATACCGCCTGTATAAGGAGTGATGGTTTCAGGATATAGTACGGTCACAAGAAGAGAAGCAACAACCATACAAAACGATAGTGAAAAGATATGCTCCAGCACAGGTTCTATAGATTTATATTTTGCTAATCCCCAACCCGCTAAAATCAGAATAGCCACGGTGCAAAATGATGCTAATCCAAATGAGATACGAAGAACCTGCGCAATAATAACACCCAGGGGTCCTAACATATTCCCTACAGGAGCATTGCTCAATGCGTCATAGTCGGAAATATGGAAGGTGGCAAGCGACAAAAAGATAATTATGGCAAAACCCCATAACACCAGACATACTATTTCAGCCATCCGATTTGACATAGTTCTATTGATGTAAACTCCCCAAAATAAAATTATGTGCAATTGCCACGCTGGACTTGTTTAAGCATCGTTTTCTTAAACTGGGATCCTGAAATGATCCCGAAACCAGTTCAGGACATGATTCAGGATGACTATCGACAACTATCGTTAAACACAATGAGTATATAGTATGCATAATGATACAATACCAATCCCTATGGTGTAATAGCCAAAATAGTTCAAATGCATCATTTTAAGCATAACAAGTAAAAGTTTCAACGATAACAGTGCTGCAATAAATGTAACAACCATTGCTATAATAGTTGGCACAACTATCTGGTAAATACCATGTATGGCAAAGAGCTTTCGTGATTCAAGAAGCCCTGCGCCGGCAATTACCGGTATGGCCATTAAAAATGAAAATTTGCCGGCTTCCTCCGGTTGTAATCCTGCAATTAAGCCGCCTGCAATAGTGCTTCCCGAGCGTGAAATTCCAGGTAAAATAGCAACAGCCTGAAACAATCCTATCAATAGCGCCTGCCAATAGTGCATCTCTTCACATTTTCGGTTTTTTCTGGTTAATGTATTAGCCTTTATCAGCATGATGCCGTTTGCTACAAGAAGCATACTCACAATAGCGGGGCTTGCTATAACAGCTTCTATATAGTCATTCAATAGTATGCCAATAATAACTGCAGGGATTGATGCTATGATAATATGTACAACAAACCTGCAATTGGGCCCCCAATTTTTTTTATATATTTCGGCGATAGTTCCATTAATCAGGGCAACGATATCATGATAGTAAAAAAAGATAATTGCACCCAGACTTGCTAAATGGAGTGCAACATTAAAAAAAAGTTTTATTCCTTCATCCATGCCGCTGAAGATGGAATTAAAATATGGGATGGATTCAAGAAGTGCCAGATGACCAGAAGATGATACCGGTAAAAATTCAGTAATACCCTGGATGATACCCAGGACGCAAAACATCACAATACCATATGCCATGTTAGATCTCCTGAATGATAGTTTCTACCAATGGGGTGTTGTTGGTAAATCGGTGGGCAATCATTTTAACAAGCTTTTTTACCGCTACCGACAGATTTTCTGAAGAAGCGTTTTGTGCCAGATGTTTTTCTATGGTGGCAATTAATTCTTTCTGGAGTACCTGTAAAAATTTATCATTTTTTAATCCTATGAAACCCTTGGCAATAATAGCAGGTGGATAAAGTAGCAAGCCGTCGCCAATGACAATACTTATAACAATAACTCCATCCGAGGATAATGTTTTGCGTTCAGCAATAACCTCATCGGTGATGTCACCAATATAGTTGCCATCGACATAGACGGTTGAAAGTGGGATGCTTCCCCTTTTTTCAAAACTTTTATCGGTAAGCTCAATGATATCACCATTTTTTGCCACAATAATATCTTTAGGTTTTATGTTGAGTGATTCGGCAAGCGCAGCATGTGCTTTTAAGTGGCGATATTCTCCATGAACAGGTAGAAAGTATTTGGGTTGAGTAAGGGTAATCATTAATTTTAATTCTTCCTGAGATGCATGACCGGATACATGAATATCCTCATCCTGTTCATAATATACTAAAGCACCTAGCTGCATCAATGAATTGATAACATTATAAACCATACGCTCATTGCCCGGTATAACCGATGCTGTTATCACCACTGTATCACCGGCACTGATTCTAAAATGCTTGTGTGTACCGTTTGCCATGCGGTGAAGAGCTGACATTGGCTCGCCCTGCGAACCTGTACACAGCACCACCAATTTTTTATAGGTGTATTTGCCGGTATCCTTTGCATCAATGATAAGATCTTTTTTATACTGTAGATATCCTAACTCGGTTGCTATCTCCACATTTTTCTGCATGGTAGTACCCGATATAACAACCTTACGATTGTATTTCTGGGATGCTTCAAGCACCTGCTGGATACGGTGAATGTTAGAAGCAAAACTTGCTACAAAAATACGTCCCTTTGATCTGGCAAATATTTCCAGAAGCTTCTTTTTTAATATAATTTCGGATGGTGTGTACCCTGGCTTTGTTGCATTGGTACTATCGCTTATGAGGAGCAGCACATCCTGCTGCCCGTACTCGGCAAAACGATGCAGATCGGCAACCTTTCCATCAACCGGAGAATAATCTATTTTAAAATCGCCTGTATGGATGATTATACCAAGCGGTGTTTTTATGGCAAGCCCCACACCATCGATGATAGAATGATTAACCAGTAAAAATTCAATGATAAATGGACCAATATGGATGGTATCTCTGGGTTCAATCTCGATAAATGTATGCTGGCTTACCGGCCGTTCGGCAAGCCTGCTTGCAACAAGTCCCAGGGTAAGCTTTGTAGCATATACCGGAACGTTAATTTTTTGGAGAAAGAACGGGATAGCACCAATATGGTCTTCATGACCATGAGTAATGATTATACCCTTAACTTTATGCTTGTTTTCCAGAACATAGGTAAAATCAGGGATCATAAAATCTATCCCTGGTGTTTCACCATTGGGGAATGATATACCACAGTCAATGATGAGCATCTCATTGTCGTACTCAATAACAAGCATATTGCCGCCAATGGCATGAAGTCCGCCTATAGGAATAATTCGTATCTTCTTTTCTTTCATAAGCCTGTGTGTCCAAAGCCTCCGTCATTTCGTTTTGTATCTGAAAGTTCAGCTACTACTGTAAAGGTAGCTGGTACTGTTTGAGCAATGATCATCTGTGCAATGCGCATATTGTTCTCTATGGTAAATGGTTTCTCACCTAGATTAATAACAATTAATTTTATTTCACCACGATAATCTGCATCAATAGTCCCCGGTGTGTTGAGTAAGGTAATGCCATGATTAATAGCAAGTCCACTTCGCGGTCGTATCTGTGCTTCATAGCCTGGTGGCAATTCAATGGATAATCCGGTTGGTATCAATACCCGCTGGAAGGGCTGGAGAATGACCGGTTTATCCAGAAAAGTATATATATCAGCACCTGATGCACTGTGTGTTACGTAATCAGGTTTTTTTGCACCATGTTTTAGCGTAATCTTTATTGTTATCATAATAATTATATTGAATTATGAATAAATTATATCATGCCATGATATAATTGTTGACATTTTTTTTAATTAGTATATAATTTTTTTAGAAATTAATCTATTATAATTTGTTTTAACAAAACAATGCATGGGACATACTATGCATAAATAGAGTCATAACGTATTGGTACCGTAAAAAAAACAAGAAAAATTTAAGGGATAGTCATGGAAGATAATGGCTTAACTTTTTTTGAAGAAACAGAATTAACGCCTGAAACGTTTGCAGGACTTGAAAAAAAGGTATATGACCTTCGCAACCTTCTGGAAATGGGTATAAGCCTTTCTTCCAATCTGCAATTTGAAAGCCTGGTTGAATCGTTATTATACAGTTGTATTGGTCAGATGTTTGTAGAGCAGGTTGCACTTCTTTTGCAGAAGGATATTGATGTAAACGATTATTACATACACATGACCAAAGGGTATGATACTGAATGTAAGAATGGTATCGTGTTACTTGAAACCAGCCCATTAATTGGATTTCTTGCTAATAACCCATATCCTATAGAATACGAAACGCTATTGGAATTGCCGGATATTGTTGAGGATTTAAAAGCAATAGCATTCTTAAATCCTTATATTGTAGTACCATTGAAATCAAAAGATTCATTGATGGGGATTTTGCTTTTAGGGAAAAAGATATCAGGGGAAGGGTTTACCAATTCAGAAAAAGAATTTTTACATTATGTTGCCCGCTTTGGCGCAGTTGCTGTTGAAAATTCACGTCTGTATTTGATGTCAACACTTGACCGTATGACACGGCTATATATCCATCATTATTTTGAAATCCGCCTCATTGAAGAGATGAAGCGCAGTCAGCGATATAATGTTCCGCTATCGCTTTTAATTAGTGATATTGATCATTTTAAACGATTCAATGATACCTATGGGCATGTGCAGGGTGATAGCGTTTTAAAAGAGGTGGCTCAACTTTTTTTAAAAGATTTACGTAAGATGGATATCCCTTCACGGTATGGTGGGGAAGAATTTGCAGTAATTTTGCCGCAGACAGATCTTGAGCAGGCAGGAATTGTTGCTCAAAGGGTGCGCAAATTGGTTGAGCAACATCAATTTAAAGGGCAGGAAGATGCTCTGCATGTAACTATCAGCATAGGTGTTGCACAGTATGACCCCAATAAGGATAAGGACACCAAGGGGTTCATAGCACGTACTGATAAGGCTTTATATAAGGCAAAACAGATGGGAAGAAATAGAGTTGCCCTCTTTAAGTAAAATGTCGATAGTAAATGGTATAGAATACATCATACCATGAAAGGATAAACAATGGATTTACTTGAACAGTTTAAAGAAGCGCTGAAACTGGAGCAAGAGGGTAAATTCCATGAAGCATTAACGTTATATACATCTATTATTACCGTGGATAATTCCTTCAGAGCAGCTTTGTTAAATTTAGGGTCATTGTATTATCGCATGAAACGTTATAGTGAAGCTCTGGATAGCTTTATGGGAGCACTTAAGCTTAAAGAGGATTATATTGTGCTATTCAATATAGGTACCCTTTTTTTCAGGATTGGACAGTATAAAAAAGCAATAGTGGCTTTGAATCAATGTAAAAAATTGAACTCTGATTTTGTAATAGCTTTGCTTGTAAAAGGTATAGCTTTTAGTAAGTTAAATCACTATAAAGCAGCTCTTGCATGTTTCAAGGAAGTACTGGAAAAAAATCCTGAAAATAAAGTTGCGTTGACAGCCATTGTCCTTCTTTTCTATGAACAAAAAAATTATAGTGGCGCATTATATTATTTGCGTAAATATGAAGGTTATTACAAATCATTTCGCTTCAAAGATATAGCACAGGATATAATTTTGAAATGTGCCAGACATGAGAGCGCTGAACTTATACATTTTTCATTACAGAAGAAAGAATTTAAAAAATTTGATGAGTTTGTAGCGACAGTTCCTGAAACAATTTTTAATGATAGTAAGGGCGATATTGCGTCAAAGATTAAGCACCTGGAAAAGCACATTAGAACAACACCTGAAGCAGAATCGCTGCTATCATTAAGCCTGTGTTACCTGTTTCAGGGGAACAGTCAAAAGGCGATTTATTATTTAGCACAGGTTACACAATCGAGTTGATAGTGTAGTCACAATAAAAAAAATGTAACCCCACCAAGAATTATTATGGCAATGACAATTTTTTTTGCAACCATAGGATAATTTTGCTTAATGTTACTCCAGACTAGTGCGCATACTACTCTACAGGAGTGGCATAGATAATAATATTTTTCAATGAAAAGTAAGGGATGTGGATTAAATATCCAATATTAAATATAGATGTATGATCGCAAGCTAATTACCATTTATTGTGTAGGCAATAACACTTCAGAGGGCGGTCCCATATGGTATTGACTGATGCCTCTGCTTCCAGTTCTTTTCGATACTTCGTTTGCGGTAAGGAATACAGGTAAATGCCTGCATACGGCATTTTGCTTCTTTGCAGAATCGTTAATGTTAATAAAGAGAAAGATAAAGGTGTTCAGGGGTGGCTCGTAGTGCTCAGCATAGGAGTTTAAGCAACGTTCAATCTTTGATGGTGACAGGTAGTTTATCCAATGTTCATAGATTCCTTTTCCCGGAGTTATTTATATATTACCAATAACTATCGAATATAATCGTATCTAAAAAAATACGGTAAACGAATTATTAATGGTACTATTAATCATTTATAAATATTAGGAATATAGTACACTGATAATAAAAAAGGCGCTTTTTTAAGGCGCCTCATCGGTGGTATCACTTATACTTATCCTGTATGATGGGATATCGTTCTTTTTTAAAATTTTTCTATATTTACTAATTTGATTTTCATCAAGGTTGGTTATTCGCACTTTATAAAAGTAACCTTCTTTTACAACTACAACTGGTTTATCAACAAGCCCTTCTATCTTTTCTTTTAATTTATCAGCATTGAGCTTTGAATAAAATGCCCCGGTTTGTATTGCAATGCCACTTCCAATGCTTGATTGTTCATAGGTGTTTTTCTGATAGTTAGTATCCTCAACAGCTTCTCCAAATACACCAACATCACTGGATTTGTTACCCGGCTGCGAATCATTGCCATATGATACTACGGATATCCCCACTTTTGCTTCACCTTTTTCAAGCATACCCAGATCTCTGGCAGCTTTATATGATACATCAAGTATCCTGTTTTTTTTGAATGGCCCCCTGTCGTTGACAGTAACCTGTATTTTTTTCCCATTCTCTAAATTTGTTACCATAATGATGCTGCCAAAGGGAAGCGTGCGGTGAGCAGCAGTATATTTGTTCATGTCAAATGGTTCGCCAGATGCAGTCAATCTTCCTTGAAATTCTCTTCCATACCAGCTTGCCATGCCAACCTGATAGTAGTTTGATTTTTCATCGGTGTTTGTGGCTGAAACATTTGGATTCATGTCTGAATAAACAGGCGAATCATTTGCAGTAGAATTTTCTTCATTCTGCCCAAAGGTAAATGTATCGTTGCGTTTGGTCATAACGCTGTTGGGCGCACATGATGACAAAAGACTGATCATGAGAACTATCGCCCATACTATATATACTGGATAATTACGCATAAATTTCCTCCTTGTAAAAGCCATGAAATTATACAGACAGTCATCCGGGGTATCTGCATAGTAATTATCGGAATTATGTAAATACTGCTTTATTTAATTTTCAAAATAAAAAATGATGCTTGACCAAATAGAGGTAATCCGCAAGGTTACCTTTGATTAAAAGTTTAAAAAAATATGTTATGAAGATAGTTGCAAGTAAACCAACCATTACACGAAAAGAATTAGAAGGAGTGCTGGATTGTCTTATCCAGGATAATTTAGCTTCGGGTTCTGTTGTTAAGCAGTTTGAGCAGGCATTGAGCACTACCATTGGCTTAAAGTATGCTCTTGCTACCAACTCAATTTATGGAGCTTACCATTGTATATTTTCTGCTCTTGGTATTACAGCCGGTGATGAGGTTATTATTCCATCATATTTTGATGCTGCACCGCTCAAGGCATGCCATGTTGTTGGCGCTATCCCTGTTCTGGTTGATATTGCCGAAAACTGTTATCATCCATCAATAGAAAATATACAGGGAGCTATCACACAAAAAACAAAAGCGATAGTTATTGGGCATACATTTGGCTTTCCAGCGCAGTTAGACCTTAATGATAGTGCAATTCCATGCATTCTTGATATTTCCCATGCTATTGGTATGGATGCTGGCGAGCTTTTTGATACAGCGCCATCATTTGCAGTTGCATCGTTTGCTCCATCAATGATGATTACCACGGAAATGGGCGGTATGATATTTACCAATAATTCGCGCTATTTTTCATATATTCGCGATATACGGAATGGAATGCCCCGTGAACATATTGCTGGATTTGAATATTGCATGAGTGATGTGCACGCTGCAATGGGTATAAATCAGTTGCTTAAATTAAAGGATTTTGTTAAACGAAGGCGTTATATAGCTCGCATATACTACGATGCATTGAGTAAAACCCATCACAGTACCTTTTATGCTTTTAGTGAGCACTTTACCTATCAGGTATTTCCTGTTTTGTTTGATGCTCAGCCAGATATTGTTGATAAGTACTTTAAAAAAAATGCAATAGAGATTTATCATCCAATTGATGTGCCACTGCATCAGTATATGAAACTGCGTAATCTTGATTTTCCTCATAGTGATAGATTGTCCAAAAAGCTGTTTTCATTGCCAATGTATCCTGCTCTGACAAAACGAGAAATAGAAAAGGTTGCAAGGATAGTAACCATGCTTGCCTGAAAGATTCAGGTAATTATTCATGGGGCAGATTGTTGTCAATAGAAGAATTGAAATCATGGTGATAGTATACGTATTGTTGAACTGGTTATAGTTTTTGTATGGTTCAGTAAAGGTGATAGTAGTTTATTATTGTGGCATTGTGGTATCGGAAGGTTGTGTATTGCTCCATATTGTTAAAACAAGTTTACAATTATATTGATTTGATTATAATATTATTCCATGCATTATTATATTGTTGCGAGGTGAAAATACCATGTATATACTAACAGTTGAAGATTATATCTCAGCCGCCCACCAGCTTATAGGGTATAAAGGCAGATGTGAAAATATTCATGGGCATAACTGGAAGATTGAAATATCGGTGTGTGGTGAAAAGCTCAATGACATAGGAATAATGATTGATTTCCATGATCTTAAAGCCATGATTAAAGAAGTTCTGGATGAATTTGATCATAAAAATTTAAATGACGTCGATGCATTTAAAAGTTTAAATCCCAGCTCGGAACATTTGTCAAGGATTATCTATGAAAAGATGAGTATCAAACTGGGGCAATATTCAAAAGATAACAATACAGAAATAAAATTATTGAGTATAGTGGTATGGGAATCGGCAACATGCCGTTCTGCATATCAAAAAAATTTTTTGATTAGTACTTGATTTTTTTTGATAGTTGTGATTTGTGGTTGTGTAATAAACAATAAAATAAATTTTATTATTATAAAGGAGTAAAAGTATTATGAAGAAGATTGCATCTCTTATTCTTATCGCTGTATTTGCAGTTGCTGTAGCATTTGTTGGCTGCAAAAAAGAAGAAGCACCAGCTCCAGAACAGCAGGTTCAGGAACAGCCAGCA
>Ga0208198_1001251_pt1 | contig 23167 bp, 20 predicted proteins | sample AD_JPNTR2_MetaG_FD_184446 | JGI IMG/M metagenome (GOLD analysis project Ga0208198, IMG submission 184446) | Active sludge microbial communities of municipal wastewater-treating anaerobic digesters from Japan - AD_JPNTR2_MetaG (SPAdes) (version 2) | ecosystem: Engineered > Bioreactor > Anaerobic...
GCTTCTTCTTGTCGGTGTTCCTCGTTCGAACATCCTGATGGTCGATACCAAGGGTGTGATCTACCGCGGGCGAATAGAAGGAATGAATCCTTACAAAGAGAGGTTTGCCGCCGACACGAAGCTGAGAACGTTGGAGCAGGCGATGGCAGGTGCCGATGTCTTCATCGGGGTTTCGCAGAAGGACCTGATTACGCCTGCCATGCTTCTGAGCATGAACGCTCGACCGATTGTCTTTGCCATGGCTAATCCCGACCCGGAAATATCTTACGAGCTTGCTCGTGAAACCCGTCCGGATCTGATCATGGGAACGGGCCGCTCCGACTACCCCAACCAGGTCAACAACGTCCTCGGCTTCCCCTACATTTTCCGCGGCGCGCTGGACGTCGGCGCCCGGCAGATTAACAACGAGATGAAACTGGCCGCTGCTCGAGCACTGGCCGCGCTAGCCCACGAGCGGGTTCCCGACATTGTTTCGCGAGCCTATGACGACCAGGAGTTTCATTTCGGACCGGAATATCTCATTCCAAAGCCTTTTGATCCTCGGGTCCTTTTGTGGGAAGCGGCGGCGGTTGCACAAGCCGCGGTTGACAGCGGTGTGGCCCGGGTGACTGAGTTTGATGTCGAGAAGTACCGGGAATCGCTAGAGAAGCATTTCGGTCGTAAGCACGAGGTTATGGGGACAGTGATTTCCAGGGCCAGCCGCCTCAAGAAGAGGATCATCTTCCCCGAGGGCGAAAACGAGAAGGTGATTCTCGCCGTTGAAGTGGTGCTCAACCGTAAAATGGCCGAACCGATCTTGGTTGGCCGGCGGCCTCAAATCGAGCAACGGCTATTGGCGCACGACTTGGATCCCGCACGGCTCCAGATTGTCGATCCCAGTGAAAACCCGCACCTGCTTCGAGAATACGCTCAGCAGTTGTTCTCTCTTCGTCAGAGAAAGGGGATAACTCCAAGCCTGGCGGCGGAAATGGTGAACGACCCAGGCAATTTCGGGTTGATGATGTTGCGGAATGGCGCGGCTGATGGTTTACTGTGGGGATTGGAAGGCACCTACCCGGAGAAGCTGCGACGCTCTCTGGAGCTGATCGGGAAACGGGCGGATGTCCATCGCCTGTTCGGTCTGATGATCATGGTGCTCAAAGACAAACTGTTTTTCTGCGCCGACACCTCGGTGAACTTTGACCCGACCGCCGAGGAACTCGCTGATATCGCCTTACTCAGCGCGGAGGTCGCCACCTACTTTGGAATCACTCCAAGGATTGCTTTGCTGTCCTTTTCGAATTTCGGCGCTGTACGGAACGCCCAGACATTGAAAGTTCAAAAAGCAGTCGAGTTGGTCAGGAGCTTGCGGCCCGGACTGGTGGTGGACGGGGAGATGCAGGTGGGCACAGCGCTTAACGAAAAAATGGCCGTTTCAAACTTCCCGCAGTCGCAGATTCGCGGTGATGCCAATGTCCTGATTTTTCCGGAATTGAATTCAGCGAATATTGGCTACAAGCTGCTCCTGCATACCGGATCGGCCGAGGTAATCGGACCAGTTCATCTTGGGATGGCCAAACCCGTGAATGTCGTCGAACCTTCGGTCACCGTGAGTGATATCGTTCACATGACTGCAATAACCGCCACCATGTCGGAGTTCTGTTGCCAACCTATTCGGGAAGAGAAAGTCTTCTGGCCAGACGAGGCCAAAGTGTAAGGCTCGTTTCCGGATCTGTCTCCCGCGGATAGCGTCGATTACACGGATAACACGGATGATATCAGCCTTGTTTCTCCTGGTCTTCCTTCTCCCGCGCCGCTGCCTCGGCCAGCTGCTCTTCATACCACTCGGCGTGGTGTGACCGCGCGTTATCCTCGGGCATTTTCCCGGTGATCCAAGTCCAGCTCATGGGGTACTCCCGGGGATGAAAGATCGTGAAGAAAAAGTGCCAAATCAGGATGGCAAGAGTCGCCAACCAGGCTTCGTAGTAATGCACCGTCTGGCTGACTTGTACGATCCACGAGGGAAACCATGCCACGGCGGTAGCCGGAAACCACAGGACAAAACCGGTTAGCGCCATGATGACCGTGCCCCACACGAGTGCCCAGTACTCCGCTTTCTGGGTGTAATCATATCGGGTGAACTTGACATGTTCCGGGCGTCGCCACAGGTGATATCTCATCTGGTGGATGAAATCGGTGACGTCTCTCCATCGCGGGATCATGGAAACAAACTCTTCACGGCCGCGCCGATGGACCCATACGTACAAGACGTGCGTGAAAGCGAGGCCAATCAGGATAACGGCCAGGACACGATGGATTACGGATCGCACGTATTCGGTCATGCCCAGCCGGGCCAACTGTTGAACCCACCACGCTTCCGGAAAACGCAAAGCGAATCCCGTCATTACCAGGCCGATAAAGGTGACTGCCAGGATCATGTGTTGCGCAATCTGAATCCGATCCATCCTCAGGAATCCTGGCGCCGCCTGCTCCGCCCGCTTCTTCTCGACGAGGTAATAATTCAAAATGATCCCGTTGTGGACCAGCATGCCTCCTATGATCAGGGCGATCAGCACGATATATGCATTGCGCACCCACCTGACTGGAGGATTGGCCGCGAGCGATGCGGTTCGATGCGTGTAACTGGCTGCAAACGCTGCGGTCGCATCTTCATGACACTGCCTGCAAGTCTCGGTCACATTCCGCGGACTCACGGTTGAAGCCTCGTCCCGAGGCGGCAGTACCCAGTGTGCCGTATGGCAATCAACACAGGTGGCAGCGTCTTCGGCTCCTGAAAGCGAAGCCCACCCGTGGTAGCTGTCCACGTAGGTTTCGACGACATAATCGGCGATGCCGTACTTTTCCGTGATCCGTGGGTCATTATGGCAAGCTCCGCATGTCTCCTTCGCCTGTCGAGCTGCAAATGTGGAAGCCTGAGGATCACCAGGAGAAAGGATCAAGTGCTCACCATGACAGGTATTGCACGTAGGGCTTTCCCTGATACCGGCATGAAGCGCCCGGCCATGGATCGACCGTTCATATTGCTGCTGTACCTCGGCATGACATTTGCCGCACGTCTTGTCGACGTTTTGAGGGTTAATGCTTGAAGTCGGGTCAAGCGGACCCTTCAGGTCATGCACCCCGTGGCAGTCCGTACAAATTGCGGCCGACACGTTCCCCATCCGGGCGGCCCGGCCATGAATTGAAGCGGCGTAGCTTTCAGCGGTTCTCTCCAGTCGAACCAGTTGATCCGTCAAGAGCCCCGCTTCCCCGTGGCATGACGCGCACATTTGGGGAATATTCTGTCTGGCGGTCATCGCGTCTGGGTTACTGGAAGGGAGAATGTCGTGTGCACCGTGACAACCGGCACAGTCCGGCGCTCGTTCATTGCCTCGATTTCGGGCGTAGAAGTGCAGGCTGGTCTGGTAGACCTGTTGCACATCCTCATGACAGGAAGCACAGTTTGCCGGCGCCAGGTCCTCTGCATGAGGGAAGTCGGTCACCCCCGCTAAATCCTGGTGGCAGTCAGCACAGGCGAAACTGCCATGGACAGAGTTATTGAAGACATCGGGCAGCACAACCATTCTTGCTGCATCCGCGCCTTCAAACATCGACGCTTCCGCATGGCAGTCATAGCAAGGCTGATTCTGATCGTCCTGTGCGGTCAGTGCACCCACGAATGCAAGTGCTATGAAAACCGACTGAAACGCTAAACGACCCATTTTCACCAATCCACTGCTCCGAAAAATGGCGGGGTCGGTCGAAAGCCACCCGGTCATCTCGTGTTCCACGGACCAACCGAAATGACTGGTAAAGCCTATCCATCTTTCATCGGGCGGCTGAAGGTCCTGCTGGCACAACCGTCCCCTACGGCTTATCCATCGTTACGCGAAAGCCGAAAGTCGCCAAATTCGTACGATAATCCTGCGGCAGGAACCGCACTTTTTCGTTATAGTCGTAGTAATTCCACTGTCCATAGAATGCCAGCCGCTCGTGGACCGGAACTTCGAGCCGGACAACCGGTCGATGATAGTTCAGCGGAAAATCACCGGTGGTTCCCCAAACCGAGTACCCGAGGCTCAAACTGGCGTTTCTGATAAGGACAAGCGACACCAGGACGTTTCCGAAATTCCCTTTCTCACGATAGAAAAACCGGTCCAGCTGCAGAGTCTGCGGAATCACGTAAAAGATGTTTGTGTTGAAGTTGCTTCGCTCGAAGCCACCGGAGAACGAAATACGGGGAGTGGCGGCATAAGTGAACTCAAGCGCATAGTTGCGCTGCCGCGAGGTGAAATCCAAATCGGGAATGTCATTATCGGTGTCGAACAGGGTCACGTTCCCGCTGAACTCCAAAGCCTCGAATGGTGAAAACCGACCGCGCAGCCGAGCCCGATGGAAATCCGTGACATCGGTCCTGATGATCGGGCGGTCGGTCGTTCCGTATTCGTATTCGGCAGAAATGCGGTTCCGCATGGAGAAGTCATAGGAAAGACCGGTGATAAGCACGTTCCGGTCAAATCGAAATTCTTCCTGCACACCGATCTCTCGTCTTTCAAAGCGATGGCCGAGGCGTGCGACTAACCGTGGAGTCACGGAGAACAGACCCTGCAACTCCTGGGTCAGGTTGTCAAATGACATGAAGGAGTCAAATGGCACGATTTCCGAGAACTGATCGCGAATTCCCAGCTCCAGAACAGGCTCGAACTGCAAATAGACGAAGTTCGAAAGCGCGTGTCCGGAAATGTGAAAGTTGTACGTCTTTATATTCTCGATGACTCTCAGGCGCTCAAAGGGCGTGAACTCGGCCGAGAAATCCCCAAAAAAACTGGGTCGCTTCGCCTGGCCGAACACTTGTTGCGTTTGTCCCCGGAAGAAGGCCGCCTGTGGAAGTGAAAAGAAATCGCCGGTGAGGGCATCCGAGAAGTGGGGCTCGAGCGTGGCCATACTGTAAGCCATGTTGGCGCGCAGGAACAGCTGATCCAAGGGCCGCCAGGTAGCGACCGCGTTGGAAAAGGGGATATTGGTCGTCGAATCTGTATCAGCTCGATAATTGTCCAGTATGATGTCCCTTCCGAAAATCGGCCGCGTGGAATTTCCTGTTTGAGGAACCGTCATGCTGTAATCGGTCCGCTCGCGATAAACCCGCATGCCCTGCTCGAGCAGTAAATTAAAGCTCGACACGTTGAGATTGACACCCGCCCGGAAATCATTCGAGGTCGTATCGAAATGCGATCCGATGACGAAATCGTCCCCACCACTGCTCAACGTCGTCCTCACCGGTCCTCGGCGGTCCGATCGGTCCCAGGCAACGAAAGGCGCTATCGCCTTATCCGGGCGGAATTTGACCTCAAGACGGGAATATCGTTGACCGATATCGAATATATGCTGGCTCTGAAGATTCCCCTGTTCAAAGAAAGGGTTGGCGAAGCTGGGCACCGAACTGAAATACTGTACATCCCGGTAGTCGAACTTCAGGTCGTACGCCCCGGATTTCGACATCCGGAAATTGGCCGAGGTGTGCGGCTCTCCACCCCAATCATTGAGTCGAAGCTGAATCCGGTCGAAAAACGTATTAGTGCCTTGCGGAGCAGACATCTCGAAGTTGGCCCTAAAAAGCTTGGGTCCTTCGCCGTAGTCCAGCTGGCTGCGATATAAATCCCGGCTTCCCCTGAAACCCGATTCAAACCTGTGCCCGGCATCAAGAGTGAAGCGGTAACGCAAGTCCTGATCTTGGGCGTAACCGGACAAAAACAACGGAAGCAGGCTAAGTACCAAACCGGCAACCTTGAAACGAGGATCGGATGACATCATTCGCATGGGTCCCTCTACTTCAGAAAGTCCGGATTAGCGTTTGAACCGTGAATTTCCCGGTGACAGACCGTGCATTCCCTGAAGCGCGGGCTTCGCAAGTCATGAAAGGCCGGCGGCTGAGCCGTCAGAACGCTGGGCGTCATGCTGTGGCACTCGAGACACAACATATGCACTTCGTTTCGTCGCAGCATGCGCTGATTCATGGCGCCATGCGGCTGGTGACAATACTCGCAGTTGTTTACCCGCACCGGCACATGCTCGAAAATGAAAGGCCCTCGCTTGTCTGCATGGCACGAGATGCAGGTCTGAGGCGATCCGGCAACCGTGCGCGTCATCGGCCTCAGATTCTCCTGGTGAGGCGAATGACAGTCGCTGCACTGCATGGTGCCCTCAAGGACGGGGTGATGGAACGGCTTCAAGAAATCGGCCTTCGTCGTTTGATGGCAGTCGATACACAGGTTTACTTGTTCAGCCTTGAGCAGCCCGAATCGCACCCGCTCCGGATGCGCCTCATGACAGGAAATGCATGATAGCCCATTCCGGCCATGCGCAGCCTTGGTGAAATCGGACACGTCGGGATCCTTCCCATGACAGCTAAGACACTGGCGATTAGCCCAGCGGGGAGGATGAGCCTTGAAACTCACGCTTAAGTCAGTGCCACCGGAATCAGCGTGAGTGCTTCCCGGACCATGACACGCTTCACACTCTTGGCTCGCGTGTGGTGTGTGGGCGAAATCCGCAGCGATATCGTGGCAGGCAAGGCAGGTTTCATTACCGACCTTGGTTGGCGGCTCGCCGGCATCCTGCGCCTCTTCGCCCTGCGGAGCGGGCTCTTGCGGGGCTGGCTGGTTCTGGTAAAACACACCGGACAGAAGCAGTAAACCAATGATCAGCGGGTACATATTCGCTCACTTTACCAAAATACAAGATGGCGCTTAAGCGCTGCCAAAAGAACACATTGAAGGACGAAGCGCCGCAGGCGAAAAAAACAAATCGGAAGAAGGACGAAGGAACCAGGATCCGCCAATGATGCTGAGAGGCAAACTGCGCCCGTTCTGCATCACGTGTACCTTACTTCTTCATCCTTCTTCCGTAATCCCTCATGCTTGAGTCTCGTTATCTGGCATGGGCCTTGGCTACCGCAAACTGCGCGTTGGGTCCGTGACAGACCGCACAGGACTCACCCTTCACGCCGTTGGGGAAATTGGCGGTATTCAGGTAAGTATGCGCGGCCGCGTCCAGAGTGTCGTGACAACCAAGACATGCCGCGGAGTTGGGCGGAATCGGGCTGTAGAATTCCTGCCCGTCAACGGTAGCTTCAATACCAGCGGACGGGATTTCATAGCTCGTCCCCTCATGGCACTTCGCGCAATTGGCAGGATCGGCCGGATAACCGATCTCGTTGTAATTGTGCCTGCTGTTGCCAAACCCGAAGAGAGAGTAATCGCGTGTAAGCCGGTGACCCATGTGGATCCTGTGAACCATGAACTTCAGGTCGATGCTCCGAGCGGGCATCTCTTCCGCCGGCCGGCGGATTTCATCCGTTGCCGACGGGAAGTGACACACGACGCAATACTCCGGGTTGAACCGCTGGCCGCCATGCAGTGCCAGATCCCCGTGACAATTGTCGCACTTCGCGTCGCTCACGACTTGGCGCCGCGGCTGTGGTGTTTCATCGGTTACCGCGAAATACTTGAGTGGATTGGTCGCCGCATCGCGGACGGTCTGCTCTTTGACCTGGCCCGGATTGATCGTGACGTTGCGGTAGGCGTCGCCGGACACGAAGAAGGTTCCGGTCGCCGTAGTCGGAAGAGGCGTCTTGAAGGTGTAGGTGAAGCCATCTCCAACCGCCACCGAATCGGCAGCTGCAGATTCCCGGATGAGAGTCTTGTAATCCGTAGTCGGTCCCGCCAGAAGCAGGCTGAAGGAGTTCAGTTCGGTCGGGAGAATCGGATCGCCGTCCCGGTTGGTCAAGCGGTACTTGACGGTCGGGTTCTGGCCCGGAGCCGTATTGACAACGTCAACGATCTCCAAATTAACACCCGGCAACTGTGTCGACTTGGTCGGAATGACGTGCGCTCCCTTAATCGAGGCGTCAAACTCCAGTTCGCCTTCCGGCCAGTGGCAGTTCGCGCAGAACCTGTCCGAGGTCTGGACCAAACCGTTCGCATGGTTGGCGCCAGTTGCGAAGTTCACATCGTCGTGGCATGAACCACAAGCAGCGCGGGTCGGACGCAGCAAATAGGCTTCATGCTGCGTCGCACCCGCTTCCGGATCGTGACAGCTTTCGCAATTACGGATGTCTTGAGGATAGCCAACGTGCGAGTAATCATGCACACTCTGCTGGTTGCCGATGATCACGTACGGTTTCCCCGCTACTACGCTTGGCAAGGTGTGCCCGCGGTGGATCTTGTGGATGAAAACCGCCATGTCCTGGCTTTCCCCGGTATCCGGATCAATTGTCTGTGGATTGTGACAGAGCACGCACACTTCGACGGTCTGCCTTGCGCCGCGGCTGTGAAAGCCGAAGGTTCTCTCGTCGTGACACTTCAGGCAGGTCTCTGTGGTCACGACGTCACGGACTTTGGTCACCTCGCCGCCGTCCGGTCGGAAGTGCACCACTTCGTTGACCGCGTACGTTCCCAAATCGAACTCCGACAGATCACGGTAAAAAACCAAACCGATCGAATGGGTGGCCGAGGCGTCAAACCCCTCAGGAAGTTTAGTTTTGAAAGTGTACCGGTAAACACCATCGCCGAGTTTTTCCGTGATACCACCGCTGTCGGTGCTTCCCTGCACGGCACTCACATTCGTAATAGGACTCGTTTGGGTTCGAGTCGTATACGCCACATACTGATTCGAGTCACTGGGTATGTAGGCCAGAGTAAAGGCCGTGTTAACGGCGCCAGGCGTCAGGATTCCATCGCGATCCAGTGGCAATCCCTTGGGGTCAGTGATTTGGTAGGTCACGGACACACTGCGATCGGCCGCAACGCTCACGTCCTGAACTACCAGCTTAAGGCCGGGACGGATGAAGGCGATTTGCTGGCTCGTCAGGTAATAACGTTTGTCCAACTTGGAGAAGCTCAGCTGCTCCAGTGTTGCGGCCGACAACCCTACCAGAACTACCAACAGGAAGGCCACACTCAGCAACTGGTACAAGGCCTTTTTCGTCATACAACTCCTCCGTTAGTAGGGCCGTTTGTGAGGAGGCTGAACCAGATATGAAGTAGTTATTTTCAACGCATTAATTACTACGAAAGACCGGGAACGCCCCGATTCCCCATATCTTGGTGAATAATTCAACACTCCTCGCGACTTGCTAGGGCGTGATTGTAGAACCGTTTTCAAACAAAGTAAAAGCCTTTTTTCGGGCGTCTAGGACCCACCGTCGAGTGGTTACTCGAGCATCAAAAAAAGTCTTGACTTTAGACTTAGAAATGTTATTAACACAGCAAGCAACAACGCATTCTCACCTCTTACCGCAGGAGGCCCGGTGGTGCCGAATTTCGGCCAACGCTGAGCCAATACCACTGGTCAGCCTCCTGCTTCGCTATTTCGCTCCCGAGCACGGTCGACAACACCCATTTGATACAATTTCATCTTCATGAGTTCTCGCAAGCGGGTTGCGGTGGTAGGCGCGGGGATCTCCGGCCTTTCGGCCGCGTATTATCTGGCCAAGGAGGCCGAGCAAAAGGGATTCGAGATGGAGGTTGACCTCTTTGAAAAGTCCGATCGACTGGGGGGCGTCATTCGGACGGAGAAATCCGGCGAATTTCTGTTCGAATGGGGGCCGGAAAATTTCGTTCCCTATAAGCCGGAAGCAATGCTGCTGGCGAAGGAACTCGGGCTTGGCGATGAGTTGATCGGATCCAACGACCACGTCCGTCAAACCTGTGTTGTGCACCAGGGACAGCTTTATCCACTGCCGGATGGCATGGCTTTTCTTGCGCCCGTCCGCGTTCGCCCCTTCATGGCCTCTACCCTACTCTCAACGCCCGGGAAATTGCGCGCTATACTCGAGCCTTTCGTCCCGAGGAGCCGCGGCGAGATAACCATCCGAGCCTTCCTGGAGCGAAGACTCGGAAAGGAGCTGACCGAACGGGTGGCCGAGCCCTTGGTTTCGGCGATTTATGGAGGTGACGTCGATCAGCTGAGCACCGCCAGTGCCTTGCCGGACATGTATCGCATCGAGCAGAAATACGGGAGTTTGTGGAACGGTTTACGCCGACAAAAGAAAAAAGCAGGAGGTTCGAACCTGCCGTTTTTCATGACTCTGCGATCAGGCATGCAGACTCTGGTTGAAGCCTTGGTTCAGGCCCTTCCCAGCAACATCGTGGTTCACACTGGAGTCGCGGGGCTGCGACTCGAACAACGTGCAGGCGGATTCTGGCTGAGAGACGGCCACTTGAACGAGTGCTATGAGAGCTTGATTGTCTGTGTCCCCGCCCATGGCGCGGCAGAGCTTCTGAGTTCGGTATCACCGGAGACCGCAGCGGAGCTCGCAAGCATTCATTACACCTCGACGTCATTGATCTATCTCGGATACAAACGCTCGGAATTCTCGCATCCGCTTCGGGGGTTTGGTTTTGTGACCCCTGAAGGGGAGTCCCAGGTGCTGGACGCTTGCACTTGGGTAAGCACGAAGTTTGAAGGGCGATGCCCTGAGGATTCCGTTTTGCTCCGATGTGCCGTTCATGACGGGCGGAGACCCAGAACCTTTCCCTCAAATGAGGAGGTTGCCGAACGAGCGCACCAGGAGGTCAGCCGTCTGCTTTCGATCTCCTCCCCGCCCTGCCTCTTCCGGGTCACGCATCTGGGAAAGTGCATGCCGCAAATGACACTGGGACATTCGCAGAAACTCCACCGGATTTCCCAAGAACTGCAAAGCCGCCCGGGCCTGTTCCTTACCGGACCTTTCTATCACAGCGTCGGCATACCCGACTGCATCCGCTCCGCCAGGCAGACTGTGAGCCAAGTACTGGAGTATCTAACTTCCCAAAAGCCGCCCCGACAACAGGCTACTCTTCGATAGTCCAGCACAAGCATCTTGACAACCAAGCAGATTTCGAGGTGCATATAACCCATTTACGCCCACGCTGCGTGTTTTCACCCTGCTTATCGCCACAGCCCGTCGGGCCTGACTGTGTACCATTCAGACTTTGCGCAGTTTCGGCCAATTGGAACGTGCGGTGCACCTCCAAGCCGCGTGCGGAAGATTCTGGCCATAAGCCCCGACGAATCGTTTCTTCGCGCGATTCGATGGTGTCTCGAAGGCGCGGGGTATGTGGTCCTCCTGTCCGACTCAATTGAAAACTCGTTTCTTGAAATCGATCAGTCCGACGCTGTCCTCGTCATCCTTGATACCGAAGCCATCAAGAAGGCAAGCTGCGATTGCGAGAAATATCTCAGCTGGTTTCAGCGCCGCTCCCCGATCCTGCTTATGACTGGCGAGGCTGCGCCGGTAGGCAAGTCGTATTGCGATTACTGCCTTCCCAAAAACTGTTCAACATTACAGCTTCTCTCTTGTATCAAGAAATTGCAGCGTTAGTCCCCGGGGTTTCTCATGATTGAACTCGGCCATTACTCTTTGGTCTTTGCCTGGGCGATGAGCCTTTTTGCGATTGCTGCGCTCTGGTTTTCGCGACGCAGCCGGAATAGCCTGCGAGAGTCGGGCTACCGCGCGACTCTCGCTTCTTTTCTTTTGATCAGCGCGGCCTCCATCGCGCTACTGGTGTTGCTCGTTAGCCGCGATTTTCGAGTTGCATACGTGGCGTCCTATACCAGCCGGGACCTTCCGTTGATTTATACATTGACCGCCTTCTGGGGCGGGCAGGCCGGCTCTCTGCTCCTCTGGACGCTTCTCCTGGCCGTCTTTGCGACGCTTGTTCTCCTTCAAAACCGCAACAAACACAAAGATTATCTGCCCTATGTCATCGCGGTCATCGTCGGGGTTCAGCACTTCTTTTTGTCGGTGATGCTCTTCACGGCCAACCCCTTCGACACCCTGGCGCAGGTTCCCCCGGATGGAAGAGGCCTGAACCCTCTACTGCAGAATTTCTTCATGGTGCTTCACCCTCCTTTCCTGTATCTCGGTTACGTCGCTTTTACCGTACCCTTTGCGTTTTCGATTGCCTCTCTCGCACTCAAGAAACGGGACGCCGAGTGGACGAAACTGAGCCGGAGGTGGTCTCTGATCAGCTGGGCCTTTCTTACAGCTGGCATACTGCTCGGCGCCTATTGGGCCTATATAGAGCTGGGATGGGGCGGCTACTGGGCCTGGGATCCGGTCGAAAATGCTTCGCTGATGCCCTGGTTAGTGGCCACGGCTTTCCTGCACTCGGTAATGGTCGAGCAGAGGGAAGGCCTATTCAAACGATGGAACTATGCCCTGATATTCCTGACGTTTGAGCTTTGCATTTTTGGCACTTTCCTGACACGCAGCGGGATCGTCTCTTCCGTCCATGCCTTCGCCGACTCCAACATGGGTCCGCTGTTTATCGCCTTCATGGTCTCTTCGACAATCTTATCCCTGGCGCTTCTGATCGCCAGAAGCCAGGAAACCCGGGCAGAAAGGAGCATACTCTCTCTCGCATCCCGCGAAGGCGCTTTTCTGTTGGTGAACCTGCTGTTTCTCGCCCTCACCATTACAGTGATGTGGGGCACCATGTATCCGGCTGTCGTTGAAGCCCTTAGCGGTACTAAGCTGGCGGTGAGTGTGCCGTTTTTCAACCGCACGACCTGGCCGCTCGCCCTGGCCGTCCTTTTCTTGATCGCCCTCGGTCCTTGGCTGAAGTGGCGGAAGTTCGACTTTCCACTGCTTGGCCGGATGCTGGCGGGCCCCATCCTCCTGGCGCTGGCCGCCGCTGTCGTTCTTTTTGCGGCGGGTATCCGCCAGCCGATAGCCTTGGCCTTCTTTGCCATTTCCGTGCTGGTTATCACCAGTCTGCTGATCGATGTCGGCCGAAGCGCCTTCCTGGATGCCCGGTCGTCTGGAGAACATGTTTTCTCGGGCCTGCTGCGTCAGGTCCGGGCTAGGAAGCGCCATTACGGGGCACTGCTTGCTCATATGGGAGTGGCGGTCGCTTTCATCGGCATCCTGGCAAGTTCCTCCTTCAGCGAAGAGCATGACGTGGTCCTGGAGAAGGGAGAAAAAGCGCGGTTCGGGGAATATACAGCCGAGTTGATCGAGTTTTCCGAACGCCGGGACGTAAATAAAGATGTTGTTTATGCTCGCATTAATCTTTTCCAGGGAGACCGGTTCATCAAAGAAGTGCGACCTGAGAAGCACTTTCACTTCAAGTTTGAGCAGCCACAGACGGAAATCGCCATAGCTTCCAGCCTCGCTCGGGATCTCTACGTCGTTCTTCTTGGTTGGGAGGAGAACGGCACAGTGACGGTGAGAATCAATGTGAATCCATTGATCGCTTTCCTGTGGGCAGGGGGAATCATGATTCTCGCAGGCAGTATTTATGCCCTGTTCCCGTCTACTCCTAAACCGCCGAAAGAGCCAGTCCGAGACATCCAGCCCCAGACCCTGAAGGAGGAGATTACGGTATGAACATCGCTTACCTGCTCATACCGCTTTTTTTCATTGCGCTAATTCTGTACGTCTCATGGCCCCTGCTCAACGAGGCCAATACACCGGCCGATGACGCGAAAAAACAACGACAGCGGCCGGCACGGAAAAAGTGAAGTAATCAGATCGTTGGTTTTGAGACAGTAACCTGGCTGGCGACGGAGGTCTCAAGAGCGATTTCGGTTTGCTCGCAACGGATAATGTAGCTCGGGAAGCGCTGAATCATTTCGATCTCAATGCCGGGGAAAAGTCCGAAACCAAAGAGTCGCAATTCGACCTCAGGCGTCATGAACAACAGTTTCGCTTTTTCCCCCGGCCGCAGCTCAGTGAGTTTGACTCCAGATTCCGTCGTCAAAGAACCAACCCCAGCGTATTGATGAGGAAGTTGAGAACTGTACCGACTGAAACCGCGTAGATACTGACAAAGGCTGTGATAAGGAGAGCATTGCGGAGTCCCTGCTCCCTGATCACCATGAAGAAGTTAGCGATGCACGGAACAAAAAGCGTCATGACCGTCAAGCTGACGACGATCTGCTGAGTTGTCAGCAACCCGCTTCGGGCCATATCGAACAACCCTGCCGCACCGTAGTCGCGCCGCAGGAACCCCAGGAAGAAAACAGTGGCGGTCTTGGACGGCAGCTCAAGAAGCCCCGTGACAACGGGCTGAACGGCCGCAATCATGTATCCGAGCAGGCTCAAGCGATCGAGCAGGAAAAGGATTATGGTGCCGAGTACGAACAGGGGCAACGCTTCTTTCAGGAACCATTTGACCCTCAAACCGGTCTTTCTGGCGATGTTCTTCCAGTCCGGGCATCGAATGGGCGGGATTTCGAGGACGAAGTCGCTCCTTTGGCCCGGCAGTATGCGCGCCAAAACCAGTCCGACGACGAAAAGCTGAAGCAGGACGGTTCCGAATACGACAGTTGTCGCCAGGGGAGAAATCCCGGTGACAATACCGAGAATGACGCCTAGTTGGGCGGAACAGGGAACACCGAGCGCCAACAGAATCGTCGCAACCAGCCTTTCCTTCTTGGAGTTCAGAATGCGAGTCGTCATCGTGGCCATGGTGACGCATCCGAGGCCGAGGATCATAGGCAGGAAAGCCTTGCCGTTCAGCCCCATCAATCGAAAGACGCGGTCGGACAGAACCGCGAGACGTGGCAGGTAGCCGCTGTCCTCGAGAAAGCTGAAAGCAATGAAAAAACTGGCCACAACAGGCAAAACGATCGCAATCCCGTACGTGAGCCCCACGGAGATAGCGCCGTATTCGCCCAGCAGGAAATCATGTACCAGTCCGGTGGGGACGAGGCCGCGCAGCATTGGCGTCAAATACCCGCCAAACAAACCGTTTTCCAACAGGTCTACCAGGACCTGGGCCCCGAGATTTCCTACCATCTGGTAAACGACCGAAAGCGTAACAGCGAGAATAGGAATACCGGTTGAAAACCGGCGCACCCAGATGCCGAACCGATCATTAAACCGGGTATTGGCCTTCAGCGCCAGGAGGAAAGGCAAAAGCACGGGGAGCAGGAACGCAATAAGCAGGCGGACCGCTTCCCGGGCGGTTCCAGCCAATCCTTCGCCGGAAGGGAGCCAACCCTCCAGCGAGCTGTAGAGCGTCGGCATTCCCCACCAGGCACCGACGTAGTTTTGAATATGAATCAGTGCTCCAAGAACAACCGCAGCCGACCAAAGATTCGTCTTCGTTCGATCCCAGCGGTCTTCCCCCTCGTCTGTGCGTCGAACTGCATGGAGAATCTCTTCTACCCACTCGGAAGGCGGGTGGCCGTTCAAAGAGCAAAAAGCCTGGGAGTCAAGGTGATTGATAATTTCAGAAAAGCCCTCACCCGTTATGGCTGTCGTCTGAACGACCGGGATGCCGATTCGCCGCGACAAGGCGTCGGCGTCAATCTGTATGCCCCTCTCATCGCATTCATCCTTCATGTTCAAAGCCAGCAGGAGAGGGCACTTCAGCCGAGCCAGCTGGGCCGTCAGAAGCAGAGTGCGCCTCAGGTTTTTGCCGTCGGCGACCTGCAGAATCAGATCCGGCTTCTCGCTCTTCAGCACATTACTCGTCACACGTTCGTCTTCGGATTGCGAATGGAGCGCCTGTATGCCGGGGGTGTCGATGAATTCATAATCCCGCCCCTGAATGCGTGCTCGCCCGCGGAACAAATCAACGGTGGTTCCCGGGTAGTTGGAAATGGTGACATAACGGGAGGTTAGGCGGGCAAATACGGCGGATTTCCCGACGTTGGGATTACCAACCAGGACGACCTTTTTCGGAGCAACAAGTCGCTCCGTTTGTAAATAGATCATATATTTCTATGTAAACATCCTGAGTAACAGTCTGAACGATAATGAAACTCAATATCAAATCGCTTCCAGCGTAGCCTAGCACTTTTGAGGTAACATACACAAGCTGGTATGAATGAATAATCCGCTTAATCCGCAGGGTTTCGCTCCCGGCGGATTACCCGGGGCAAGGGGTGAACTACTTCCAGTCAGCCGGAGGAATTTGTGTCGGCACACCATCATCATTCGCGGCTACCACAACCATCAGCCATTGATTTCGCCCAGACTCCATTCGTTGCGATCTGGGAAACGACCCGAGCTTGCGACCTCGCCTGTCGTCACTGCCGGGCCGAGGCCATTCCTGAGCGCTCAGCCGATGAGCTGACGACCGAACAGGGGTTTGCACTGCTGACGGAACTGGCCGAGATGGGTACTCCCATCTGCGTCCTGTCCGGTGGAGATCCGGCCAAGCGACCGGATTTATGCGACTTGGTCCTCCACGGCACGAAAACTGGGATGAGGATGGCGACTATTCCGGCGGCGACTCCCCTGCTCACTCGAGATCTGATTCGTGACTTGAAGGACGCGGGCCTGGCTCAGATGGCGCTCAGCCTGGACGGGCCGACCGCCGAGATTCACGACACCTTCCGAGGGGTTCCCGGCGCTTTTGAACTGACCCTCCAGGCCGCCCGATGGGCTCATGAGCTGGGAATGCCTCTTCAGATCAATACCACCTTTAGCGCTTTCAACCGGCAAGCGATCGACGCGATGAGCGAACTGGTCCGTAATCTGCGGGTCGTCTTCTGGGAGGTTTTCTTCCTGGTCCCCATGGGACGAGGCCGCGAACTCGACCAGATGAACGCTGACCAGTTCGAGGAGCTGTTTGCGCGTCTCGCCGCTGTTGCCCGCAGCGTCGATTTTATCGTCAAGATCACCGAAGCGCCTCATTATCGCCGTTACCTGATGCAGCACCCCCCTCAAGGGGTCAGTAAGTCCGGCCATCCCGGCTCATCCGGTCCTGGATTTTTGCCCGCCCACATGCGACGCGACTTCGGCCCCGGCGGAAGCATCGGCGTTGCCCCGAAAGGGGTCAATTCCGGGAACGGCTATGTCTTTGTGAACTATGAGGGCGAAATCTTTCCGAGCGGTTTTCTTCCGCTGAGCTGCGGTAACGTGAAGCGCGATTCGATCACAGAGGTTTACCGATCTCACCCCGTGTTCCGTGAACTCCGGACCGCGGACCTGCTCAAGGGAAAATGTGGAATCTGCGAGTACCGACATATTTGTGGAGGATCCCGCGCCCGTGCCTACGCCATGACGGGCGACTATCTGGACGTCGAGCCCTTTTGCGCATACGAACCAAAGGGCGACCAGTCGTAGAAAGGTCCCAGGCCGGGCGATGGAACGAACGGCATACCCCGGACCACAAACGTTCATTCCTTTGTGACTTTAGTCAATGCCTCAGTCTCGCCCAGGCCCCATACTGACAAAACTCCAGATTAAGAGGTGACTATGATCTCGGAAGCGACAACGATTCATGATATTGCTACTGCCTTCCCGGAGGCTGCCCGGGTTTTCGACCGTGCCGGTATTGACTACGGTTGCGGCGTCGTGCAGACCTTGCGGGAGGCCTGTCAGGCTGCCAACCTGGAAGTCGAAGCGGTCATACAACAGATTAAGCATCTCACCGACAAGGCTCATGAGACTGGGACGCAACCCGACTGGGGAAGCCAGTCGCTTCACAGGATCGTCACGCATGTTCTCGATGTCCACCACAAGTACCTCGACGAGGAGCTTCCGCGCCTCGAAAAGCTGATGAACAAGGTCTATGAAACGCATGGCAAGACCTACGGCGAACTTCTGAGAGTTCACGAAGTGTTCTTTGGCTTGAAAGATGAGCTGGAATCGCACTTGCGGAAGGAAGAGGCGATGCTCTTTCCGTACATACTCCGCTTGGAGTATGCCCAGCACCAAGGACTTCCGCGCCCGTCCTGTCCTTTCGGAACGGTCGCAAATCCCATTCGGGTCATGTTGAGGGAGCACGAGTCGGCCGAGGATGCCATGCAGGCAATTCGCAACGAGACCAGCGACTATACTCCGCCGCCAGATACGTGCCTGGGATTCAAACTACTCCTTCACGGCCTTGAAGCGCTGGAACATGATTTAACGCGTCACCTCCAGCTGGAGAACCAGGTGTTGTTTCCAAAGGCTATAGAACTGGAGACGCATAGCGAGTAAAAGGAGGTCGCACGGTAGAGGATGGAGGGCTGAGCGTCGGGAAAAACTACGATTGACCTGCGAGACGTCATTCTTCTCCTGCTGCATAGCGCTTGAGCGCCTGAACATCTTTGATACGGATTCGGCGGTGTTCCTTTTCCAGCCAACCCTTTCTCTGGAAGCTGGCGAAAGCACGAGACACGACTTCCCGGACGGTCCCGACGCGGTCGGCAATGTCCTGATTGGTGTGGGGGAGCTCGAATTCGACGCAGCCTGCCACGGGCTGGTCAGGCGGTATCTGCTGAATCACATAGCCGGCCACGCGCTGAGCCACCTCAAGCAAGGCGAATCTTTCGATCATCCCGGTAGCCCGCCTGAGCCGCCGTGAAAGGATCTTCAGCGCCGCCAGGGCAACCTCGGGATGAGCCAGGCAGAAGCGTTTAACGTCTTCCTTGCGGAGGAAAAGGAGCGTAGAGTCGTGAGTCGCCACGACCGTCGAAGGATATGGACCATCATCGAACACTGCCACCTCCGGGAACGTGCTTCCCGGTCCATCTTCATGGATGACCTGTTCCCGGCCGTCTGCGCCGTGCCTCAGCGCCCGCGTCCAGCCTTCGACAACGACAAACAAACCGCGGCAAGGTTCGCCGGCGGAAAAGAGAAACTCGCCGGCCGGAAGCTTACGGAACTCAGCACGTTCTGCCAGGCTTCGCAAAGTCTCTGGAGCCACGCTCCGGAACAACTCCGTCCCCTGCAGCGCTGCAACTTTCGATATCATGCTCACTTATATAGCCCGAATGAAGATCCTTATTATCTATTATTCGTTCACGTCCAGTGTAGAAAGGCTCGCCGGATCTATCCAAGCCTTCCTGTCGCCGAGCCACCAGGTTTCACTCGCGACCATCCGGCCGGAGCGGGACCGGTCTTACTGGCACTGGCTCCTGCTGTCTTTCATTCCCCGCTCCTCTGTGGCGATCAAGGCTCCAGCACCAGATCCTACCTGCTTTGACCGAGTTTGTCTCGGCTTTCCGAAATGGACATTCAGCTGCCCGCCACTGAACCGATATCTGTCAGCCTTCCCCAAGTTGTCCCCCGATGCCTGCTTTGGCTTGTTCATGTCCTTCGGAGGTTTTGACGAAGAGCGCTACCTTCAGGGGATCGCCCGAAGGGTTTCGCGAAAAGGCCGTCTGGCGGCCACGCTCGCCGTCAAGCGACGACGCATCGAGTCGCCGGAGGCGGGCCTGCTAGTGCGCCGGTTCTGCGATTCGCTCATCGAAGCTCCATCACCCGCGGTCGAATTAAAGCTCGATCGCCCCAGGACCATTGAGTAATGAAAGGGGAGACTAAAATAGGCGTTCACACCATGCTCCAGAGCAGACACCAGACTTTTTCACTTAACCTGCTCCCTCACCTGCTTTCGTGGCAACAGGAAGACGGCGTTATCGTGTTTGACGGGGAAGGCCGTCTTTATTCTCTGTATCGCGGCAACTCTCTTTACCGCCGCGGTTTGGATGGTTCAGTTCTTTGCACGGAACGGACTCCGGTTTGCGGCCGCTTAGTCCGCACCCACCGACGACTCGAAGATCCGGAGGCGCTCTCGTTGTTCGCTCTTGCCCGGCAATGGGCCAGCGAACTGAAACAGAAAGTCCGAGCTGCAGATTCTCCGGTTTTTGCCGGTCAGTCCTCTGAGGATCTACTGGCCCGCCTTGACCAGGTTCTAGCCTACACGCCCGAAGCCTTGTTGAACGAACGAAAATCGTTTTCAAAGCTCTACCAGCCGGTCAGCGTTCTTCCGCCCGACCAGTACCTGTCCCTGGTTGTCCAACTCACGCACGGATGCCCGTACAACCATTGCACATTCTGCGATCTTTACCAGGACCGGAGTTACCGTGTGAAATCACCCGCGGAACTGGAACAATGGCTGACGGCGCTGAAGCGATTCGTGGGCCGGGCGATCGGCATGCGCAAAGGCATTTTTCTCGGAGACGGCAACTGCCTGGCGCTTCCGGTTAGACGTCTCCGGCCGTTGATCGAGAGAGTCAATAGCGCATTTGAAGGATTTGCTGTTCTTGATAAAGGACTCTTCAGCTTCGCCGACACCCGCGCCATCATCCGCAAATCTCCACAAGACCTGGCAACGCTTGCCCACCTGGGACTCAAACGCGTTTACCTCGGTCTTGAAACCGGCTTCCAGCCGCTTCTCGCGTACTTGAACAAACCCGGGACTCGAGAAGATCAGATTGAGTCGGTCAGGAGACTTAAAGAGAGCGGGCTGCAAGTCGGAGTCATATTTATGATCGGAGTCGGCGGACACCGATTTGCTGAGGAACACGTCGAACAGACGATTGAGCTTATCCGATCCCTGCCGCTTACCGTCGGAGACCTCGTTTACCTGTCCCGCTTTTACGCGATACCCGGCACGCCGTATGCCACCGAGGTTCTTGAAGGACGAATCGACCTCCTGACCGATGAGGAAATCAACGATCAATTCAATCGGATCCGGACGGCTGTCGCCGACTCAGGGGTGAAGGTCGCGCCCTACGACCTGGCAGGTTTTATCTACTGACGGACGGCTGGAACCACAATAAATGCAGGACTGGCAGCAGGAAAATCAGATCTCGAATCAGCAACAGCAGCGCCGAGCTTTTTGACGATCCGGCTGTGCTGAAACAGCCACAGTCAAAATCCAGACCGCGAACCAGGTTAATGCTTATCGCCGTTATAAAAACCAGCAGCAAGGCCCCTACGATGGCGGCGCTGTCTTTGACCCAGATCCCCGCAACCAGAAGAAATCCTGCCGTCACTTCCAGCCAGGGAAGTGTTATGGCAACCAAATTCACCAGCATGGGCGGCAGCAGTTTGTAGTTGTTAACGATTTCGGCGAACTGATCAGGATGCGCGATTTTGTCAAGGGCAGCATAGATAAAAATCCCACCCAGGATGAGCCGCGAAACGATCAGAGCAGGACGCGATTTCAACACACGGATGATTCCAGCCACGCTGTCTTAGCCCTCCTCCGTGGGCAGACCGGCGGCGTGCCACGCCGACCACCCCTCAAAGAACACGTGCACTTTTTCGAACCCGAGTCTCTTCAGTTTGCCGGCGAGCATACTGCTCGCACCACAGTCCTCCCCGTCACAGTAAACGACGATCTCTCTATCCTGTTGACCGGACAGGGCTGACTGGATTGCTTTCGGCTCTTCCTTTGCGGAGATATGCAGCGCGCCTTTCACGTGTCCGGCCCGGTATTCCGCCGTCTCCCGCGCATCCACGAAGAGGGCGCCATCGTTGAACTTCTCTTTTGCCTCCTCGAGTTCGATGTAATTGATCGCAGCCGCAGATTCGGACAATACAAGTCTTGGCTTTGCCGCACCTTCAACCTCCACCTGTTGAGGCACCCATGGAATACCGCGGCCCGAAAAAGTGTTGTAAAGGCCGGCAAGAACGAAAGCCCCGATGACGATTGTGATGATGTTTCGAAGATGCATCACGCACCGAACCCAAAGATACAAATCTTGTTACAAGCCCGTTTGAATTCCTGAATTATAGGGGACGTGCCGGTTCGGGCTCAACCACCAGGGGAATTGTGTAACCTCATCAGCTGACTGTAATTCAACGAAATTCCATACGACAATGGCTCAATGAGCAATACTTACGAGGCTTTTCGGAGGCGGGCGGCGGAGATCACGCATCTTCGCAGCATCTTGCAGCTCCTGAGCTGGGACCAGGAGACGATGATGGCCGAGTTGGGCGCAACTCATCGCGCCTCTCAGGTCTCGACGCTAGCCGTGATTCACCACCAGAGGCTGGTCGATCCCGCTTACGGCGATCTGATCTCGCGGTTGGAGAGCCGACTGGGTGAGTTGGATCCGTGGGGACAAGCAAGCGTGCGAGAGGCCAGGCGTCAATACGATAAAGCCACCAAGGTCCCCGAGAGTTTGGTCCGGGAGCTTGCCGAAACCACGGCACTCGCCTATGAAGCGTGGGTGAAAGCGCGCAGCGAATCTGATTTTCCTGCTTTCGCCCCCTGGTTGAAAAAGATTCTAAAGCTCAGGCGAAACGAGGCGGAATGCCTGAAACGGCCGGACCAGACGCTTTATGAAGCATTGTTGGATGAATACGAGCCGGGCATGACCGAGGCAACTCTCGATTCTCTTTTCTCTGGAATTCAACCCGAGTTGACCTCCCTGGTCGATCGCATTACGTCATCCGGCCGGCAGCCTCGACCTCTGCCTCCCGGCCCTTTTCCCGCAGCAGCCCAGGAGACTCTGGGCCGGGAGATTCTGACCGCCATGGGTTTCGACTGGAAGGCGGGACGCCTGGATACCTCGCCGCACCCGTTTTGCACCGGCCTTTCTCCCCGCGATGTCAGGATAACCACGCGTTATTCTACAACCGAGATCATCAAGGCTCTTTTTGGCATGATCCACGAATGCGGGCACGGCCTCTACGAGCAAGGTCTTGATGCCTCTGCGTACGGTCTGCCCGCGTGCGAAGCCATTTCCCTAGGGCTTCATGAGTCCCAGTCGAGACTTTGGGAAAACCAGATTGGCAGGAGTCGCAGTTTCTGGGAGTATTGGTTCCCACGTCTCCGGCGGGCGTTTTCGCCGCGTTTTGACGACTTCTCGCTGGATGATTTTGTGTTTTCGGTAAACACCGTGCGCCCTTCTCCTATTCGAACCGAAGCCGACGAGGTGACCTATGGTTTGCACGTGATTCTGCGATACCAGCTCGAGAAGGCGCTGATCAACGAAGAGGTTGATGTGTCGGAACTGGATCAGGTCTGGAACGATAGGATGTGGCAATACCTTCGATACGTGCCGGCCAACTCCGCGGAGGGAGTTTTGCAGGATACCCACTGGTCCCAGGGATTGTTCGGCTACTTCCCAACGTACCTGCTCGGCAACCTGTACGCGGCTCAGATTTTCGATCAGGCGAAACAAAGCATTTCCGGACTGGACCAGGCCATATCGGCCGGTAATCTTCTCTCCCTGAGGGAATGGTTGAGGGAGCAGATCCATGTTCATGGGAAAACATTGACAGCCGATGAAGTGATCGAAGCCGTCACCGGCCGACAACTAAGCGCAGACCCGTTCCTGGATTACCTGGATACCAAGTTCGGAGACTTGTACGGGATTTGAGTGAAGTGGGATGCCGGGCTCGCGGGTCAGAGGGACAGTCCTTTACAGTTTGATTCCGCTGAAAAACCCCGGTTGTATCTGAGCCTGCCCTTTCCTGACGATTTTTGAAAGGGTGCCGATCGGCGAGCGCTTTTGGCCCGACGCC
>Ga0208198_1001257_pt1 | contig 23096 bp, 21 predicted proteins | sample AD_JPNTR2_MetaG_FD_184446 | JGI IMG/M metagenome (GOLD analysis project Ga0208198, IMG submission 184446) | Active sludge microbial communities of municipal wastewater-treating anaerobic digesters from Japan - AD_JPNTR2_MetaG (SPAdes) (version 2) | ecosystem: Engineered > Bioreactor > Anaerobic...
TGCGTGGGTTATTCTATGTATTACCATGTATATACGAAAATCAATAATGAATGCAATGCCCCTCCTGCATCAACTTCTTGTATCGTAAATTATGATGTCGGTGCGTCTATAACTCAATGGTCTATAGGAATAAACTTCTGGCATGCAGAGTTTACATACTCCCCCTACTCCCCTTTGAACGAAAGGGTGAAGTTAACAGGGCTCTGACCCCAATTATTAAGTATCAATTCCATCCTTACACAATTTGAAGAAATTTTACCATGAAGAATGCAGAACTTATCAAGTAAGCATAATGTGGTTACTACGAAATTATATTGTAAAAACAATTGTGAAGAATAAAACCTATTTTGTGCCAATGAACTCACCCACACAATTTCCAGCTTTTATAAAGGGGGCACAAGGGGGGTAGTACCGCCTGTCATCCTGAATCATGTCCTGAGCGCTGATTCAGGATATAGCATTGCACATTTGAATTCCGGATTAATCCTTGAATGACGGTGTGGTGCATCATGCTATTATCAGATAACCCAATGGTACAATATGGTAAAATAATAAAACAACAATGTAGTTAATTATGGCATGTTTTAAAATTTATTCTTTACATGTACGGCAACTGTTTCTATTGTGTTACTGATATGTAATTATGATTAATCATTACCTATAGGGGGCTTTGTATGATTACAAAAAAGGTTGAAGATAATGTGTACATCCTGACGCTTAATGATGGCAAGACAAATGCGCTTACCGATACAGTACTGAATGACCTGAGAAAGTATTTAAAAGAAGCAGCATCTGACGCAACCATTAAAGGTGTTATCCTCACAGGCGAGGGAAAAACCTTTTCATCTGGTTTTCACCTTCCCATGTTTTTAAGCTTTACCACTATAAACGAGGTAATCAAGTTTTTTGATGTTGAAGAAGAAATTTTATTAGAGCTTTTTATGTTTGAAAAGCCTGTTATTGCCGCACTCAACGGTCATACCGTTGCCGGCGGTATGATTTTTGCCATGGCTTGTGATTACCGTATCATGAAGAATCATCCAAAGATTAAAATGGGGATGAGCGAGATAAAGATAGGGCTTCCGCTATCAGTTGCCCAGTGGAATGTGGTGCGTTTTGGGCTTGACAGTGACAAAAAATTCAGGGACATCATGTACTTTGGCAACATGTTTAGCCCTGACGAAGCATTAAAAATGGGGCTGGTTGACGAGCTGGCTGACGAGGATAAGCTTATCAGCCGGGCAAAAGAGCTTATAAACCTATGGAAAAATAATCCTGGCAATGCGTTTACACCGTTAAAGTTATGCGTGCGTCAGGAAACTGCCGACCGTATTCGCAAAGACCTTACCGACGGAAGCTGGACCCAGGGGTTGCAGTGCTTTTTCAAAGATGATGTTCGTAAAACATTGGAGTTTGTTCAGGCAACAATGAGTAAATAAGCTATCGCAGGTGTGGTGGGCGATAGTTACTGTTACATGGATTGCTTGCTGTCATACTATTGCACAGTGTAAACATAAAGTATCGTTATACAGTGCTGATGAAAAGATGACAGTAACCAGGTTAAAAAATAACTTGACTTAAATGAGCATGATATCACACACTTTCTACTATTAACGATAACGATGGCAATGCTGATATCAGGAACTATCGCACATAATAAAATCTTTGAAGAGCAGGTTTTGTATGAACACAATAGAAGGAAAATTAGACGCATCCGGTTTAACAATAGCTATTATTGTTTCGCGTTTTAATGAATTTATAACCAGCAAACTTTTATCCGGGGCTTTAGATTGCTTACAGCGTCATAATGCTGATGAAAAAAATATCTGCGTGGTCTGGACGCCCGGCGCATTTGAAATACCACCCATTGCAATGAAGCTGTCAAAGGGCAATTATGATGCAGTGGTATGCCTGGGTGCTGTTATCCGCGGTGCAACACCTCACTTTGACTATGTTGCTGCCGAGGTATCAAAAGGTGTGGCGCAGGTTTCATTGCAATCAAACATTCCGGTTATCTACGGCGTTTTAACCACCGATACCATTGAACAGGCAGTTGAGCGTGCTGGTACAAAATCAGGCAATAAGGGTTTTGATGCGGCAATGGCAGCTATTGAAATGGCACAATTGTATAAACAGTTACGATAATGGGTCATCGAAGAAAAGCCCGTGAATTTGCAATGCAGGCTCTCTACATGTACGAGACTGTGGGCACTCCTGTTGATGAATTAACACGGCTTGATTGGGTTGATAAAGAAATCCCTGAAGATATCATGGATTTTGCATTAAATCTTATTACCGGAACTATCGCCAATATTGATTGTATTGATAATTTAATTAAGCAGTATTCCCGAAACTGGAAATTTGAACGCATAAATCCGGTTGATAAATCCATATTGCGCATCTCGGTATATGCTCTGCTCTATTGTGATGGGATACCGCATGCGGTGACTATTGATGAAGGCATTGAATTGGGCAAGATTTATGGTAGCGAAAATTCGGGACAATTTATAAATGGGATTTTAGATGCCATACGGATTCATGAAGGTGAAAAGAAGTAAATACCATGCCTCCGGTAAAAAAAAATAGATTCACCATTATTCCTGAAGATAGCCATACACAGGGGATGCGTATCCTTTCCATTGAAGAAGAAAATAAAGAAGAAAAAAAGAGCAAAAAATTACATCTCAGCATACCAAAACAACTTCATCCCCTTATTGCCGCAATGGTGCTCATTGCAGGCGTTGCTCTTGTTGTTGGTATTGTATCGCTTGTAAAGAAGCCAGAATCATTTTTATCCAGCATTCAAAAATCAGGCAACAATGCCTATAAACTTTTACCCGGCTTAAGCGATGAAAAGCTTGCCCCTGAGGACATATCACAAAATCAGCATATACTGCGCGGGAAAACATACTATTTTAAAAAAAATTATACCAGCGCCATTGATGAGTTTAATCAGGTAGTTGAATCGGATGCATCTGATAATGATAAGGCTTTAGCACTTACCTACATGGGCATGATATACGATGATAAGGGTGACTACAATAAAGCTATTGAAACATTGAAACGAGCATTAAAGTACAAACCTGATGATACCACCGTACTTAAAAATTTAGCACTAGCGTATCGCCATAAAAAAGACTATCCCGACGCTTTAGCCACTATTACCAGAGCTATCGCCATTGATGGCAATAATCCGGATTTACTATTATTACAGGGAAATATTTATTTTGATATGGGCAGATTCCCTGATGCTGCAAAAAGTTATACAAAGGCTCTGGATATTGCACCGGATAATCCACAAGCCCTCTATAACACCGGATTAACATTTTTAAAAACCGGCGATGAGCTATCTGCAACCGAATATTTTAAAAAAGCTGCCGCTGCTGACCCTACCGGTGCTATTGCAAAATCAGCATATAGCCGTTTAGGCTCGTTTTACACCAACCGCAGGGACTATGCCATGGCCGAAAAATATTTAAACCTTGCCATACAGCTTGACCCCAATGAACCAATCAACCACTACAATCTGGGTATTGTTTATATGCAGCGCCAGCAATTTGACAAAGCACTGGCAGAATTTAAAGCTGCCGAATCATCCGGCATCTATGAAGAAGAACTTTTAGAAGGCTTATCGCAGGCGTATGCATCCCTGGATCGCTATGATGAAGGTATTGCAGTTTTAGAGCGTTTACGTCCGGTTGAAAACAGGAATGTTGCGATCATTGCACGTTTAGCCGAGCTGTACTATCGTAAAGGGGATCTGGATACTGCGTTTGAGTACTATAAGCAAATTACCATCTATGAACCCGTTTCAGAAAATGCACGCGTTGCCTACGCCAATATGGGAAACATTCGTGACGACCAGCATCGCTTTGATGAAGCTGTTGCCTATTATAAAAAAGCACTGGCAATAGACCCAAACGATAGCTCCACCCTGTATAATATGGGCATTGCCTATAAACATGCCGGTAAGCCTGAACTGGCAGTTGCAGCATTTAACGAAGCTTCCCGGAATAATCCTGATAATCCAAAACCACGCCTTGCAATTGCAAATCTATATTATGAAAAGGGGTATCTTGATTTAGCGCTGGATGAATACATAAAGGTTGTTCGCCTGTGGCCTCATTTACAGGAAGCCCAGTTTATGCTTGGTATGCTGTACCACTCCAAAGGCAGAGATGACTATGCACTGGAAGCATTTAACAGGGTCATTGCAATAAATCAAAACAATGACTATGCAAAAAAAGCCTATGTTAACACAGGGATTATTTTATCAACATCAAAAGATGAAAAACAGCAGGCACAGGCTATACAATCGTTGCAAAAGGCATTGCTCATTGCTCCCAATGATGCGGAAGCATTGTTAGCACTTGGAACAATTGCCTTCAACCAGCATAAATACGATAAGGCTATGGAGATATTCTATCAGGTGCTGGAGGTATCCAATGACGACGCAATTGTTGCGCAAGCCTACCATACTATAGGCAGGTGTTACTATGCAAAGCATGACTATAAAAAATCATTACAATTTTTAACAAAAGCTTCGGAGTTAGACCCTTCAAACGAGCAGATACGCTTAAACCGTAAAGTAGCAACGGAAGCGTATGAAAAAGAGCTGTCGAAGAAATAATGAGGATTTAACCTCCACACAATTCCCACCTTTTACAAAGGGGGGAACACAAGGGGGTTGTGTAGGTGTATACTTCTATTTCGGTGAATCAGCAATACAATACTACCCAACTCCCTTAAAGATGGCAGTATAAAAGAAAAATGTGTTTGCACACGAGCATGTATGTACCTACCATGGCATATAATCATGATACAAAATAGGTAACCTTACACAGCCAGTGATACTATACACTATCTTTTTTGAGAGGTGAATATACTGTATGCCAGAGTTTCCTGAAATCCCTGATGAAATAAAAAAATTATTTGAAGAGCATGCAATTGATGAAATACGCCTTGATGCTGAAGGCAACTGGTTTCACAATGGCGAGCCTTTTACCAATCAGCGTATTATACGTTTTTTTAATTCATCAATTACTATTACACGCGATGGAACATACGTATTGCATTACGCCAATTTTACCTATCCTATCGTTGTAGAGGACGCACCTATCTTTGTTACCGGTGCACGCTTTGAAGGCTTTGCTGACTTTGAACATGTTATCCTTACATTGAGCAGCGGCGAGGAAGAGGAACTTTCTATTGACACGCTTCATATCAGAAAAGCTGCTGAGCTTTACTGCTATGTTCGCAACAACACCATGCTTGCAAGGTTTAAACGCTCAGCAGCTTTTACCATACTGGAAAGGCTTGAAGAAAGTGATGACATTTTTTATGTAACTATCGCCGGCAATAAAATTGTCCTTGAAGAAAAAAAATAAATGCTTACATTAAATCAAGTGGATCAATATCTACTTCTATATAGGCGTTATGCACATCCATATTTTTTTTGCATTGTGCTATCATCCCACTTAATGCATCAACGCTGCCTGATTTCAATACAATGTGATAGCGGAAGTATGAAGCTATTTTATACAGCGGTGCCTGTGACGGTCCTAAAATAGTGATGCCAGGATAGTGCGCTAACAGCTCATCCAGCTTTTTTTTATAAAGCGTTGCAACCTGTGCCACCTCATCTTCATCTTTACCACGGATAACCAGCCGTGCCAGCCGTACATACGGAGGATAGTTCAAGGCTTTTCGGTACGATAGTTCCCTTTGACAAAAACCAATGTAGTCATAATTTTTAAGATGATTAAAAAGCGGATTGTCAGGATTAATTGTTTGCACTATGACTTTACCTGCAATATCGCCCCTGCCCGACCTTCCTGCAACCTGTACCAGCAATGCAAAGATGCGTTCTGCTGCTCGGAAATCCGGAAGCGATAACCCAATATCTGCCATAATAACGCCAACCAGTGCCACATTGGGAAAATCAAATCCCTTTGCAACCATCTGAGTACCAAGCAGAATATCAATCTTCCCCTGCTGCATGTTGCTGACAACCTCAGCAACAAAGTTCTTCTTTCGTGCAGTATCCTGATCCATGCGCACAATAGTAGCCAGAGGGAACATCCTGGTTAATAGTTCTTCTATGCGCTGAGTGCCGCTGCCAACATATATTAAATTTTTTGAACCGCAGTGTTCACACTGCTCAGGGATGGTGGACTCATAATGGCAATAATGGCATAACAATTTTTTTTTATGATAGGTCATGCTTATGCTGCAATGAGGACACTGTACGCTCATGCCGCAATCATCACATATAACACGAGGTGCAAATCCCCGCCTGTTAAGCAGTAGTATAACCTGTCTTTTTGCTTCAATTGTCTTTTTAATTGCCATCAGCAGTTGATTGGTAATTATTTTATTGCCACCTGAAGCTTTTACAGGCAGTATTTCAAGCTGTGGCAGTGTTGCATTGCCAAAACGCCTGTGCAATGTATGCATCATTATTCTTTTTCCCTGCACTGCGTACAGCGTTTCCAGTGATGGAGTTGCCGAACCCAATACAAGCATGCTGCCTTCATTTTTATGGCGGTACCATGCAACGGTGCGTGCATGATAGCGTGGCGTACTGTTTTCTTTATACGAGGCATCGTGCTCCTCATCGATAATGATAAGCCCAACATGTGGTGCCTGCATAAATATAGCCGAGCGAGTACCAACAGCAATCGCAGCATCCCCATGGTAAAAGCGCCGCCAGCTTAACAACCGCTCATTAGGACTCATGCCGCTGTGATACATCACAAGGCTGTTGCCAAATACTTCCTTAAGACGCATAAACATCTGCGATGATATACCAATCTCGGGCACCAGGTATAACACCGATTGATTGCGCCTAATCATCTCCCTGGCTAATGCAATGTAAACCTCTGTTTTGCCGCTTCCGGTTATACCATAGATGCAGTGTGCCTTTTGCCCTTGCTGCAGTATTGCCTGCTGTATGTCTTCCTGTTCAGGGGTAAGGGTAATTTCAGAGTAACTATCGCCCGCAAAAAAAGTCTTTTGTCTTGTTTTATACGATTTTCCGGATGGCATGGTAGTGCTCACAGCCTCGCCAAAATAACATACATAGTGATGCGCAATAAATTGCGCCATAGCAAGCAGGCGCTCATCAAAGATTGGTTCATCGTCAATTATTTTTGCAACAGGCTTAATTTCAAAATCAGGTTTTTGTGAATGAACATTGACAACACAACCGATTATTTTTCTATTGTTGAAGTCAACGACAACCCGCATCCCTTTTGTGATCGGGAACTCTGCTGTGCTATAGGTAAACAAACCTTCAACAGGCAATCCAACGGCAACATCAGCAAACATATCGCTATTTTTCATCCAATGTTGCCCTGACTAATTTGAGGGTTTTCCATGCATCTTTTTTTAATTCAGGATTTTTAATTAATGTTATTGGGTGCTCTATGCCAAACCATTGAACGGCATCCATGCTTTTTATTATTTTCCGCATGGGGAGCATTTCGCCCATAACTATAATGACGCGTGGATTAACATGATTTATCTCTTTAACAAGAAATTGCTGACAGTGCAAAAACATCGTTCCGGGTAATTGTTTCTGGCTTTCACATTTAATCATGTGGGTAATGTAACAGTTTTCCATTTGGACATCAATGGCTTTCATCATGCGCTGAAGCATGGTATCAACCTGAGGCTGCAATACCTTTTTTTCAACTGAGGAAATTAATGCAGGTGGATTTAGCACAATCATGATAGCCGCTTCAGTCAATCTGCTCTGCATGGCAATCTTATGCGTGGATTGACATTGATTACACCGTTCAATCTCTTCATGTACGGTAGTAGCTGTTGTATCCTGCACATCCTGCGCAGTGTCATGATACGCTTTGTTAACTGTCAAAGGAATTACTTCATCTTCGTATGCTATTACCATGGGTAAACGGTGAGCATAGTTACGATAGGTTTGCAATACTTCTTTTAATGTGCTGTACATACTCTATAACTTATCAACATTGATATGATACTGCCGTATCTTCCTGTGAAGATTGGTGCGCTCAATCCCCAATGATTTGGCGGTTGCTGATACGTTTTTATCAAACTGTTTTAATGCCTTTATAATATACTCTTTTTCAAATTGCTCTCGAGCTTTCTTTAAACTTGATGAATCCTTCACTATGGTATCTTCGTAATCATACGATTCAATATGCTTCTTTATATCATCAAGCTCAATAACCTCTGATGGCACCATTATGGTAAGCCGTTCAATGACATTTTTAAGTTCGCGCACATTGCCCGGCCATGCATAGTTTACCATAAAATGCATAGCGCTGTCGCTCATCTGTTTAACGCCCAGACCATGTTCACGAGCAAACTTTTCAAGAAAATAATCCACTAAAAGCGGTATATCGTCCTTGCGCTCAGAAAGTGGAGGGACATAAATGGGAATTACATTTAACCGGTAATATAAATCCTCTCTAAAACGTCCCTGCTCAATAGCCTCTTTTACATCAACATTGGTTGCAGCAATAACCCGCACATCAACGGTTATAACGTCATTGCCGCCTACTCGCTCAAACTGTTGCTCCTGCAATACACGCAATACTTTAGCCTGAGCGCTCTGACTCATATCGCAAATTTCATCAAGAAAGATTGTACCCTTATCAGCCAGTTCAAATTTTCCCAACCGCCGGGCAAGTGCACCGGTAAATGAACCCTTTTCATGGCCAAACAACTCGCTTTCAATGAGTTCATCAGGGATCGCTGCACAGTTAACCTTTATGAATGGTTTATCACTTCGTTTTGATTTTCGGTAGATAGCTCGTGCTACCAGTTCCTTGCCTGTGCCATTTTCACCCGTTATAAAAACACGAGCATTGGTTGCAGCAGCAGTATCAATGATGCGTTTAACCTCCTGCATTGGGATGGAATTGCCAATCATCTCATCTTCCATGGTGATGTTCTTTTTTAATATAACATTTTCACGCTTAAGCTGTATCTGCTCAATGGCGTTGTTCAGCGAGGTTATAACACGTTCCATGGAAGGTGGCTTTTCCAGAAAATCAAAAGCACCAAGCCGTGTAGATTTTACTGCAATATCAATTGAACCATGACCTGATATCATGATGACTGCGATATCATTCTGCAACTGTTTTATCTGCTGTAAGACCTCCATCCCGTCAATATCAGGAAGCCATACATCTAAAAAAACCACATCACATTCATTGGATTTTACAAACTGGAGAGCATCTTTTCCATTCTGGACAGTATACACCACATGGCCTTCATCCTGCAGGATTGCCTTCATGGTGTTTAATATATTTTTTTCATCATCAACAACTAAAATCTTTGCCATAGTTATAACCTTATTGCTGGGGGATAGTTATGGTAAATTTAGTCCCCTGTTTTAATGTGGAACTGCAGGTGATAGTGCCCTTATGATCAATAATAATCTTTTCCACAATAGCAAGCCCCAATCCCATACCATTTTCTTTAGTAGAAAACGTTGGTTCAAAAACCTTTTCAATTTCGTCATCCGGAATGCCAACACCATCATCACTAAAAGCAATGGTTAACGCTCCCTGTTGACTATCATAAGCAGTAGATACTGTTATTACATGTCCATTTGCTTCAATAGCATTCTGAATTATATTTAAGAATGCCTGCCGTAATAATGTTTTATCACACATAACAGGTGGTATATCAGGTTTTAAGTCAAGCACAAATGAAATTTTATCATTATCGTAATACATCGCAATACAATTTTCAATAATCTCGTTAATACTCTCCGCTTGCAGGTTTATCTCCGGAAGCCTTGCAAATTTTGAAAACTCCGAAAGCATATTCATAAGTATTGTTACTTCCTCTATAATTGTATTTGTTGCTTCTTTAAGGATGGAGGAAAAATCTGGATGATGTTCTTCATACCGTCGGGACAACCGCTCTGCCGATAACCGTATAGGTGTCAGGGGATTTTTAATTTCGTGGATGAGCTTTCGTGCTATATCGCTCCATGCCTTCAATTTCTGTGTTTGATACATCATCTTCTTACCCTGATCCAGTTGTTTTGCCATCTGGTTAAATGATTCGTAGAGCAATGCCATCTCATCCTGTTCCCTGCGTACCAGATTTATGTTAAAATTACCCTTTGCAATCTTTTCAGCGGCTTCAACCAGCTCATATACAGGCTTTGTAATGCTCTGAGATAGTATTAAACTAAGAACTATCGCAAGCAATATAATCCCAATTGATATCATGATAAGGGCAATTCCAATGCCGGTTTGGAAATACGGTTTTAAAAATTCCTGCTTTTTATATTCACTAAATGAAGTATTGATAAACTCAGAAGTAGAAAGTAAATCCCTTGGTATCAATCGATACATTACAATGCAATACTGACCATATTGTGTATATGCCACTGAATACATTTGATCATCAATTGCCAATCTGCTGCATGCTATTGCGTTTGTTACCTTTGCTATTTCCAGAAAAGTATTAATGTCATTTTCAACGCGTTCCCTGTCTGGGTATAGAAACAATGATTGTATGCGGTTGTTCAAAATACCTTTATGTTCGATAGTTGTTACATATAGATAGGATTGCGAAAATGTATACCGTTTTTGAAATGAAGCATTGGTAATATTAGCCACACTTACAAAATTACTATCAAGATCGTACCTGAGTTGTTCTAATTGTCGTATTAAACCATTGTCAATCGACAGTATTTGCTCATTTGCCATATCAACAGATCGTTCAAGGGCTATCATTGTTTTTTCTGTAAAAAACTGACTGATGGTAGTGTTCAAAATGTTGCTGGTAATAACGATGATTGGTATCGTTGGGACTATCGCTATAACAATAAGAGCTAATGCTATCTTTGCTCGTATACTGCCGCCACCGTAAAGACCATCAGGATGCACCCTGAGCCTGAATGCCAGCACAATAAAAAATACAGCAGCAGCCAGCGGTATAATCATAACAAGATTAACAAAAAATCCCTGACCCACTGAATCACTTTCACTGCGCGGGGGTAAAAGAAGCGCTATGATCACAGAAAAGATAAAAAAGCCGCCAATAATAATCAATGAATTCTTTACATTTTTTCTGGATATACGATTTTTAAAATATTCTTTTACATGAATTTTCATAAATTCATTTCCATACCATACCGTTATTCAGCGTAAGGTATGCCAACAAGTTTTGGACCATATTCCCAGCCTGTATCAAAATCCCATATACCTACAACATAATTAAATATCAGGTTAAGGGGAAAATATAGTTTTACCGAACTAAATGAAACACGAATACGTATAGAATAGTTTGATTTCCGTAAGGTATAGGCATTGTCAATAACTATCTGCTGATTATTGAAAAGTTCTTCAATAATTGATTCATCACTATAATACAGTGTGGGAACATTTGATCGGGACACAATATATGCCTTTTTAGAAAAATCAAATTTAACTTTTTTCTTAACCGTACTTGTTTTTATTACATTTTTGGGTAAAAGAGGCAGTACAGGATTTTCAACAATCTCAACAACATATTCAATCCTCCCTTCCAATCCTCGCTTTAAGGCTTCCAGTATATCATAGGTTTTAACATCGGTAATTGAAATGGTAACTATGAGCTTAGTTGAATCAAATCGCACATCATTGTATACCACATTCTGTGCAAACAATGTGTGCGAGCACATTAACACAATAACAATGGTGATAATACAAAGTAATTGCTTCATTGGAAATTAACTGGATGTGATAGCATCAAACATATAGATTTATTGCTACTGGTGTTTTCAAAGGATGTCTTAAAACTTTGTTTGCTTTTCCAGTACGGATAATAAATATTTTTATTATAGTCATGAGCTGAATTTACAGCATCAACTACAGAAAACACTCTTGTAAAAAATATTGAAAACAATAGCCCCACAACCATATATTGATCTTTTTTATCAATATCCGACCAGTTTACATCTTCGGAACCATGCGAATATTTATCAGATATATGAAATAACATGAAAACCAGTAAACTTTTTTCGGCAATATCGGCAACCAAAAACGCCGAACCTTTCTTATAATTTTGAGTATAAAATTGTCCTAAACCGCTCCACGACCATGATAAAACACCGGCAATAAAAGGGTCTTTCCGTTCAGGCTCTTCAAAAAAAATTGGCACATCAGCGGGTACTTCCTGAAGCGGCAATGGCTTATAAACATTTTTTCCATTTTGTGCAAAAACTACTGTAGAGCACAGAAGTACCATACAGGTTGTAGTTATCCTATAAATGCGAGGAAAAAGCAAGATACATACCTCCATCATTGTTACATCCCATATCAAGTTGTGGATATTTTTGAATAAGGTTCTTTCGTTTTTGCTCCAGTGTGCTATTAAATGAATAAGCACTCTTCACGGCATCTATGATATTAAAAATATGGATCAGTGATAGTGCTGCAACTGTTACATAAAATAAATGCTTCCTCTCAATACTGAATAAACCCATATCCGTTTGGTTTGCATCAACTTTAAGGTTAAATCCGGAATCACCACCTGCTTTGAAGTTAAAATCCAGAAAATAAAACATCGACCCAATAATAATAGTGTATTCAGTAATAAGGAATGCAGCCCCTTTTAGCTTTTCATCACAATAAAACTGGCCAAGCCCGGGCATATAAAATGAAAGTATACCTGAAAAAACAGGGTCTTTCTTTTTTTCAAATAATGTTTTTATTTCTTCATCAGTAAGCGATAGTTCCTGTTTATGTTTTGACTGAGCAAAACTATTCACTGGCAAAAGCAGCATTATTGCAATGAGAATCCAGATAGCATATTGTGATAATGAGCAACAATGTTTCATTTTGAAGCCAGCTCTGCAAAATCATTTTCAATTAATGCCGATAACCTGTTAACTGCTTCTTCTTCCATTTCACCATCAGCACGTATTGTCAGGAAGCTTCCCTTTGTGATAGCCAGCCCTAACACAGACATGATTGATTTCCCATTTGCTTCCATTTGTCCTTTAATTAAATAAATATCACAGGGGAACTTCATTGCTTCACGTACAAGTATTGAAGCGGGCCGCGCATGGACACCAGCATCACTTTTAATTTTCACCTTTTTCTCTTTCATAATCTTCATTCTCCCGTACAATCCATTCCTGAATCTTTTTATCAAGTTCCTGAGCGGAAAATATCCCTATTTTTTTAAGCCGCTGATTAAGCGCAGCCGTTTCAATAATTATCGGTATATTCCTTCCCGGTCTTACAGGTACAATAATATAGGGAACTTCAAGATCAAGAATAGTATATAACTGCTCTTCAATTCCCAATCTATCATAATGGGTATTTGCATCCCATTCCTGCAGTTCAGCAACAAGCTCAATACGCTTACGGTTTCGTACTGATCGTATACCAAATATATCACGCACATTTAAAATTCCAATACCCCGTATTTCCATATGATGGCGTATCAGTTCAGAACCGTTTCCCATAAGCAACGATTCGTCAATCTTTTTAACCTCTACCAGATCATCTGCAATTAAGCGATGCCCACGTTCAATGAGCTCAAGCGCTGTTTCGCTTTTACCAACACCACTTTTACCAATTAGGAGTATACCAATTCCAAAGACATCTACCAGTGTACCATGGATAGTAACCGATTCAGCAAATGCAGCCTCAACAATATGCGTTAGCAAACTTATAAATCGTGTTGTTGGATATCTGGTTACAAATGTTGGGACTTTATATTTTTTTGCAAAATCTATAAATATTTCATCCGGATATTCATTGTGTGTATATACACAACTGACTATATCATACGAGAAGAATTTATGGTATATCTCCTCGCGTCGTTCTCGGGATAATGTTTTGATATATGCAGTTTCACCCAGACCAAATATCTGAATGCGATCATAAGCAAAATAATCAAAAAAGCCAGCCAGGGTAAGCCCCGGCCGGTTAATTTCTATCGCTGTTATAGCCTTATCTAAACCTTCACTGCCAGCAACAAGCGTAAGCTGAAGATCTATCTTCTGAGTATTTTCTAAGATATCATGAATGCGTAGATACTTTTTCATTTCTCTTTTCTAAAATGCTGGCACTAATAATTCAAGTGATTTTCCTTTTTTATAAATAATATTTAAAAAATGTGTTTCAGAGTTAAAAAATACCATGAACGGGACATCACTTTTAGTTATTTCTACAACTGCATCATCTACTGACATAATTTTAACAGAGCATGAATTTTTCTTTATAAATTTAATCTCAGGATTGATCAATGATTCTTTCTTAACATCCAGTGAATATACATTGAATTTAGATGGATCAAAATTGTTATTTTGTATCATCTCAAAAGGGAGTTCTATTAATGTGTAGGTATCTCCATCTTTATAAATAACAGCATAGTTTTTATTCATATAATCAACAGCATTCTTTATTGATTTTTCTCCCTTCTTGAAAAGCATGAATTCGGCACCTTCTAATTTCATCTGCAAATATGCTTCTTTTTCATCAATTGGCTTATTGCTAACCTGGCGTATAACTATTGGTGTTTGTTCACCACTGACATTATACGTAGCAATATCCTCTAATTTGTTTAATGGGGTTACTTTATGTTCTGAATGTCGTTCTTTATATCGCACAATTTGTTGCTCAATCTTATCAAGCAAAAGATCTATGGAGGAATACATATCTCCTGCTTTTTCCTTTGCATAAAACTGCACACCATCACCATTAATTGTAATTTCTGCCACATGATCCTGCCGCTCAATGAACAAGCGTATGTGCATATCAATCAACTGATGAAAATACTTTGTAAGTTTTGTTAGCTTTTTCTCAGCATATTCGCGTATGCTATCAGACACTTCAAAATTTCTACCTGTGATTGTTAAATTCATGGTTACCCTCATCCTTAATCAAATATAATTTTTTACGAATATGTGATGCAGGGATAGACAACATATCCCTGTATTTTGCAATAGTTCTACGAGCAATATGAATACCTTCACCCCTTAAGATGTCAAGTATTTCCTCATCACTCAAGGGATTATGTTTCAGCTCACTATTGATGAGCTCTTTGATGCGCTTTAATATTGTATCCTGTGATGTTTCATCGTTATGTTCAGATTTAACCTTCTTTACAAAAAAATATTTAAATTCAAAAACGCCCCATTTTGTTTGAGCATATTTATTAGCAACAGCACGGGCAATTGTTGATTCATGAAAGCCCAATTCTGATTCTAAATCTGCATAAATCAACGGTTTTAAAAAACCCTGCCCCTTTTGCAAAAACTCTTTTTGCCTGTTCATAATAGCGTAAGCAACTAACAATAAAGTTTCATTCCGCCTTCCAATATTCGTGATTAAATTTTTTGCTGAACTAACCTTTTCATGTATAAATTGACGTGTTTTTTCATCAACTTTTTTTTGTTTCAACATCTGGACATACTTAGCATTGATATAAAGTCTGGGAATCCAATTATCCACCAGTTGTATAACTACTTCATCATCAATCACCTGAACCTCTATATCAGGACGAACATAGATAGGTTTGCTATTTAAATAGAGTGCACCGGGAAAAGGTGTTAGATTTGTCAGCAATATTGCTTTTTCTTTAACTTCCTCTCTGCGAATATTCAAATTTTTTGCTATCCTGTCATATTCAAGGCGCTGTATGTTTGGTAAATAATTCTTGATAATCACCTGCAACAGATCATCCTCTGGATAGTAATACTGCGCCTGCACCATGAGCGATTCCGTAACATTGAAAACCCCACACCCAACAGGCTCCACAGTATTGAGTACAACAAGAAGACTGTCTAATTTTTCTGAAGCAATATTGTAATTATTCTGGATAAACTCTTTTGAAACTGTTAAAAAACCATTATCATCCAGACTTGTAATCAATTGCTCCAATATATCAATATCTTCCTGCGGCAATGACAGCATCCGTATCTGTGATAACAGATGTTCCTGCAATGACTCATTCCTGGTAACTATCTCCAAAACATTTTTTTTATCAAAATCATTTTGTATACCGGTATCACTTGCATCAGCGTATTCAATAGAGAACTCCTCAGCTTTTGATGCAACAGTACCTTCCATTTCATTTTTAGCGACATCTTCAAGCGATTCAAATCCTTCATTGAGAGCATCATCACATTCTAAAACTGGATTTTCCTGCAACTCCTGCAATAATATCTCCTCCAGTTCAAGAGTGGAAATCTGTAATAAATCTAATGATTGTCTAAGAGTTTGAGTAAGACGTAAACGCTGGGTTTGTACTACATCAAGCTTTAATAAAGCCATTCATTTCCTCGCACTAATCGCCTTCAATTCAAATGTTAAATTCTTTTTCACATATTCTATTTCTTTGCCTACGTATAAATATACAAAAATAGTATTGGCAACGTCTATTTAAATTGCATATTTAACAAATATTTTCCATGGATGCACGTATAAAATCTTTAAACAATGGATGCGGCTTTACAGGTTTTGATTTAAATTCAGGATGAAACTGAGTACAAATAAACCATGGATGATCAGCATATTCAATAGTTTCTACAAGGTTGCTTTGAGGATTAAACCCTGAGAATATCATGCCATGCTTTTCAAATAGTTGTTTATATTTTAGCGTAAACTCAAATCTATGGCGGTGACGTTCCATAACCGAATCAGTATTATAGATTGATTTAATTCTGGTATTATCTTTAAACATACATAAATAAGCTCCCAGCCGCATGGTGCCGCCTAATTTATCGATCAACTCCTGTTCTTCAAGAAGGGAGATAACCGGATAAGGTGTGGTGGGATCAAATTCAGTTGAATTTGCGTTTTCCATGCCACATCCATGACGAGCAAATTCAATAACAGCACATTGCAACCCTAAACAAATACCAAACAGCGGTATTTTATGTGTTCGGGCATATTCAATCGTGGCAATTTTACCTTCAATTCCCCTGGTACCAAAACCACCAGGTATTAATATACCATTAACATTTTTAAAAAGCTCTTCCAGTGAATTCATGTATTTACGTTCTATCTCTTCCGACTCAATCCTTTGTATTTCCAGTTCCGCATTATTTGCCACAGCCCCATGGATTAAAGCTTCATATATAGAGCGGTATGAATCCTGTAACGAGATATACTTGCCAACTACAGCAATCGTAACCTTTTTCTTAGGATTCATCAACGAAGTAAAAAACGTATCCCACGCGGGGATATGCAGTGGTTTAACAGGCAAACCAAAATGTTCCAGTACAACCTCATCATACTGATTTTCATGCAGCATATATGGTATCTCATAGATTGAGTGACTGATGTCAACTGCTGAAATAACATACCGTTCCGATACATTACAGAATAATGCAATTTTGCTTTTTAATTCATCGCTTAATGTTCGAGCAGACCTGCAAAGAAGAATATCCGGTAGTATTCCCAATTCCATAAGCTCTTTTACTGAATGCTGGGTTGGCTTTGTTTTCTGTTCGCCTGCTACGGTAATAGTAGGGACCAGTGTTAAATGAACATTCAATACACGGGATTTCCCTAATTCCTGACGTATCTGCCGTATTGATTCAAGGAATGGTATGGATTCAATATCTCCTACAGTGCCGCCAATCTCCACCAGAAGGAAATCCAGATCGTCCATATTTGCCACATCATATATTCGTTTTTTTATTTCATTGGTGATATGAGGAATAACCTGCACTGTTCTCCCTAAATAATCACCTCGACGTTCGCGCGTTATAACCTCATAGTATATTTGACCGGTAGATACAGAATTTTTTCGTGTCAATTCAGCATTGGTCAGCCGTTCATAATAGCCCAGATCAAGATCCGTTTCAGCACCATCCTCAGTGACATACACCTCGCCATGCTGAAATGGACTCATAGTTCCCGGATCAATATTTATATAAGGATCCATCTTAATGATGGACAGCTTATAGCCATGACCTTCAAGCAGCATCCCTAATGATGCAGTTGAAATTCCCTTACCCAGTGATGAACACACACCACCCGTTACAAATATAAATTTTGTCTTTTTATCCTTCATATGCCCTCTAAAACAGTTGTAGTAAAATTATCATTAAAGATCCCGAATCGGAGTTCAGGACATAATTCAAAATGACGTTCTCATCACAGTCATTCCGGACTCGATCCGGAATCTCTTTTCCCACCATGAGATCCTGAATCGGTGTTCAGGATGACGTTCTCAACCAGAATAACTGTCACAAATAGTTCCATCTTCACGTATTATTCAAGTCACTATTTGACCTGCCATGCATATGTCAAGAATTTGTAGTAACTATCGCAAATTTTAGCGTATAATAAAACTATTCTTGACAAAACATTCAAAGATACTATACTTACAATCCAAACTTCTGTAAAGAAAATTTATTAATTTTTATTCAATAGGACAATACCATGACCGAAAAAAGAATTCATCCACGAAAAGAATGCTATATTAAAACAAAATTTGATTACTTTGAGGGAGATCCTGAAACAGTAAGCGTAAATCAAAAGCCAGCCAAAAGTTCAAAAGGGTATATACTGAATGTAAGTATTTCAGGAGCCTTTTTAGTTTGTAATTGTCGTGTCAGTGTACAGATGCCAATTAAGCTTTATTGTAAAATACAAAACACAAAATTAGAATTAGAGGGCGAAATTGTACGAACAGGGATGGTGCAAAACAATCCTTCTGAGGTAGCGCAACGCTATGCAGCAAAAAATGTTAAGGGCGATAGTTATATAGCTATACGCTTTAAAGAGCTTTTACCTCAATCAATCATTGAGCAGGTATAACATAGCAGGTACAATGAAAACTAAATTTATCCGTATCGACGATGTATCCGAAATCGACACATCTAAAATTGGTATATTTGATATGGCCAATCGTTACATCGACAAATATGGCAACATGTATGGATTACGGTATAATCGCGATGTAAAAAAGATAGAAGTAGTAAAGATCATGCGTACACAAAAAAAACATGCTACCTATTTTTCACAAAAAATACAAATGCGACCTGAAAAACCAGAAGCCCCTCATAATGATGACTATCTGGGCGAGGAAATGGAGTTTGATCCTGAAGCATGTATTAACCATATCGTTGAACTTAGTAAAACACATAAAAACCGTCTTAGCGGCATTATCATGAACATTGCAAATTCAAACATTATTGCTGATACCGATAAGATGTTATGGAATACCATGAACGATTTATTCAGGAATATAGATATGGATGCCATTCAGCAGTTAGAAAAGATTGCCGACCTGTATAACGAATTTAATAATTATCCTCGCTCAATCATCTACTATCAATCAAAATTAGATACAAAACATCGCAAAATCCTGGATGAAATTCCTGCAGAATCGTCAAAATTCCGTTACGTTAAGTACTATGAGATGTGGTATATAACAAAAACAACATATAAAACAATCATCAAACTGCTCAATGATATACGATTTTTGCTTGAACAACAGCATATAGAAGATAAAAGAAATCTCACCCCATTTCAAAAACAGACCTGCTCTGATGCTTTAACATCTATTGATAATACTATCACCGAAGCTAATACCATTCTTGCTGACTGCGGCATGGTTGAAGAGCTTATAAATACCAGTAAAGCATTTATTGGTTAATAATCACAACCCTGTTTTTTTCTAAATCATTTTCAATATGCTCTTTTACCTGCTTGTTACCCACTATGACAATAATATACCCTTTCATAGCATTTACCCATGCATGGGAAATCTGTTCTCGGGAAACTTTAGCAAGTGCATCAGGATATTCATTAATATATGTGCCGGGCAATCCATGATAATCCATCCATAAATAATAACCAGCTATTGAGCGCAATGAATCAAATGTAAAGATATAGCTTTTAATCATTGCATCTTTAGCCCACTGAACCTCTTCATCAACCGGGCCGCTGCTGCCAAATTCATGAAATAATGTTTCCATAAGTTCAACCGTTGTCAACGTTGTGGCAGCCTGTGTTTGGGCATATGCCAGAAATAAACCTGTATTTTTCCTAAATCGCATGATTGAACCGGTGGCATATGCATATCCACGCTTTACCCTTATTTCGTTCATAAGTCGCGAATTAAACGATCCTCCACCAAAAATGTAATTACCCACCTCAAGAGCATACCTATAAGGATCTTTTATTTTGGGGGCGATAGTAGCCATAACAATAGTTGATTGTGGTATATCCTTTTCAATGAAATAGATTGTTTTGCTGCTTGTATTTTTTACTGCTGTCGGGATATCGACACTATAATCATAACTATCGCCGTCAGAAAAAGCACCTGTAAGACCGCTTACACCACTTTTTACATCATCATAGCGACGCTGTGTGACAATACCAATACGAACATTTTTTTTTGCTATAATGCGTTTCCAGTAATCCATAAGGGATGTTGTATTTATGGCAGCAAGCGACTCAGGCGTCATTACTGAACCATACCCGGTATTGCCAAATACACACTGGCGTGCTTTTTCAAACGCTAATTCCATTGGGTTGTCCTGCTTTTGCTTAATCTGCTCAAGAAGAAGTGATCGTGCCATGGCAAGCCATTTATCATTAATATCAGGCTGCACAATTAAATCGGTAAGCATGGCAATCATTGTTTCAGCCTCACCGGCATGAACGCGCATGGTTATTGTTATATCCTCAAATGATGCATTAACCGCATAGCGTCCGCCAATGGAATCCATATACTGGTTTATGTCGGGATATTTTTTTGAACCGCCCAATGACAAAACAAGCGCCAGCATCTGACTTATACCGGCATTGGAAGCATCCTCGTATAATGAACCAGCACCCATAGAAACATATACCAGACATTGCGGCAGACTATCCTGAATATAAAATACCCTGACACCATTAGAATCAACTGTTTTAACCTGTGGCAAATTAAATTGGTTATTGCCCGTAACAAAAACAGGAAAAAGAAAAATAGTTAGTATTATTACTGCACGAAAAATTTTCTTCATTAGTATGTTTCTCCTGCAAAAATAAAATTATACACCCTATTCATTGCACCTTTTTCAACACAGCTACACTTGCCGTTTCCTTATTGAAATACGCCTTGATAACACGCTGAATATCATTGCAGGTTACCCTGCGTATCATATCTGTGTAGTTAATAGCATAGCGCCAGTTACCAGCAATTGTTTGATAGTAACTGATAATTTTTGCAACGCCCAGATTAGTATCAATATCAAAAACCAGTTGTGATTCCAGACGGCGTACAGCAGCATCAATCTCCTGTTGTGAACATGTGTTAGTTAAATCCACAAGCTGCTGGTACATGACCTCTTCAATTGCATCACATTGAACTGAATCCTTTGGCACTGCTTCTATGATAAACAGATTATCATAGCGCGAACCGGGATAACCATTATAGACATCCACCGATGAAACCAATTGTTTGTCCAGTACAAGCGTTTTGTAAAGCCGTGAGCTTTTCCCATCTGATAGTATGCTGGCAATAACATCAAATACATAATCGTCATAATGAGGCATGGTGGGTTTAAGCCAGCCCATGAGCAGATATGGATTTGCATCGGCAACAGTAACAAGCCTTTTTGATGAGCTGTTTGCTTCTTTTATTGCTACAAATTCATGTGACGGTGACGGTGGTATTGTTCCAAAATAGGTTTGCAATGCCTTCAACGTTTTTTTAGTATCCTGCCTGCCAACCACAGTTATGGTCATGTTTTGCGGCGTATAATGGCTGAAATAAAAAGAACGCACAAGGCTTAGCTTTAAAAACGGAATATTTGAGGTATAGCCAATGGTTGGGTGCCTGTATGGATGGGCTAAAAACGCAATGCCAAGAAACTCCTCAAAGAGCTTATTCTGCGGGTTTGACTCATAGCGCATGAGGCGCTCCTCATACACAGTGTTGCGTTCAGTGTAAAATTGTCTGAATACAGGCTCCTTAATACGCTCTGACTCTAACTTTGCCCAGAGCTCCAGCGCTTCGCAGGGTAACTCAATATAATACTGTGTCATATCCCGCGATGTGCCTGCATTAAAATTAATGCCACCTTGCTGTGTATAGATTGCATCATAGGCTGCATTGACAGCGTATTTATTTGCTTGCCGCTGTAATTGTTGCAATTGCTGTTTTAATGAAGGCAATTGTACATTATCAGGATTTGTTAAGGTTATGGTGTCGATAGTTTCTCCCAGGGCTTCTATCGCATCCAATAATTTTTTTTCTTTTTCATAATCCGTTGTGCCAATTGTTTTTGTACCCTTAAACATCATATGCTCAAGCAAATGTGCAGCACCAGCAGTCTGATAATTTTCATCTACCGATCCAACCTTAAACGAAATAATCAACGCCAGTGTTGGCGTATAGCCCCGGTTAACAAGCAAGCAGGTAATACCATTGGGCAGCACATGTTGTTCTACAGCAATATTTCCCAGAAGGGGGTTAGCAAAGCTTGGGCGATAGTTCATGATAATAAACTGGATACATATAATAAATAAAAGTAATAGTTGTTTTATTTTCATGGATTTGCATTCTCCTGAAATAGAATTATACACCATGGTCACTCTAAGAAAGTGTTAGCAACTGAAGAATCTATTCTTTAATAAAACGATGAGATTCTTCACTTTGTTCAGAATGACATCCTGCCATACTGTCATTCCATGCTTGACCCGGAATCCAGATCATCATCATAACACAATGAAAACCCTTCAATATGAATTATGGATAGTTGTATTTGTCAACTGGATTGTAACATTGTTACAGGATATTTTTAATAAAACATAACGTATCATAATAAACTGATGTACAGGATAATGCATTTTTTAAAAATGTATAATAAAAAATCAGAGAGCACCATGCTCTCTGATTTTTTATGATGAAATAATATTTTCTTCATTAAAACACAATATTTACCCCTGCCATGATGAAATGGCGTTCTGGTGTGTCTGATGGATAAGCATCACCGGGTAAAAATAATCCATAATTTGCAAAGAATGATAGGTCATAATATATGGGCCAGCGCAGCATAACATCAACAGCCTGTCCTACAAAGCTTTCCGGCAAATCTGCTTCACCGCCACCGATAGGCGATTCTTTTTCATCCTTCATGTAGTACG
>Ga0208198_1001259_pt1 | contig 23054 bp, 20 predicted proteins | sample AD_JPNTR2_MetaG_FD_184446 | JGI IMG/M metagenome (GOLD analysis project Ga0208198, IMG submission 184446) | Active sludge microbial communities of municipal wastewater-treating anaerobic digesters from Japan - AD_JPNTR2_MetaG (SPAdes) (version 2) | ecosystem: Engineered > Bioreactor > Anaerobic...
TTTCAAAGTCGGTGTTTATGGCGCAGAGGTCACACCCGTTCCCATTCCGAACACGGAAGTTAAGCTCTGATGCGAAGATGATACTTGGCTGGCGACGGCCTGGGAAAGTATTTCAATGCCGGCACAGTTTTAAGATCTCCATCCTTTCGGGTGGAGATTTTTTCAGTTCAACTAGAGGAGAGCCCATGAAGCGCTTATTTCCGGCGATCATTGCCGCTGTTTTCCCTCTGAGGCCGCTGCTGGAGAGGCTCCTCCTGCTTAAATATTTCCCAAATATAGATAAAACAAACAACAAAACGAACAACTGAACGCAAATGAAGGGAGAAAATAGCATGAAAAAGATATTGGACGTGGTTTTGGGCTTTCTTGAGGGCGCATTTTTCACCGCCGTCATCATTTTTGCTGTCTTTTTCATCTACAACCTTGGCCATAAGGACAACAAGCAGGAGCAGTTCGACTCGATCATTTCCGGCGAAATGGACGACGGCACCTTCCGTGTTGTCACCGATAGCCGGGCTCCCGGGGAAAAGGCCGCCTGCTGGGTTTCTCAGAATGGCGTGCTTTCCTGCAAAAACGGCTATATTTCCCAATTTTCCGGCAAGGAAAAGTTCGTCTGGGAGTTCGATGCTCAGGCTTTGGGCGAGGAGGTCGTCTGCATCGAGGTCTATGACTCCGCCGGAAATTTCTCCAGAGTTGACGTTTTTCAGATCACCAATGATCCGCAGAAAGGCCTGTCCTATGCGCTTTTCCAGGAGAAGAGCCCCGCTCTTTTGGAGCAGATCCACAGCACTATGGTGCAAATTTCGTAAAAAATGTCCGGAGGCGGCCTGAGCTGCTTCCGGACTTTCTTTTATTGGTCGTTTTTCCAGGATTCGTAGATCTTTTGGGCGTAGTCAAGGATCTTCTGGTCCTCAACATAGATCATGGCACAGGCCGTGTCGATGCCGTTCTCGAAAAGATCCTTCAGGTCAGAGGTGCCGATGTACATTTCCGGTTCCTCGTGGTCGTGGGTGAAAAGCCGCTGTGTGCTGCGCTCCAGAAGGATCATATCGCCGCAGCCGCCCTCGGTGCCAAGCTCGGCGTACTCATCAAAGCTCCACCAGTCGTAGGAGCCCTCAGAATATAGCTTTTCCGCCCGGTCAAGAGAATAGATGTAGATGTCAACGGCTCTGCTGATATGGATCCCGTTGGCGAAGGCATAAAGGCTTTTCAGTTCCTCGGTGAGCTGGATTCCGGTGCGCTGGATGAAGCCTTCTATCTGCTCAGGAGTTGCCGGATCGTTCACATAAACGCTCACCTCGTCCGGGTGGACCTTGGCGATGTAGAACAGCATCTCCAGAGCTTCGGTGTAGCTCTGACCAGCCGGGAATTTTGCGTTTTCCAGCTCTTCAAGGGTCAGTTTTCTGTTGGGGTATTTTACAAGATCAGCCATATCTACTCCTTAGCTCCACTTGTCTACCAGCTTGTTGATCTGCTCGGCCAGCTTCCGCATATCGGCGTTGGCTCGGCCATCGTAGTCTCTAAGCAGCTGAGCAAGGCGGTCGCCGGCGGCCATGAGCTCGGTGTAGGTGGGGCTGGCGTTGGCCAGATTTCTCTCCTTCTTGGGAAGGGGCTTTGGCTGAGCGTCGATGAGGACTTCTCCCGTAAGAGCGTCCACCTCAGCGCCGCTGTAGGGGCAGTAGACCTCAGCTCCAAGGCTGTCCCGGAGGCACTGTGCGAAGGCCTCAACAGCAGATGCCTCGCCGTGGTTGATGAAGAACTTCTTCACGCCCTTGATCGCCTTTGCCCAGCTCAGCAGCCCGTTCACGTCGGCGTGGCCGCTTATGCCGGGGAGCTGTCTGATCTCAGCGGCTACCTGCACGGTCTCGCCGAAGAGCTTGACCTTCCTTGCGCCCTCGATGAGACTTCTTCCCATTGTATTTACGGACTGATAGCCTACGAAAAGTATGGTGTTCTCCTTCTTCCAGAGGTTGTGCTTCAGGTGGTGCTTGATACGTCCGGCCTCGCACATTCCGCTGGCGGAGATGATGACCTTGGGGCGTGTGTCGGAGTTTATTGCACGGGATTCATCGCTGGAAACCGAGCGGATAAGTCCCTCAAATGAGATCGGGTTGATGCCTTTGCGGACGAAGCTGAGAGCTTCCTCGTCGTAGCAGCTCTCACGGTTGTTGATGAAGATGTCTGTGGCCTCGTTTGCAAGGGGAGAGTCCACATATACCGGGAAATCGGGGTGGCCGGTGACAAGCCCTTCCTCCTTGATCTGGCGGATGAAATAGAGCATCTCCTGAGTTCTGCCAACGGCAAATGAGGGGATGATCACGCTTCCGCCACGGTCGAAGGTCTTCTGAAGGATCCCTGACAGCGCCGTAACGTAGTCGGTAGGCCGGTCGTGGGTGCGGTTTCCGTAGGTGGACTCCATTACCACGAAGTCGGCGGAGTCGATATACTGTGGGTCACGGATCAGGGGCTGGGCGGTGTTGCCGATGTCTCCTGAGAAAACTATGGTGCGCTTCTCGCCGCCCTCTTCAAGAGTGAGGATAATGCTGGAGGATCCCAGCAGGTGGCCGGCGTCACGGAAGGTGACAGTCACGCCGTCGGCGGGGGAGAAGGGTGTATCGTAGTCGTGGGGAACAAAGAGCTCGATAGCTCCGAGAGCGTCGTTCATTGTGTAGAGCGGCTCATAGTCCGGATCGCCACGGCGCTCCGCCTTACGGCTGCGCCATTCGGCTTCAAACTCCTGGATATGTGCGGAGTCTCTCAGCATGACGCTGCAAAGGTTAGAGGTGGCTTTTGTGGCGTGGATAGGGCCTGCGAAGCCTCCTGCGTAGAGCAGCGGCAGCAGACCTGAGTGGTCGATGTGAGCGTGGGTCAGCAGCACGAAGTCGATGTCTCCCGGAGCAACAGGGACAACAACGTTCTCGAAGATGTCCTGACCCTGTTCCATGCCGAAATCCACAAGGATCTTCTTGCCGCAGGCTTCGATATAGGTACAGCTTCCGGTGACCTCATGGGTAGCACCGATAAAAGTTATTTTCATGGCAGCGTCTCCGTATTTGTTTACTATACCTAAATTATAACACAAACGAGTAGAAGTGTCTATAGTATTTGTGGGATTTTTTTGTAGCCTTTTAGACAACGTGCGCCGGAACATATTGTAGGGGAGGCCGCCCTCGGCCTCCTGTCCATTTATCAAAACGTATGCGAAAACGATGTGTAGGGGCGCACAATGTGTGCCCGCCGCCGCCAACACCTAAACGTAGGGGGCGATGCCCACATCGCCCCATTATGATGTTACCGCACACGTTGTTCAAACGTTCGTGACATCGAGGGCGGTCTCAGGCAAAAGCCTTGACAAAACTATATTACTGGTTTATAATTACAGTGAGAGGTTATACCTGCATGACAGGAAAATAGAGACGGGCCTCTGGAGGAATTATGGATATTATTATTGTCGGCGGCGGAAAGGTCGGCAGCGCTCTCGCTGAAGAGCTTTGCAGTGACAACAACGTCACTATTGTAGACCGAAACGACGCCAGAATAAAATCAATGGTAAATGACTTCGATATCATGGGAATTGCCGGAAACTGCCTTCAGACCAGCGTTCTGGCTGAGGCAAATGTGGACAAGTGCAACATCTTCATCGCTGTTACAAGCTCCGATGAGGTCAACGTGCTCTCCTGCCTTATCGCAAAGAAAATGGGCGCAAGGCACTGTATCGCAAGAGTCCGCAGCCCTGAATTTGACAAACAGCTGGTGTTCATGCGTGACGAGCTGGGCATCAGCATGATGATAAACCCGGATTATATCGCCGCAAACGAGATCGCTAAGGTGCTTCGCTATCCCGAGGCTATCAACATCGAGTCCTTCGCAAAGGGCAGGGTGAATCTGGCTGAGATCCGCATAACATCGGGAAGTATCCTTGAGAACATCACCCTGAGCCAGCTCTCCAGAAGACTGAGGCTGGACGTGCTCATCTGCGCTGTTCAGCGTGGGGATGAGCTCTTTATCCCCAACGGAAACTCCGTGCTGAAGGCCGGCGACAAGATCCACATGACCGCCTCACACAGCGCTATGGTCAAGTTTTTCAAGTCCATAAGTGCGGCTTACCGTGAGAAGCGGGTGAAGTCTGCTGTACTCATCGGCGGCGGAAGAGTTGCCTATCACCTTGCTCAGCAGCTCATCGAAATGGGCATCAAGGTCAAGATCATCGAGGTGGATCCTGAACGCTGCGAGGAGCTCAGCGACCGCCTGAACAAGGTCAGCATCTGCTGTGCTGACGGCACAGATCACGACGTTCTCCGGGAAGAGAGAGTCTACGACGCCGACGCTGTGGTCTCACTGACCGGTATCGACGAGGAGAACATCCTTCTGTCCCTGCTGGCCAAGAACAACGGCGTTGAAAAGGTGGTCACCAAGGTCAACCGCATGACCTTCCTCCAGCTCACTGACACACTTTCTCTGGACAGCATCATCTCGCCTAAGTCCATAATGGTGGGACAGATCCTGCAATACGTCCGTGCGAAGAAAAACTCCGCCGGAAACAACGTTACTACCCTCTATCGCCTGGTGAACGAGCGCCTTGAGGCTATCGAGTTTGTTATCAGAGACAGGAAGGATTACGTTGATGTTCCCCTGAAAAAGCTGAAGCTCCGCAGCGGACTGCTCATCGCAAGCATCGTCCGTGGGAACGAGCTTATCATACCCAAGGGCGACGACTGCCTGAAGGTCAATGACAGCGTGGTCATCGTTACAACCAACACCAGATTCAAGGATCTTAGCGATATTTTTGACTGAGGGAGTGTCCTTAACTTAATATGAATTACAAAATGATCTTCTACATCATGGGCCAGATCCTCAAGGTCGTTGGCCTTTGTATGCTGCTGCCCATTTTAGTAGGAGCTATTTACGGCGAGCACCACGTTGTGACCTCATTCGGAATACCCTTTCTGGTCACAATGGCTATCGCCCTGGCATTTACCATTCGCAAGCCGAAAAACAACGAGGTCTACTCCATGGAGGGCTTCGTCAGCGTTGCGGCCTCATGGATAACCATGTCATGTATCGGCGCTATCCCATTCGTGATCTCCGGCGAGATCCCCAACTACGCAAATGCCCTGTTTGAGACAGTTTCCGGCTTCACCACCACCGGCGCTACGGTGCTGGGGGACGTGGAGAGTATGTCCAGATCCTGCCTTTTCTGGCGAGCCTTCACTCACTGGCTGGGCGGTATGGGCGTGCTGATGTTCGTGCTGGCGATCATGTCCAGCAACGACTCCCGCACAATGCACATGATGAGGGCGGAGTGCGCAGGCCCTAACGTTGGAAGACTTGTTTCCAAGTCGAAATTCTCCGCACGGATCCTCTATGGGATCTACATAGCTCTCACAGTTTCTGAGGCTGTGCTGCTGATGGCTGGCGGAGTTCCTCTGTATGACGCCATTATCCACGCCTGCTCTTCCGCAGGTACCGGAGGATTCTCCATGTGGAACAACAGCATCGCCCACTACGGCAGCGTTTACGTTGAAATGGTGGTCGCTGCATTCATCATCCTCTTCGGAGTGAATTTCAACCTGTACTACTACCTGTTGATCAGGAAGTTTTCCCTTGTCTACAAAAACGAGGAGGTAAGGACCTACTTCGCTGTGATCATCGCAGCGACTGCCATTATCACGGTGAATATTTTCAGTATGTGCGACGGCTTCGGCGATGCTCTGAGGAAGTCCTTCTTCATGGTGGCCTCCACCATAACCTCGGCGGGCTTCTCAAATACGGATACAGGTCAGTGGCCTATATTCTCCCAGACCCTGCTGCTTCTGCTGATGTTCGTGGGATCCTGCGCCGGCTCGACCGGAGGCGGAATGAAGGTATCCCGTATCATGATCATCATAAAGACCGGCATAAAGGAGCTGAAATACATCGTCAGCCCCCGTGCTGTGGCAACTGTCAAAATGGACGGCAAGCCCGTGGAAAAGGGCGTTGTCAGAGGCGCTTGCAGCTACCTGATCCTGTTCGTCATGCTGATGTGCATCTCACTGCTGCTGGTGTCGCTGGACAACTACTCGATCGAGGAGAGCCTTTCCGCAGTCATTACCTGTATGAACAACATCGGCTTCGGTGTGGGAAGATTCAGCCCCTCCGGAAATCTGGGCGGACTTTCTGCCTTCTCAAAGGTAGTGCTTTGCTTCGATATGCTGCTGGGACGACTTGAGATCTATCCGCTGATCATGCTGTTCGCAGGACGCCACAGCAAGTAAGGAGGAATTGGTATGAGCAAGGGCAAGTTTATCTTCTTGAGCTATTGCCATAGAGACGAGGTCAGCCTCCTTATCAAGGAAACTCTCCAGAAAAAAGGCTATAACCTGCTCTGCGATGAGCGCTTCGCAAAGGGCGCAGATTGGGAGGACGCAGCCTTCAGCACTATGGACGGCGCAGAGATCTGTCTGCTGGCCATTACCGAGAATTACGAACATTCTGAGAGCTGCATGGCTGAGCTGAAGCACCTTATCGAGAACAATATGCTGGATAAGGCCTTCCCGGTGTTCATCACATCTGAAACAGGCTATAGGTACGTTGTCAAGAGCCTTCTCGGACGGAGAATGTGGCTTGAATACGATCCTAACGGCGACGGCAGACTGAAGCTGCTGGAGGAGCTGAGAAAGAGCGAAAAGGCCAGGGACTGCTACAAGCTCAGATACAGCGAGGACGAGATCCTCCGCCTGCTCAAGGACAAGCGCAATGAGGTCAAGGCAAGGCTGGAAAAGGAAAAGGGCAAGACTCTTCCGGACAGCTTCGTGTTCTCTGACGATGAGCTGAAACGGATCGCAGTGTTCATGCCCTGCAATAAGAACGAGCTGCGCTGCTGCGGCGAGATCAAGGACGGCAAGGTCGATAACAGCGATCCCTTCCTGGAGCTTATCAGAGAGCTGAAAAAGCCGGAGAATTCCGGAGAAAAGTGGAGCCCTCAGGAGGAAGAACGCCTTAGAGATGAGTACAAGTTCTTCGGCATGGAGGTCAGAGATATAGCTGTGATTCACAGCAGGTCTGAGTGGGCTATCGCTTGCAGGCTCCGTGAAATTGGGCTTATTGACGAGGAAGAGCTTGAAAAATACAGGCGTGATGTTCCTCAAAGGCTCAAAAATGCCCGATCCGGCAGTAAATAGCTGCGTCAGAGTGGCGAAAATAACCAAATAATGAGAATAAGACGGCTTTTTTGAGGTAATCCCTTGACAAGCCGTCTTTATTTGTGTATAATATTTAAGTGTGCTGCACTATAGCTGCACATATAAATTTTGAAAAAGGAGGAATATCATGCCAACATTTAACCAGCTGGTTCGTAAGGGAAGAAAGGACTTAGAGACTAAGTCTACAGCACCTGCTCTCCAGAAGGGCTACAATGCTAAGAAGAAGACTCAGATCAACCTGAGCTCTCCTCAGAAGAGAGGCGTTTGTACAGCAGTTAGAACTGCTACACCTAAGAAGCCTAACTCAGCTATGAGAAAGATCGCAAGAGTTAAGCTCACAAACGGCTACGAGGTAACTTCTTACATCCCCGGTATCGGCCACAACCTTCAGGAGCACAGCGTTGTTCTCATCAGAGGCGGACGTGTAAAGGATCTCCCTGGTGTGCGTTACCACATCATCAGAGGCGCTCTGGATGCTCAGGGTGTTGCAGGCAGACTCCAGGCTCGTTCCAAGTACGGCGCTAAGAGACCTAAGGCAGGCAAGTAAGCCGCAAAACAGCTCCCCGTGGCTGAGATAACGGGACTCATTAAAATAGGCTAAATACTACCGCAGGATAATGCGGAGATGATATATATGATATATCCTCTGCATTGGCCTGACGCACCGGCCGGTGAAGCGGCCGAAGGGCCAGCTTTATAGCAGTAATCGGTGCGGTGTGAGTACCTATGAATTCATGAATCTATGTGAAGGAGGGAAGCGAAATGCCAAGAAGAGGTAATATCGCAAAGCGTGACGTATTACAGGATCCTGTATACAATTCAAAGCTCGTTACACGTCTCATCAACAATATCATGTTAGACGGTAAGAAGGGCGTTGCGCAGAAAATCGTTTACGGTGCATTTGACATCGTTGCTGAAAAGACAGGCAAGGACGCTCTCGAGGTGTTCGAGCAGGCAATGGAGAACATCATGCCTGAGCTCGAGGTAAAGGCTCGCCGTCTGGGCGGTGCTACTTACCAGGTACCTATGGAGGTAAGACCTGAAAGACGTCAGACTCTCGGTCTCCGCTGGATCACAAAGTACTCCAGAGAGAGAAACGAGAAGACTATGAAGGAGAGACTCGCCGGCGAGATCCTCGACGCTCTTAACGGCACAGGCGGTGCCTGCAAGAAGCGTGATGATACACACAAGATGGCTGAGGCTAACAAGGCCTTCGCTCATTACCGCTGGTAAGGGCCTAAGGAGGATACTATGGCAAGAGATTGTTCACTGGAAAACATCAGAAATATCGGTATCATGGCCCACATCGACGCAGGTAAGACCACTACCACAGAGCGTATCCTTTTCTACACCGGCGTAAACCACAAGATCGGTGAGACTCACGAAGGATCTGCTACGATGGACTGGATGGAGCAGGAGCAGGAGAGAGGTATCACTATCACTTCCGCTGCTACAACTTGCTACTGGGCAGACCACCGACTCAATATCATCGACACCCCTGGCCACGTTGACTTCACTGTTGAGGTAGAGCGTTCACTGCGTGTACTGGACGGATCTGTTACCGTTCTGTGCGCTAAGGGCGGTGTTGAGCCCCAGTCTGAGACCGTTTGGCGTCAGGCTGATAACTACAAGGTACCCCGTATGGCTTATGTAAATAAGATGGATATCATGGGTGCCGATTTCTACCATGTTGTAGATATGATGAAGGACAGACTCAAGTGTAATGCTGTTCCGATCCAGCTCCCTATCGGTGCTGAGGATCAGTTCAAGGGTCTTATCGACCTGGTTGAGATGAAGGCTTACATCTATACTAACGACATCGGTACAGACATCAAGGTAGAGGATATCCCTGAGGATATGAAGGAGCTTGCTCAGAAGTACCATGAGGAAATGGTCGAGCACGTTGCCGAGCAGGACGAGGAGCTCATGATGAAGTACCTCGACGGCGAGGAGCTCACTCAGCAGGAGATCAAGGATTGCATCAGAAAGGCTACTATCGCCAATGAGATGGTACCCGTAACTTGCGGTACTTCTTACAAGAACAAGGGCGTACAGAAGCTCCTGGATGCTATCATCGACTATATGCCCTCACCTCTGGATGTTCCCGCTATCAAGGGCGTTAACCCTGACACAGGTGAGGAGGAGGAGAGACCCTCTTCCGACAGTGAGCCCTTCTCAGCTCTCGCATTCAAGATCGCTACAGATCCCTTCGTTGGAAAGCTGGCATTCTTCCGTGTTTATTCCGGCGTTATCAACCAGGGCGACTCAGTCCTCAATGCTACTAAGGACAGCCGTGAGCGCTTTGGCCGTATCGTTCAGATGCACGCTAACCACAGAAAGGACCTGACAACAGTTTACTCCGGCGATATCGCCGCTGCTGTTGGTCTTAAGAATACAACTACAGGTGATACACTGTGCGATGAAAAGCACCCCATCATCCTGGAGTCAATGGAGTTCCCTGAGCCTGTTATCCAGCTGGCTATCGAGCCTAAGACTAAGGCTGGTCAGGAGAAGATGGGTATCGCTCTGGCAAAGCTTGCTGAAGAGGATCCTACCTTCAAGACATGGACTGACGAGGAGACTGGTCAGACCATCATCGCCGGAATGGGCGAGCTCCACCTGGATATCATCGTTGACCGACTCCTCCGTGAGTTCAAGGTAGAGGCTAACGTAGGTACACCTCAGGTCGCATACAAGGAAACTATCAAGGGCAACGCAGATATCGACTACAAGTACAAGAAGCAGTCCGGTGGATCCGGTCAGTACGGTCACGTTAAGATTCGTGTATCTCCTAACGAGTCCGGTAAGGGCTATGAGTTCACAAATGCCGTTGTCGGCGGTTCTATCCCCAAGGAGTACATCCCTGCTGTTGACGCAGGTATCCAGGGCGCTATGAAGTCCGGTATCCTTGCTGGTTACGAAGTTGTTGACGTTAAGGTAGAGCTCTACGATGGATCCTACCACGAGGTAGACTCCTCAGAAATGGCGTTCAAGATCGCTGGATCTATCGCCTTCAAGGAGGCCCTCAAGCAGGCTAATGCAGTTCTTATGGAGCCTGTAATGAAGGTCGCAGTTATCGTTCCTGATGATTATCTGGGAACAGTTATCGGTGACCTGAGCTCTCGTCGTGGACAGATCCAGGGTCAGGAAGCTAGATCCGGCTCTATCCAGGTCGACGCTCTCGTTCCTCTCTCAGAAATGTTCGGCTACACAAGCGACCTGCGTTCTAACACTCAGGGCCGTGGCCAGTACACAATGGAGCCTCACAGCTATGAGGAAGTTCCGAAGAGCATCGCTGAGAAGATCATGGCTAACAGAGCCAAGAACTGATTTCGCCCAAATTAAGGCAAAAATCTGAATTTTTCACAAAATCATGTGCTTTGGAGAAAGAAATTTCTCCAAAACACTTGAATTTTCCAGATGTATCTGGTATAATAATATATACAGATCTCTGTATTTTCTTTTAAGGAGGAATTTTCCAATGGCTAAGGCTAAATTTGAAAGAACTAAACCCCATGTAAACATTGGTACTATCGGACACGTTGACCACGGTAAGACCACTCTTACAGCTGCTATCACAAAGACTCTCGCTCTGAAGGGTCAGGCTCAGTACGAGGCTTACGATATGATCGATAAGGCTCCTGAGGAGAGAGAGCGTGGAATCACGATCAACACAGCTCACGTTGAGTACGAGACAGACAAGCGTCACTACGCTCACGTTGACTGCCCTGGTCACGCTGACTACGTTAAGAACATGATCACTGGTGCTGCTCAGATGGACGGCGCTATCCTCGTAGTTGCTGCTTCTGATGGTCCTATGGCTCAGACAAGAGAGCACATCCTGCTCGCTCGTCAGGTTGGCGTTCCTGCAATCGTTGTATTCATGAACAAGGCTGATCAGGTTGACGACGAGGAGCTCCTGGAGCTCGTTGAGATGGACATCCGTGACCTTCTCTCCAGCTACGATTTCCCTGGCGACGAGACACCTATCATCAAGGGTTCTGCTCTTAAGGCTCTTGAGGCTCCCGATGACCTCAGCGACCCTGCTTACGCTCCTATCCTTGAGCTCATGGATGCTGTTGATGAGTACATCCCCAGCCCTGAGAGAGACGATGCTAAGCCTTTCCTGATGCCTATCGAGGATACAATGACTATCTCTGGCCGTGGTACTGTTGTTACCGGCCGTGTAGAGCGTGGAAAGCTCAATGTAAACGAGCCTGTTGAGATCGTTGGCCTTTCTGACGAGAAGCTCAACACAGTTGTTACAGGTCTTGAGATGTTCAGAAAGACTCTGGACTTCTGTGAGGCTCGTGATAACGTTGGTGCTCTGCTCCGTGGTATCACAAGAGATCAGGTTAAGCGTGGACAGGTTCTCTGTAAGCCCGGCTCAATCCACCCCCACACCAAGTTCTCTGGTCAGGTTTACGTTCTGAAGAAGGAAGAGGGCGGCCGTCATACTCCTTTCTTCAACAACTACAGACCTCAGTTCTACTTCAGAACTACAGACGTAACTGGCGTTGTTACACTTCCTGCTGACAAGGAGATGTGCATGCCTGGTGATAACGTAGCTATGGACGTTGAGCTCATCACTCCTATCGCTATCGAAGAGGGACTCCGTTTCGCTATCCGTGAGGGTGGTAGAACAGTTGGTTCCGGCGTTGTTACAAAGATCAACGAATAATCTTTCACCAAGATAATGAAAGACCGTTCCATTTGGAACGGTCTTTTTTTATCCGAAATATCGGGAAAGGGCATCGTATAGCCCGTCGGTGCAGCCGTCACGGTAGACCTGGCTCTCCTCCTGTGGGATAAGCCCTTTGTAGGTCAGCCACAGCTTGGTCACGGCAGTTGCCCTGCCCTTTTCGTCGGAGGCCGTCATGGACAGGTCATAGCAGAACATCTTTCGGTCCGGATCGTACTTGGGCTGGCTCATTATGACGCTTTCCATGGTGTAGCCTGAGTCTCGGAAGTTTTCCGCTCCCGCAAGAGCGCCGGCACGGTATTCCTCGGAAAATCGGTAGGAATAGGGCTCCGCAGTGGACTTCCGGCTGAGAAGGAGCTGCTCAAAAAAGCCCTTTGGCAGCAGGTCGTGGCAGCTCGTGTAGGCGAAGGCGTTCTCAAGGTCGGCCTGCTCCTGAGTAATGCTTTCGTCGTTGTATCGGTAGCCGGCAAGGCAGTCGTAGAGGCCGTCCATGTCCTTGGCGAAGGACAGCTCAAGGGTCTGGCCGTTGTCGTAGGTGATCACCACGTCCGAGCAGGCGCAGGGAGCACCGTCGCTGTAGTTGTCGCCGCTGGTGTAGCTGTACATGAATCCGTAGCCTGACTTCACGTCGATGTCAGTGACCTTGCAGCCCTCAAAGGCCGCAGAATAGGCCTCCGCAAGGATCTCCTTGTCCTGAGCCTTGTATTCGTCCAGATAGCGGAACTCGTTCATGGTCAGGTGAAGTCCCCCCAGGGAGATTTTGGACAAGTAGTAGTCGAAGTCGCCCTGGGTGATCTTCTTGGCCATTTTCCTGACCTCGATGGACTGAAAAATGGTCTCGAAGCTCTTGCCGCCGTTGGGCTTGACTATCTGTCCGTAGGTCAGGTACCCCAGACCGCCCACAACTCCGGCCAGCAAAACTCCCAGAACAGCGGTCTTTAGGCGGATATTGCGCAGCTTCCGGCTGACCTTCTTCATGGCGGTCTTCTCCTCAGGTATCTCTACGGGGATGATCTGCTCTACCGGAGCCTCCGCCAGTTTTCGGCAGTTCTCACAGGTCTTCAGGTGCTCCCGGATCTCCTCTGCGGCCGCCTCGCTGCACAGTCCCTCGGCGTACAGCGGGATCAGGTCTTTTACTATCTCACATTTCATAGTTCTTCCTCCTTTATCATGGCGATGAGCTTCTCCTTTGCCCGGTAGAATGTCACTCTTGCCCAATTTTCGGACTTTTCAAAGATCTGGGCGATCTGGGCGAATTTCAGCTGTCCCAGAACTCTCAGGCTGAAAAGTTCCCGATATGGCTCCTCAAGCCGGTGGAGCGCCTTGTGGATCTGGAGAGCCTGCTCCTTGTCGAAGATCTGCTCGTAGGGGTCATCTGCGGAGGAGATCAGAGCCTCCTCCAGGGGAAGGTTTTTCCGCTCTGACCGGCTAAGGCGGTTAAGGCAAAGGTTTTTGGCGATGGCACACAGCCAGGTCTTCACGGAGCAATCGCCCCGGAATTTCCCGAACTCAGTCAGCGCCTTCAGCATGGTGTCCTGCAAAACGTCCTGTGCAAGCTGGGGGTCTGCGCATATACTCAGCGCATATCTGTAGACGTCCTCGGCGTAAAGCCGGTAGATCTGGCTTAGCTCTTCCTTCACTCTGACCACCTCCTTTACTTATTAGACAGCCGTGGAGAGCTTTTGTTACAGTGTCAGGAAAATTTTTATCGGAATATTATGAACGGGAGGCGATACCATGGAAATGACCATGCCACTTTCTCAGCTTGCTGTGGGCCAGACCGCCTTGATCGCAGGCCTTTCCCACTCCGGTGCCATGCGAAGTCGGCTATGTGAGCTGGGATTTGTCCGGGGCGCTCGTGCGGAGTGCCTTATGCGGAGCTTTTCCGGAGATCCCTGCGCTTATCTGATATGCGGAGCTGTGATAGCTCTCAGGCGTGCGGACGCAGAAAAAATAGCGGTCAACTGCAAATGATAAGGGACGGCGATCGCCGTCCCTTCGGGGTTTAGTGGGTCTTGACGTAATCTCTCATGGTCTGCTTGCCGCCGCTCATTACGAAGGCGTAGTAGGAGAGGATCTCAGAGGCGTCGTTTGCGTCGATCTTTCCGTCGAAATTTACGTCGCCCAGCAGAGTCTGCTCGGCATCGAAGGAAGGCTTCTGGCCGGTCTGAGTTCTTGCGTACTCCATAAGAATGTCTGATGCGTCGGAGGCATTTGTTGAATGGTCACGGCTTACATCGCCCAGGTCGAACTGGCTGACGGGCTGAGCTGTGGTAGTCACAGGGGGAGTCGTGGTGGAAGTTGTGGTAGAAGTCGTTTTAGAAGTAGTGGTGGAGGTCGTCGTCGATGTAGTGGTAGATGTGCTTGTGGAAGATGTGGTGACGGGAGTTCCAACAGATGCCGTAAAGTAAGCAGTGGAGGTCTTGCCGTTATAGCTTGCGGTAACAGAGATCTTGTAGGTGCCTGTTTCCCAGGAGTGGAATTCGCCGATGCCAACGTTCAGGCTGATCGTGATGTTGTCGCCCACTGAACGCTGAGTTCTGTATCCGATGTCGGACATTTTCATTCCCCACAGGTAGTGGTCCTGTTTGGAGCCGTCGCTGTAGTTTGCTGTCACCTGGACGTTGACTGTTCCGCCGGTAAGATCCAGGTTTTCATAGAGGTTGTAGCTGAGCTTTGTAGGCTCCTGAACGATCTGGACTGACAGATCCACGCCGGTGAGAGTCTTCTGGACAGGTGCCTGAGTGGTGGTCACCGGTGGAGCTGTGGTGGTGGGCTGAGCAGTTGTGGTCTGCCGAGTGGTGGTGGGAGCAGCAGTTGTGGTCAGGCGAGTGGTAGTGATCTGGCGGGTAGTGGTCGTTGCCGGAGGAGCAGTGGTTGTGGTCACTACCGGCTTAGGTGCAACTGTAACGATCACAGACTCCACATCGGTCTTATCGCCAACAGTGGCCCTGATGTAGATCGGGTAGCTGCCTGGTACATAGGGATCAAAGGCTGAGTCATCTATCTCGGTCTTGAGAGTCATGCCTTCGACTGATGATCTTTCGAAGCCGTATTCGGCCATATACTGGTTGAAAATGTCAGCGTAGGCGGTAGTGCCGTCTGAGTAGTTGGCCCTGACGTAGACATCGTAAACGCCGCCGGCCAAAGAAAGCTGCTCGCCGTACTGGTAGTCTAGCTTGTTGGGAGCACTTTTTAGAAAGACGTCCACGCTGTAGGAGATCATTCTTACGGGAGCGGTAGTGGTGGTAGTGGTAGTGGATGTCGTAGCAGTAGTGGTCGTGGTCGTTGTGGTTGTTGTTGTGGTAGTAGTTGTTGTAGTAGTAGTTGTTGTTGTTGTTGTGGGAGGTGCCGTGGGAGGCTCTGTGGGAGGCTCCGTAGGCGGCTCGGTTATGGGAACAGTGGTAACAGGCGGAGCTGTTGTTGTGGCAGGAGTGTCAGAGCCTATCAGTGCGAATTTGTAGCCGTATTTTTCGGCAAAGGTCTGAGCTGTGGAGTCCTTATAGCCGTATATTACGCCGGAAAAGTCAGAACCCAAGGCGTTTTTAGTTATCGTTGCATTGGAGTCCATAAATGTTATGGATTGTAACCCTGTACAGCCAGCAAAGGCGTATGCGCCTACCGAACCGTAAACAGTCACGGAAGTAAGTGAGGTGCAGTTGTTGAATGCACGGAAACCGATCTCTTTGACCGATTCGGGAATGACGATGGATTGGAGTTTATCACAGTTGGAGAACGCCTCACTGTTGATCGATGTGACCGTTGAAGGGATCGATATGGATCTAAGGCTTGAGCAGTAGGCAAACATATTATCCGTTATAGATGTTATGCCAGGCTCGATCGTTACGGTGTTTAGAGATGTGCAGTTATAGAACACGTTGCTGTATACCGATCTTACCGATGAGGGGATCGTTACTGATTCCAGAGCTGTACAGCCAGCGAAAGCTGAGGGCTCCATTTTGGTGATGTCATTGCTCAGGGTGACCTCCTTCAGCGCTGTACATCCAGCAAAGGCAAATCCAGCAAGATCACCGTGAATAGTGGCTTTTTCAAGTGCCTCACAGGCATAGAAGGCGTAGTCGCCAATGTAAGTGATGCTTGACGGAAGCACCAATTCAGTGAAAATGATGCACTTTCTGAAGGCTTCTTCGTCAATTTGTGTGACCGGAAGTCCGTCTATAGAGCTGGGGATCGTAACGGTCCCCTCTACAAAGAAATCACACTTAGAGATAGTAACGTGGTCAGAATACTTCTTGTAGGTCATGGCCCCTAGGGTACCCTCTTCGTAGGTGGCAGCGGTAGCTGTGTATGACGGGAGCAGGGCGGTCTGTGCCGGGACCATAGTGCCCATTACGCATACAGCCAGGGCTGCCGCAAGTAATTTTTTCAGTTTCATGTATATCCTCCTTTTTTCCCATTAAAGGGTATGAAATCATTATACCACAAAATATACCATAAATCAACCAGTAGGGCGGAAACTTTTGGTGAATTTATTTGTCGGATCTGTACAATGCCAGGGGTAAAATATACATTTTTTCCCTCGTGGAAAGCTATAATTTTTTGGATAATGCTATTGTAAAAACGGAAGGATCGTGATATAATTACTATATAAATGTCCGTCTGTGCAGGTACATGGGCGAGAAATTACAGAGGGAGTGTGCTTTATGGTCACAGTTGAAAACCACATCGGCAAGATCTCCGTTACAGAGAACTACCTAACAGAAATAGTCCGTCATGCGGTCTGCGATTGCTTTGGAGTTGCAGACGTGTGCAATGTCAATACCTTCCGCTCCGCTGTGTCCTCTATCACAAGAGGAAAGCTCTTCAAGCCCAGAGGAGTAAAGATCCGCACCGACAAGGACGGAGGCCTGGTCATCGACCTTCACATCAAGGTGACCTACGGCACAAATATCGCCGCCGCAGTAAACAGCATCACCCACAAGGTGACCTTTACTGTCGAGGAGGCTGTGGGGATAGACGTCCATAAGGTCAACGTTTATGTGGACGATATGAATTATTGATCAGGAAGGAGCTTGGATCGTGATAAACGGCGCTTTGCTGAGAGACGCTATAATCTCAGCTGCAATAACGATTAACAATAGAAAAAGAGAGGTAGACGAGCTCAACGTTTACCCTGTACCGGACGGAGATACCGGTACGAATATGTCAATGACTATCGGTAATTCCGTCAGCGAGCTGAAAAGGATGCCCGATTCAGTTACAGCAGGCGAGGTGGCTTCTGCTGCTGCTTCTGCCTTCCTCAGAGGAGCAAGAGGAAACTCAGGCGTTATCCTTTCCCTGATCTTCAGGGGCTTCTCCAAGGGACTTTCAGGCTGTAAGGAGGCCGGCTGCGATGACTTCGCAAAGGCTCTTGAGCTGGGAGTTGAGGCTGCTTATAAGGCCGTAATGAAGCCTGTTGAGGGAACTATCCTCACCGTTTCAAAGGCTGCTGCAACTAAGGCTAGAGAGACAGCTGCTTCCACCAGCGACACTACACTTTTCTGGCACGACGTCTGCGAGGAGGCCGAGAAGGTGCTCGCTCAGACCACTGAGATGCTTCCCCAGCTGAAAAAGGCCGGAGTCGTTGACGCAGGCGGTATGGGCTTCACCATAATCATCAAGGCGATGTACGCTGTTTTCAACGGCGGCGCTATCGCTGAGCCTGCTGAGAAGCCGGCTGTTGCAGAGACCAGCGTTGACTCATTCAAGTCCGCTGTCAGCCAGTACGACGCCGACATCACCTTCACCTACTGCACAGAGTTCATGCTCCGCAAGAAGGAGAACTGTCCAGATCCGTTCATGCTCAGGGCTTACCTTGAGACTATCGGCGACTGCGTAGTGGTCGTTGACGATGAGAAGATCATCAAGGTACACGTTCACACGGATAACCCCGGAAATGCCCTCCAGAAAGGCCTGGAGTTCGGCTATTTCATAAACGATCCAAGGCCTAAGATCGAGAATATGCGGATCCAGCACGAGAACAAGGTCAAGGAGGCTGAGGCCGCCGAGCAGGGATTTGTTCCGGCTGAGCCTGAGAAGCAGTACGGCTTCGTGGCTGTTGCTGCCGGACACGGCTTAGAGGCTATGTTCATCGACCTTGGTGCAGACGTTGTCGTAAAGGGCGGCCAGACCATGAATCCCTCCACCGACGACATCCTTCGTGCGATCCTGTCAACTCCTGCAAAGACCGTTTTTGTTCTTCCCAACAACAAGAACATCATCATGGCGGCGGAGCAGGCTGTGAAGCTCACTGACAGGAGCGTTTGCGTTCTCCAGACAAGAACTATCCCTCAGGGCATCTCCGCTATGCTGGCCTTCGATGAGGATTTCAGCCTTGCAGAGAACCGCATCAATATGACAAAGGCCTTCGAGAAGGTCTCCACCGGACTTATCACCTTCGCTGCAAGAGACTCTGAGTTCGAGGGGCACCAGATCAAGGAGGGCGAGATCCTTGCTCTTGACAACGGAAAGCTGTCCTTCACCGAGCGTGATATCAATAAGGCTACAGTTAAGCTGGCCAAGCGCCTTGCAAAGGGCGATACCAGCTACGTTACGCTGATCTACGGCGCTGACGTTACTGAGGAGAATGCCGAGCAGATGCAGCAGCTCCTTCAGTCCAAGCTCAGCGACAAGATCGAGGTAATGCTTGTGAACGGCGGCCAGCCGGTTTACTACTACATAATATCTGTTGAATAATGGAAAGCCGGACAGTTGTCCGGCTTTTTTGCGTATTTATTGTGTTATGAAATGTTTTGTAGGGGCGGCCTTATCGCTGCCGCTGAGCGGCGAGGCGGACAGATCCAAACGGCATACAAGGGGACGCCGTCTCTTACAAGGCGTCCCCTCTTTGAAAACAGTCCACCGGACTGTTTTCAAATTCACCCCTTGCGAGGCGCTTTAAGGCTAAATGTGGGGCGTTGCCCCCACACCCCACCAGAGGCGCCGCCTCTGGACTCCGGCAGGGAGCGAGCGGCTCCCTGCACCCCGCAATTTTTACCCTATAATATCCTTGTTGAACAGCCGCAGCACGTCCATTTTCAGGGAGGTGTGCTCCGCTTTAGTCAGCTCTGGATCCTCTGCAAGGATCTCCTTGGCGCAGGTCTGTGCCTTGTTCATCAGCTCCATATTGCAGGCTATATCCGCAATTTTCAGCGGAGGAAGTCCGTGCTGGGCGCTGCCGAAAAAGTCTCCCGGCCCTCGCATTTTCAAGTCCTCCTCTGAGATCTTGAAGCCGTCAGTGGTGGAGGACATGATCTTCATTCGCCGGACGCACTCCTCAGAGGTGTTGTCGGTGATCAGGATGCAGCTGCTCTCGTATTCTCCTCGGCCAACTCTTCCCCTGAGCTGGTGGAGCTGGGAAAGGCCAAACCTCTCGGCATTCTCGATCACCATGACCGCCGCATTGGGCACGTCAACGCCGACCTCCACAACGGTGGTGCAGATCAGCACCTGGATCTCGCCGTCATGGAAGCGCTTCATCACCTTGTCCTTCTCGGCAGCCCTCATCTTTCCGTGGAGGAGGGCGGTTGTGCAGCCCTTTAGGTCCTCCTTGGCGGCGTTTTCCGCATAGCTCCGCACTGCGTGGAGCTCGCTCTCGCTGTCCTCGATCATAGGGCAGACCACATAGGCCTGACGCCCCTCAGCCAGTCTTTCCCGGACAAATCCGAAGGCACGGTGGCGGAGCTTCCCGGTAACTGCGTAGGTCTTGATCGGGCGGCGTCCCTTGGGGAGCTGGGTGATGGCGGAGATGTCCAGATCGCCGTAGATGATCAGCGCCAGAGTTCTCGGTATGGGAGTGGCTGACATGACTAATCTGTGGGGAGACTCGCCCTTTTCCGCAAGAGCCGCCCTCTGCGCAACGCCGAAGCGGTGCTGCTCGTCGGTGATCACCAGACCAAGTGAGCGATACTCCACGTCCTTCTGGATAATGGCGTGAGTTCCCACGATCACGTCGAATTCCCCGGCAGCGATCTTCGCCCGGGTGTCGGCCTTTTTTTTGGCTGTCATGGAGCCTGTCAGCAGGCAGACCCGGACACCGAAGGGCTCCAGATGATCCGTCAATGTGCGAAAGTGCTGAGCAGCCAGGATCTCGGTGGGAGCCATAAGCGCTGACTGGATCTTGTTTTTTGCTGCAAAATAGCAGGCTGCGGCGGCAACGGCGGTCTTTCCGCTGCCCACGTCGCCCTGTAGGAGCCTGTTCATGGGGACTGTTTTGCACAGGTCGGCCACGATCTCGGTAACGGCCTTCTGCTGGTCGTCGGTGAGCTCAAAGGGCAGTCCGCCGGTGAATTCCGAGACGTCTACGGAGCTGTCCATGGAGTAGGCGGTGTTCTTCCTCGCCCTGGTCTTCATCATGGACATTCCCAGCTGGAGCTTCAGCAGCTCGTCAAAGGCCAGCCTTCTCCGGGCGGTCTCGGCGGCTTCCTCACTTTGGGGGAAGTGGATGTTCTCCAGCGCCGCCATCAGTGGGCAGAGGCCGTATCTCTCCAGGATCTGCCGGGGGAGGGTCTCGAATGGCTCGCTCTCCATGATGCTGAGAGCCTGACGCATATTCGTTCTGACCATATTCACGGACAGTCCCTGGGTCAGCGGATAGATCGGCTGGATCAGCACAGTCTCCTCCGCCTTTATATAGGTGGGGGATGAGATCTCCTTCCGCAGAAAATTCCCCATGACCTTGCCGTACATATAATAGGTGGAGTTCTCCTTTAGCGCCTGAAAAGCGTAAACGTTGTTGTAGACCACGATGAGGATGTCGTCGATCCCGTCGGTGGCGCCTGCCTTACAGATCACAAGTCCGCCACGGATCCGCTGAGGGGGCAGCTTGTGTGTGATCGCCAGCTTCAGCACATTGTACTGGCCAAGCTCAGCCTGTGCGATCGGGACGTGTGCCCGGAAATCAAGGTAGCTCCGGGGGATATGGTAAATAAGGTCGTAGGGGGACTGGATGCCCAGCTTGCGGTACTTCTCGCCGCGAGCCTTGCCTACGCCCTTTAGGAATTCTATGTCGCTGAAAAGTGTAGTGGGCATTTACGCCCTCCTTTCGCCGAATTATTGCAGCTTTTGCAGCTTTCCGCTGTTCTTGGTGCCTGAGAAAACGGGTGTGGACTGGTACCAGATCTTGTAATCGAACTGGCTCCTTTCCTGGTCTGAGCTGGGGAATGAGAAGGTGATACAGCTGTTTAGCTCAGGCTGCTCACTGTCGGACTCCACGCTCTTTGTTTCATGCCAGGAGAGGAGATACGGAATGACCGGCACGTCTGCCGCCAGCAGGTCATAGGTGCGTGAGCCCAGGTAGTCATTCCTGCTGATCACCACCTGACCGCCCTTTACCTGACTGATGCGGAAGGTCTCATGCTGAGGGTGCAGGTCAGCGGCGCCCAGTCCGATAAGTGCGATGCCGATCACCGCTAAGACGGGGAGGGCTCCCGGGACGAAGCGGCGCTTTATCATAAGAGCTGCGGCAAGAGACAGACCAAGGGCGCCTGCAAGAATTATCTCCGGGACAGTCTCCGGCAGCAGGTAGAAGAACTGCAAGCCGGCAGCCTTCTCCACAGCAAGCATCACAGCGCAAAGTCCTGCTATTCCGAAGAAGATCTTGTCCATTATCGTGCTGTTATTCTCCATAATGGCCTCCTTAAAAAACAAAGGCGGACAGATGTCCGCCCAAAGGTGCAATGAGTTTTATCTCTGCTCGCAGATGAGCTTGATGGCTGTTCTTTCCTCGCCATCTATTGAGATGTTTGCGAAAGCCGGGATACAGATGAGGTCAATGCTGATAGGAGCAAGGTAGCCTCTTGCGATAGCTATTGCCTTGATAGCCTGATTTGCAGCTCCTGCGCCCACAGCCTGGACCTCTACGGCCTTCTGCTCTCTGATGACGCCGGCAACTGCTCCGGCAACTGAATTAGGTGATGAATGTGATGATACTTTTAAGATCTCCATGGTATTACCCTCCTAAATGTGAATTGTACAAATTGTTCGCCAGTAGCTATAGTACAATGTCATTATATCGTACATTTCAAAAAAAATCAAGAGCTCCAACAAAACTTTGTGACTTATCTTATAATAATACGGTCGATCTTGTGCGATTTGCCGGATTTTTCGTCGAATTCCACACATACGCCGCATAAAAAGCAGGGTGTTGAGGCGGTCTTGAAACGGGCGGGAGTGCGGAAGCGGAAGTTTTGGAGCACGGGCTCGATGTCAGCACCCAGGCATGACAGCTCCGGACCGGTCATCCCGGCGTCGGTGATGTAGGCGGTATGATCGCCCAGGATCATTTCGTCAGCGGTCTGGACGTGGGTGTGCGTGCCGAAAACTCCGGTGACTCTGCCGGTGAGGTAGTGGCCCATGGCCTTTTTCTCGGAGGTGGCCTCAGCGTGGAAGTCCACGAAGATATTCGGGGTGTGGATCTCCTCCAAAAGCCGGTCGATGACGGTGAAGGGGTTGTCCAGAGGCTCAAGGCAGATCGTTCCCATGAGATTGACCACAGCCACGGAATAAGGCCCCATATCCAGCAGGCACACGCCCTTTCCGGGAGCGCCGCCCTCGGGATAATTGGCCGGGCGGATGATGTAGTCCTCCTCATAAACGTCCAGCTCGTCACGATAGCGGAAGGCGTGGTTGCCGGAGGTCATGACGTCGGCCCCGGCCTTTATGATGCTGTTGGCGGAGCTTCGGGAGACACCGTTGCCGTTTTCGGAATTCTCGCCGTTGACCACCACGATGTCAGCTCCCAGGTCACGCTTGAGCTGGTGGAGGTGTGAGGAGAGGAAGCTACAGCCGGTTTTTCCCACAACATCGCCGATAAACAGAAGTTTTTTCATATGTTCAGCTCCTTCTAATACTAATAGGATTATAACACGGCAGCAGGAGAAGTGTCAAGGGCTTTGTTCAAACTGTGCAAAAAGAATGGCGATGATCTGTGGAAAGCGACGATAATTGGATCTTTTTAGCCGGAAGAGAGAGGCTTTGGCCTTTGAAACTGCGGAATATGGCCAAAAACTCCCTCAAAAAATTTTTTTGAGATTTTTTTCAAAAATGTTATGTTACAATAGATCATAGACAGTCAAAATAGAAAAACAACTCTCAATATGATATAATGTTAAGTACCACCAAAACAAATATCAAGAAAAGAGAGTTGTTCCATGAATAGTATAGCACAAGAA
>Ga0208198_1001263_pt1 | contig 23010 bp, 16 predicted proteins | sample AD_JPNTR2_MetaG_FD_184446 | JGI IMG/M metagenome (GOLD analysis project Ga0208198, IMG submission 184446) | Active sludge microbial communities of municipal wastewater-treating anaerobic digesters from Japan - AD_JPNTR2_MetaG (SPAdes) (version 2) | ecosystem: Engineered > Bioreactor > Anaerobic...
CACTGCTCCAGATATGGGAGCTGATGAGTTTAATGGTATACCAACCTTCACATGTACTACACCAAATCCTGGTAATACTATTGCTAGTAACAATCCGGCTTGTTTAGGTGAAACTATTAATCTTAGCCTAGAAAATTCTACTCCTGGTACTGGTGTTAGCTATCAATGGAAGGAGTCTACTGATGGATCATTATATACTGATATAGATGGGGCTACTAATAGCACATATAGCTTCGTATTTACTGAATCTAAATATTACCAGTGCGAGGTAACTTGCATAAATGGTCCTGAAACTGTTCCCTCTACTCCTGTATTTATTGATTTTGCTAACAATATATTATCTACTACACCTGATACCTTATGTGGTGCTGGACAAGCTACATTGTCTGCTACTGCTACTACTGGAGCTGGTATAGTATGGTATGATGTGCCCAATGGAGGAATCTCACTACATACTGGTTCACCTTTCACTACACCTTTGATATCAGATACTACATCGTTTTATGTAGCTGCTGAAACTTCGTCACCAAGTTCTACTACAGTAGGTACAGGCACTAGTACTACTTCTAATTTACCTTTTTACGGGTATTATAATTATTCTTATGGAGCTATGCTTTATACTGCTGATGAACTAAATATTAAAGGACCTATTACAAAAATACAATTCCATGTGGGTAATACTCCATCTAGTTATGAAACTAACGATCAAATAATATACATGGGCGAAGTACCATATACAGAATTTGCTGATAATAATCTAATAGATACTAGCACACTTACTAAGGTAAAAGGGCCATTTTCTTATACTTGGGATGGTGAAGGCTGGAAAGAGTTTGAGCTAGATGAACCATTCAATTATTCTGGGAATAATTCATTATTAATAGTGTGGGTAAATAATGATGGTACCTATGCTTCAGGATATCCTTCTTTTAGCTATACAACAAAGACAAATACCGGCTTATATAAATATCAAGATGGAAGTTTCCCATCTATACCTGGTACAGGTACTATAACATCTAATAGACCAAATATTATTGTAGATGGTCAAAAAGTATGTTCTAGTCCACGAGTAGAGGTAGTAGCTATAGTGAATCCATCTACTCCTATTACTATTACAGATAATAAAACTATTTGTAATAATGCTGTAGATAGCATAGAAGTTTTAACAGGGGCTAGTGCTTATGAGACATTCACATGGTCTCCTGCTACTAACTTATATACTGATGCTGCATGCACTACACCATATGTAAGTGGTAGCTCTATACAGAAAGTATATTTCAAAAATAATACTGCGGGCACCTATGAATTTGTATGTTTAGCAGAAAATACTTCAACAGATTGTGCTACTACTGATACGGTGGAAATAACAGTTCTTCCTGCAACTGTTTCTATCATAGCTATACCTGAAGAGATTTGTCTTTCAGGAAGTTCTACACTTAGCATATCACCATCTGATGGCTATGGAGATGCTACTTTCCAATGGGCATCATCCACAGATGGAGTTAGTTTTACAGATATTACAGGTGCTAATGGGCTTAGCTATACTACACCTGATATTACTGCTAGCACATATTATAAATGGACTGCTACAGCTTCTGGCAATAGTTGTCTGGCAGACACAATATTTATTAAAGTAAATAATCCACAAATTTTATCTACTAATGATAGTTCTCACTGTGGTCCAGGTACAGTAGAGCTCTCAGCCACAGCTAATGTAGGTTCTACAATTAATTGGTATGATGTAGCTATTGGTGGACAACCGCTAGCTACTGGCGAAACATTTACTACGCCAGTATTAACATCTACTACATCTTATTATGTAGAAGCTGTGGTAAGTGGAAATCCACCAATTACTATTGGTGATGGTGAATTGACTAGTACTGGTGCTCAGAGTCCATTCTATCATTTATGGGGTGGTAAAAAATCTCAATATTTAATTAGAGCTTCTGAACTTACTGCTGCTGGCTTTACTGCTGGTAACATTGACATTTTATCTTTTGAAGTTACCTCGGTAGGTACAGTTACATTCAATGATTTTAACTTAAGTATAGGCTCTACTGCATCTACTGAATTAACGACTACTTTATTAACTGGATTACAAACAGTTTATACTAATGTAGCCTATTTACCAGTAGTTGGCGAAAATACTATTAATTTTGTAACACCATTTATGTGGGATGGTACATCTAATATAGTTATAGAATTCTGCTGGAGTAATAATAATAGTGGCTCATCAACTAATAGTGCACATGTGAAATATGATAATACTACATTTAATTCTACTAGCTACATACAAAAAGATAACCAATTAGCAAGTGCTTTATGTGCTTTGACTACATCAGCAACTACTGGTACTACAAGACCTAAATTTACTTTAGGACAAGTACCATGTGCAAGTCCACGTGTAGAGGTAATAGCTACTATAACAGAGCCCCCAGCAATCACTGCTAGTGTAGCTCCAAATGATACTATATGTGATGGAGAAGAAATTACACTCAGTGTAACTAGTAGTGAGCCAAATTATGAATATACTTGGACTTATGATTCACAAACATACTCTGGAGCTAGCTTCACTGATAGCCCATCTGCTAGCACTCAATATATTGTTAATGCTAATGATCCTATAGGTGGTTGTGTAAATATAGATACTATAAATGTAACTGTATATCCTAGTCCATCTACTAGTGTATCTGCTAATCCTACATCTATCATTTGTGGTGAGTCTGTTCAGTTAGATGCAACAGGAGTTGGCTATGTGCCCACAATTATTGTATCAGAAGATTTCAATGAAACAACGCATTCATTTACAGCTATAAATAATTCTACTGGTGGTACTCCAGAAGATGCTGCATGGACACTCAGACCAGATGGTTATAGTTATGGTTCTTACTCACCAGTTGTTTTTCATAGTAATGACAATACACAGTTTATTATGAGTAATAGTGACGATCAAGGGTCTGGTGGTACTACTAATACAGAACTAATATCTCCTGAGTTTAGTACTGTTGGCTTGGATTCATTAGTTTTAGATTTCTATCATTATTTCCGTTCTGGAGATACAGCAGCAGTAGATATATATGATGGTTCTCAATGGGTAAATCTTGAAACTTATACGTCCACTGTTGGTAGTTCATCTTCATTTGTTCATGAGACAATTAATTTGAGTGCTTATGTGGGTTTAAATAATGTTAAAATTAGATTCAAATATATAGCTACATGGGACTATTATTGGGCAATAGATAATGTAACAATTACTGGATATACTCCACAAACTATTAGTTGGTCATCTAATCCCGCAGGTTTCACATCGACAATAGCAAATCCAGTGGCAACACCTATTACTAATACTACTTATATAGCTACTGTATCTAATAGTTTTGGTTGTACTGATGAAGACTCCATAGCTATAACCGTAAATCCTATAACAATTTCAATAAATGCTGATCCTGAATCGATATGTGTAGGTAGTAGCACGACCTTAACAGCTAGTGGAGCAGAAAACTATACTTGGTCAGATGGTACTGATACCTATACTGGTGCTAGTATAGTTGTTTCTCCTACTATTACAACTACATATTCTGTAACTGGTACGACGACATTAGGTTGTATGAATACTGCTGAAATAGAAATTACGGTAAGTTCATATATTAATAAAGTTGATGATGTATCTATATGCTCTGGAGAAAGCTATACATGGTATGGCAATGTATATAATACTGCTGGTACATATTATGATACTATCCCAGCAACAATGGGGTGCGATACAGCTGCACAACTTAATTTAACAATATTACCTTTACCTACAATTACAGCTAATGCTGATGTATCTATTGTTTGCCCAGGAGCACCAGTAGTTCTTACGGCTACAGGTGGTGAGAGCTATGAATGGAGTACAACACAAACGGGTAGTAGCATCACAGTAAATCCTACGACTGCAACGACATATACAGTTACTGGTACAGATGCTAATGGCTGCGAAAATACTGCTACAGTATCTATCAGTGTAAATCCTTTACCTACTGTAAGTGCAAGTGCTACTCCTTCAGAGTTATGTATAGGTGAATCTACAACAATAAGTGCTAGTGGAGCTATAACTTATGAATGGGATAATGGTGAGACAACAGAATCATTTACTGTAACACCTGATGAAACCACAACCTATGTAGTTACAGGTACAGATGATAATGGTTGCGAAAATACTGCTGAGATAACTGTTATTGTTAATCCATTACCACTGATAATGATTACCGCTGATAATACAACAATTTGTAGTGGACAATCAGTTACTTTGACGGCTAGCTCAGATGTTACTGGTACCACATATTTATGGGATAATGGCCTGACAGATGCGATTATTACACAATATCCTACTGATAATACTACTTATGCAGTTACAGCTACTACACCCGCTGGTTGCGAAAGTACAGCTGACATAGACATCACAGTTAATCCATCTCCTACAGTAGATTTAGGTGAAGATATTGTACAATGCGGTGGCACAGTTACTTTAGATGCTGGCTCTGGATTTAGCTCATATCAATGGAATCCTCCTTTGAGTAGTAGCCAAACAATGATAGTAGGTATGAGTGGTACATATTCTGTAACTGTTACTAATGAATATGATTGCTCAGCTACTGATGATATTGTGGTTACTATTTCTAATGTAACAGTTAGTTTAGCTGAAACTGAAAATGGTTTAGAAGCTACAATAGATCCTATCGTAAGTGGCAGTTATACTTGGTATACTTGCGATGATGAGGAAATACCTGGAGTTACTGGAGCTATTTATACTAATCCAACTATTGGAGAATGCTACTATGTTGTATTCACAGATGAATATGACTGTGAGTTTATATCTGAACAAGTAACAGTAACTTCTATAGCAGATAATGTTTTATCTAATGCAATAGTTTATCCAGTCCCAGCCACTGATAAGGTAATTGTAGAACTTATTAATAATGACGGAGCAGAAGTATATCTCTATGATATGCTCGGTCAATTAGTAAATAGCTACAAAATGGACGATAGTAAATTGACGATAAATGTTTCAAATCTAAGTGGTAATTTCTTATTAAAGGTTATCACTCCTGATAATACTGTTAATAACTTTAGAATAGTAATAACTAAATAACAATAAATCTCAACTAAATAAAAAAGGCGAATCTTTGATTCGCCTTTTTTATTTAAATTTTATAGTTCTATAATGTTTTGTATGGGAAAAGCTTAGTTTTTTCACTTATTAACTTATAAAAACTTTAATCTATCGCTCATTATTCTTAAACTTTTAAACTAGTCAACCTTGATTTTTTATTTGTGCTAATTTGTGTGCATTTGTGGATTAATAAAAAAAAATTGGACAGTTAAATATTAACCTAAATAATTTAACCACAATAAATGTTATAGAACCTTATTTTTCATTATAGTCATAAAAAAATATTATCTTAACTTTGACCAAATTTTTTGTAGGATGAAAAATTTTGTTTATAAATCTCATATAAAATTGTGAATGCATCAAATACAAATTATCATCGACATTCGATACGATTACCTGGATATGATTATTCTCAAGAGGGAGCATATTATATAACAATTTGTACATATAATAGGAAAAATTTATTTGGTGAAATCAAAAATAATGAAATGATTTTAAATGAACATGGTAAAATTGCAAATGAATATTGGGAAGCAATTCCAAAACATTATCCAAATACGCAATTGGATGAATATGTAATAATGCCAAATCATGTACATGGCATATTGATTGTAGGGGCGTATAATTATACGCCCCTACAACGAAATGAAAAAAATATTTTTCGTTCACCATCAAAAACGATAGGTGCCATTGTGCGTGGTTATAAAATTGGTGTAACCAAATATTTTCGTAAAAATACAGATATATTTAATGTATGGCAACGCAATTATTACGAACACATCATCCGCGATACCGATGATTTATCCCGCATTCGTCAATATATTTTGGACAATCCAAAGAATTGGAACAATGATAAATATAATATTATATAAATCAATTGTAATAATAACTAAATTCAAGTAATTAATGCAACTTTATCAAGAGAAATAAAAGGTAAAGAAAAATTATTGTTATCTTTTTGTGATAATTTTATATTAATTAAACGCTTAATTCAATAATCTTATTTGCTATCTTTGAGAATATCAATCTTATAAAATATTTATCATTAATTTTGTACAAATCATAAAATATGTCAGATTTATTTAATAATGTAAAATATTTTAATTCATTATCTGCAGAGAGTAGAAGAGAGTTTATTGATAAGCTATATCAAATGCTCATAGCTGATGGAGCTAATGCACTAGATTACAAAGGTCTCAAAGCTCAAAGCGTCTCGCCTCAATGTCCATATTGCAAAAGCATCCATATCAAGAAAAATGGCCACCAGCGAGGCCAGCAAGTGTATAAATGCAAAAATTGCGGTAAAAACTTCCGAGAAACTACTGGCACCATTATCTATTACCTTCATAAAAAAGAATTAATGCTTGACTACCTACGTTGTATGCTTGAGGGTAAAAGTATAAGAGCCTGCGCTAGAGAGGTTGGTATTAGTGTACCTACCAGTTTTAATTGGAAGCATAAAATTCTCTCTGCTTTAAAATCTTTGGATGAAGAAATAAAATTTTCTATCATTATTGAAACTGATGTGCTTAATCAAAAGTAAAATAAATAAAATTTATTCATTAACAGTATGTTTTGTTAAAAACACTAAAGAGTTTAAAGATATTAAGAAATATGATATAAAAAAAACTAAGAGTTGTCAAAGATAAAAAAGTGAAAACCGATATTTATCATCTAAAAATTGTAAAAAATGAAAAAGATAATTTAAAAAAATGTTAGCTCAATATAGAAATATTTCTCCTAAATATTTGCAAGGCTATTTAAAGTTTTATGTCCTTAAAAATAATTATTTGAGCGGCAATGTAAAAGCAGATATTGGTAGATTATTAAATATAACACCTTCAGCCTCTATACCACCTAAAACATTATGAAAAATCTAAAAATAATAAAAAAGAAAAATAAGAGATTTCTTTTTTTAACTTGTTTTTTTATTTTTTTAGTCATTGTCCTTTTATCTATCACTTCATCTCGATGGACTAAAAAAACAGATTATCGCAATATAGCACATCTTTTTTCATCTATTACTTTTGAGCAATGGGATAATGAGGGTGCAAAAAATTATTATTTTGCACCAGTGATCAGCTACAGTAATCCAGGTGATAAGTTTGTAGATATTTATCCACGAGTATTTGATAGCCAAGGGAATAATTATTATTTATCTCATCCATCTGGTAGTTTTTTACTTTCATATTCTATATTAAGATTATTCCATTTACCTATTAATAATTTGAGTTTACAAAAAATACTTTTCATTTATTTTATCATTTCTATAATAGGTATGATGATATTACTAAGTTTACTTTTTCAAAAAAATATTTCTATTATTATTGGTACATTGGTATATACTTTTCATCCATTAATATTATATAGTTTTACCTATTATCATTTTGCTGAAACTATAGGATTAGCATTTTTTATATGGGTTTTAGTTTTTCATTTATTGATTATTAAATTTCCTGATAATAAATTATATTTTATATTGCATAAAATATTGTTTTTCTGTTATTTATTAATAGATTGGATGGCATTGATTTATGCTATTTTTTACATATTTTATAATATTAAACAAAAGAATAAAAATGAAGCAATATTAGTGAGCAATTTGACAATTATTGCTTATTTAATGATTGTAATACAATATGGTAGCATTGGTGGGTTGAAGCCTTTTATTAATTCTATATGGATGAGATATATAGATAGAATAGGTATTTTTTCTAATATTTTGAATATAGATGGCTTATGGGCAGCTATCAATGAATTTTTTAGATTATTTTTTCAATGTATCTGGAATGTTTTAGAGGGAACAGGCAGCCTATTTATATTGATAATTTTACCAATTATAAATAAAGCTAAAATATTCAAAAATAATACTACCTGGCAATTTATAATTAAATGGGTGTTCTTGCCAATATTAATATTTTCTATTATTGTTTTTTCTGCTGTACTTACTCACTATGTTTATATGGCAAAATTTGTGTTATTTATCACTTTAGCTACGATATTTGTTTGCGAAAAATACTTATTTATTGATAATAAAAAATGGATACATCTAGGCTATATGATTATTTTTGTAATCACGATATTATGGGGCTTGCATAAATATACAGGCTTTTATAAATATGATACCTACCAAGCTAATTTAGATAAACAAGCTAATATTTTAAAGACTGGAGCTAAACCTACAGATATTTGTGTTTATATTATAGCAGATAATCAAAACATAAATGAGCTTGTTTATGTAAGTTATACAGCTAAAAGGAATTTGCTGTTTTTTCACAATATAAATGACTTTAACAAATGGTATGAAAACAATACAAATATTTATTGTTTTTATATTTTTAATAATATTAAAAATATAATTGTTTATAAATAAAAATTTTTTTATAAGTTTGCAAAAAAAATATGAGAAAAAATAATATTTTACATTTTTTATTATTGTGTTTAGTAATAGTATTAGTAGTAGCGTATCGTTTTTTTAATTTTATTCCCAATTTTACGCCAATAGCAGCTTTGGCATTATTTAGTGGTTATGTTTTCAAAAATAAAAAATGGGCGATAGCTTTTCCGATAATTACTTTGTTTATAAGCGATCTAATTATTGGATTATATGATCCGATAGTTATGGTATTTACATATCTGAGTTTTGTAATTATAGCTCTATTAGGGGCTAAGATGATTAAAAAACTTAAAATCTCTAATGTATTTATCTCTTCTCTCACAGCATCAGTTACATTTTTTATACTTTCTAATTTTGGTGCATGGCTGGGTGGTTGGTACAGCTATAGTTGGCAAGGATTGATAAATTGCTATACTTTGGCAATTCCATTTTTCAGATATGAGGTTGTAGGCACTTTATTATTCTCAGCTGTCATATTTACTATTTATCATTATATAATAAATCCAGTAGCAAATGCTCAAATGCAAAATAAACAAATTTAATTTTTAATTTACACTACATATGAAACTATCAGTTAATGAATTAGCAGAATTACTTGATGGAGAGATAGAGGGTGATGAAGCGTTAGAGGTTTATAATATTAATAGAATAGAAAATGCACAAAATGGTGAGATAGCTTTTATTTTTGATTCTAAATTCGAAAAATTTATTTATAATACTAAAGCTACTGCTTTGATAGTTTCTAAAGATGTAGTTTTGAGTGAGCCAGTGAAAACTACACTTATTAGAGTCGAAAATCCATATTTTTGTTTCCTTAAAATATTAAATGTTATTGACTCTGAAAAAAGAAAAAATAAAAAAAATGGAATCTCAGATTTAGCATATATTAGTAAAGAAGCCAAAATAGGCAAGGGAGTATCTATTGGACACTATAGTATTGTAAATGATTATGCTACAGTAGGTGATGAGACTATTATAAGAGAGCAAGTGTATATAGGTGAAAATGTACAAATTGGAAAAAATTGTTTGATATATCCACAAGTAGTAATATTGGATGATTGTAGAGTTGGAGATAATTGTATTATACATTCTGGTACAGTTATAGGTTCTGATGGTTTTGGCTTTTTACCAATGAACGATAATACTTTTCAAAAAATACCACAAATTGGGAATGTAGTAATAGAGAATAATGTAGAAATAGGAGCTAATGTAACAATAGATAGATCTACTGTGGGATCTACACTAATTAAGCAAGGTACTAAATTAGACAATTTAATTCATATAGCACATAATGTAGAATTAGGTGAAAACAATGCAATGGCTGCACAATGCGGTATAGCAGGTTCTACAAAAATCGGTAATCATAATATGTTTGGCGGTCAAGTGGGTGTAGCTGGACATATAAATATAAAAAATAATAATCAAATAGCTGCGCAATCGGGTATAGCTAATAGTGTGGGTGATGATGAACTATTAATGGGTTCACCTGCTATAGATGCTAAATTATTTAAAAGAAATTTTATTGCTTTTAAAGAATTAGCTGAGATTAGAAATAAAGTTTATAATTTAGATAACCTCATAACAAAAAATTATAAAAATGATAAAACAAAAAACCCTAAAAAATGAAGTTACTATAGAGGGGAAAGGTGTACATATTGGTAAAAATGTACATTTATCACTTAAGCCTAATACTGAAAATAGTGGTATAGTTTTTAAAAGGATAGATATAGAAAATAATAATACAATAAAAGCATTAGCAGATTATGCTTTAAATACTTTACGTGGCACTACTCTCACTAATAATGGTGTTACTATCCGTACAGTAGAACATTTGTTAGCTGCTCTGATGGCTCTAGATATAGATAATGTGTTGATAGAAATGGATAATGAAGAAGTTCCTATACTAGAAGGTAATTCATATGGGTTTATTGATGCTATTAAAAAACAATCAGAGGTAATAGAGCAAAATGCAGAAAGAAAATATTATAATATAACATCAAGCTTATCATTTTATGATAAAGATAAAGATTCAGAATATTGGTTGATGCCCGACGATACTTATAAATTAACTGTAATGATAGACTATAATAAAGATGTTTTGCCTCCACAATATGCTGTATTGAATGATATGAAAGATTTCGAACGAGAAATTTCTCGTTCTAGAACTTTCGTTTTTTTATCTGAGATAGAAGAATTAATCCAAAATGGACTCATTAAAGGTGGAGACTTGAATAGTGGTGTAGTGATAGTAGATAAAGATCTACCTGAGGGAAAAATAAATTATTTTAAAGAATATTTCAATATTCATAATATCAATATTATTGATAAAGGAATTCTAAACAATACTGGTTTTTATTTTGCTAATGAGCCTGCCAGACATAAATTACTAGATGTTGTAGGAGATTTAGCTCTTGTTGGTTATAGATTTAATGGTCATTTGATTGCAAATAAACCAGGTCACAAATCAAATGTAGAATTTGCTAAACTTATAAGAGAACATATTAAAAAAGAAGCTAAAAAATCCCCAGTATCAAATTTAGATTTGAATAAAGAACCTGTTTTTGATATAGAAGCTATAAAACGTTTCATGCCACATCGTTATCCATTTTTATTAGTTGATAAAATCATAGAAAAAGGAGAAAATTATATTATAGGTGTCAAAAATGTTACCTATAATGAAGCACATTTTTTAGGACATTTCCCTAAAGAAGCTGTAATGCCAGGTGTATTATTGGTAGAAGCGATGGCTCAGACAGGAGGTATGATGATATTATTTGATTTACCTGATCCAGAGAATTATATTACTTATTTTCTTTCTATCAAAGATGTAAAGTTTAGACATAAAGTAGTACCTGGAGATACCGTAGTATTTTATTTAGAATTAACTTCGCCTATTAGAAGGGGAATAGTAAATATGAAAGGCAAAGCATATGTGGGCGAAAGAGTTGTAACAGAGGCTGAGATGATGGCACAAATAGTGAAAATGGAAAATCCTTATTTATAGAAAAACCCCAAAAATAAGATATATGTTTAAAAATCATCCAAAAGGTTTAGTAATCGCTTTTTTCTCTAATATGGGAGAGCGATTTGGCTTTTACACAATGATGGCCATTTTAGTTTTATTTCTACAAGCTAAATTTGGTTTATCTGCTGAGAGCGCAGGAAGTATATATAGCTGGTTCTATTTTGCTATTTATGCTTTAGCGTTAGTAGGCGGTATAATAGCTGATTCAACCAAACGTTACAAGTTAGTTGTATTAGTTGGTTTAATAGTTATGCTTTTAGGTTATGTTATGATGACTGTTCCAGGGACTACCCTGGCAATAGCAATTACTGGTTTAATGATAATAGCTCTTGGCAATGGCCTTTTTAAAGGTAATTTACAAGCTATTGTTGGTCAGCTATATGATAATCCTAAGTATGAGTCTCTACGTGATACTGGTTATTTACTTTTTTATATGGGAATTAATATTGGTGCTTTTTTTGCACCTTTTGCAGCTACGGGTATTAGAAATTGGTTTTTAAAAATCAATGGTTTCTTACATGATGCTTCACTTCCCTCAATGTGTCATGCATACCTAGATGGACAAAGTTTAGATATAGCAAAATTCCAAGATCTTGCAAATAGTGTATCTAGTGCTCCAGTTGCAGATTTATCTGCTTTTGCCCATCAGTATATAGATGTGTTTTCTAGAGGTTATAATTATGCTTTTGGAATAGCTGCATTAGCTATGGTAGTTTCATTATTAGTCTTTCTATTTTATCAAAAAAGCTTACCAGATGCTAGGAAAATTCAAAAAGAGCAAAAAGCAAAAGAAGCTCAAGAGCACAAAGAAACTACTCCAGTAGCTTCATTTCCTATTAAAAATTTAATTTATGCTATCATATCTTTTGTAGTATTATTAGGAATATTTTGGTTTGCAATGGGCAACATTGATATAGGTTTCGCAGTTGCATTGTTTGGTGGTTTCATTACATATATAATCTTATCGGCTACTCCAGAAGAAAAACCAAAAATCACTTCTTTAGTATTAGTATTTTTTGTAGTAATATTTTTCTGGATGTCTTTCCATCAGAATGGATTAACACTTACACTTTTTGCACGTGATTATGTTGCCAAAGAAGTAGGGGCTTTCACAGCATTATTCTTTGATTTGAAATCGCTATTTTCAATAATTTTAGCTATTTCTGGTATAGTAATGATATTTACCTCAAAGAAATTACTCAATAAAGTAATTGCTGCAGTATTTTTCATTGGTTTTGGTTACTTAACTTATTATTTTTATCAAATGAATGCTGGTAAAATGGTACCTATAGCTCCTGAACTTTTCCAATCTTTTAATCCTTTATTCATAGTAGCATTAACATTCCCTATAAATGGTTTATTTAGCTGGCTTAGGAGTAAAGGTAAAGAACCATCTACTCCAAGAAAAATTGGTATAGGAATGTTTATAGCAGCTTTGGCCTATGTCATTATGATATTCTCTTCGACAAATTTAACATCTCCAAGTGATGTAGCACAATCAGGTATTACTGATTACAATAGAGTCACCCCATTTTGGTTAATTTCTACATACTTAACATTGACTGTAGCTGAATTATTCTTAAGTCCTATGGGCTTATCATTCGTATCAAAAGTGGCACCTAAGAGATTCCAAGGTTTAATGCAAGGTGGTTGGTTATTAACTACAGCCGTTGGCAATAAACTTTTATTCCTTGGTACTTATTTCTGGGAGAGAGTAGAACTATGGCAATTATGGTTAATATTTGTAAGTGTTTGTGCATTATCAGGTCTTTTGATTTTTGCTTTGATGAAAAGATTAGAAAAAGCAACAAGCTGATATTTATAAAAATTTAATTTAAAAGGGGCTGATAAAATATTTATTAGCCCCTTTTAAAATTTATACTAACTTATAAATTGAGAAGTTGAAAATAAGATAAAATTAAAGGTTCTATAACGTTTTGAGTGGGTAAAGATTAAAAAAAGAGTAATTTATAAAAATGAAATTTATTATTAGACAGTTAAATATTAACCTAAATAATTTAACCACAATAAACGTTATAGAACCAAATTAAAATGCAAACAATTTTTATTAATAAAATCTATATTGCAATAGATAGTTTTCATAATCAATTATACCTTAATCATTCAACAATTTTCTAAAGTTCTCAATTCACGCTTCCATTGAAAATATCCTACAATTGCTAACAATGTGAGTATAATAAATAAAATAGTAGTAGGATATAATTGTTTATAAATATATAGAGCCACACTGGTAGCATCCACGACAATCCAAATAAGCCAATTTTCTATTTTTTTTCTAGCAAGCATCCAAGTAGCTACGAAACTTAAAGAAGTAGTGAAAGAATCCCACCAGGGGACATTACTATCTGTAAAATTTTTTAGAATGTATCCAATTATAAAAAATGACAAAGCAGAAATTAAAGCAATTAATAGCCAAGATTTTAAATCTTTTATTTTGCTAATGTGAATTATCTTTTTATCACTACTATAATTACCTGAAAGCCAAACATATAATCCGTAAATAGACATGCCTACATAATAAAATTGCATACTCATGTCTGCATATAACTTAGCTGAAAAGTAGACTATAATGTACATAGAAGAAACCACTAAACTGATAACCCAATAGAATGGTTTTACTTTAATTTGGAAATAAATAGCAATAATACCAAGAGTAGCTGCTATTATCTCAATCCAATGCAAATAAATGTAATTTAACAAAATTAATTTTAAATTTAATCAATAGGAGGAGTATAACTATCTAGACAAGCATTAGCGATTTTTATTACAAAAAGAGAATCAGGATTAGAAAATGCATTTTTAATTTCTTTAGTTAAAATATTCATTACAATATCATATTCACCAAAAATTTGAGTACTCATGCCATTGGTAGTGATTTTGATCTGTTCGTAAGAACGGAGAGCCTTTAAGAAATTTTCTATAATGACTAAATAATTGTTAGATAGGGGATAATAACTAATTTCGACAGAGGTTTTCATTTTTTTTTCACAAAGTTAAAAAAAAATAGGTAATTGGGAATTTTCGTTTTGAAATAGGGGTTTAGATAATAAAGTATTTTTCAACATTTTGTATTAAAAGAATACTTATACAATAATTAGTAAGCTCTAGCAATACCGCATTGAGAAATGATTTGTAATAAAACAAGCAAGCCGTGTTGGAGAGAAACGATTTTGTAGGGTTTTAAAATTTTAAACCCATCAAATCATTTCCCGAGCGGAAACCTTTCTTTCGTTACTTTTCTTTGTGTGGCTGACAAAGAAAAGTAAATTGAGTAGAAATTTATTTAAAATCAATTATACACATAAGAAATATAGTTATTACAGTGAATGAACTAGGAATAATTTAGTTATTACTTAAACGCCTAATTCAACAAAAATAAATAGAAGGTGTAAAGTAAATGAATATTAAGATTTAATTGTAAACAAAGACACCATGTTCTGAGTCGATAACTATTTCAGTAGTATCATTGCTTTCTACATAGCCTATTTGTTTAGCTTTCACTTTATATTTCTCACTAATAGTTATAATTTCACTTGCTAGATCTGCTGGCACATACAATTCTAAACGATGTCCCATATTAAAAATCTCATACATTTGCCTCCAATCAATATTTGCTGAAGTTTTAATCATTTCAAACAATGCAGGAACAGTGAATAAATTATTTTTTATTATTCTCAAATTATTAATAAATCTTTTAACTTTAATTTGTCCGCCACCAGTACAATGAATAGCTCCATGAATTTCATTCAAATGATGTTTGAAAATTTCTTTCATAATAGGTAGGTATGTTTTAGTAGGGCTCAGAATGAATTTGCCCATATCTAATCCAGCAATAGGAGACTCATCAGTTAATAAATAATTTCCACTATAAATCAAATCATTTTCAGTATTGTTATCAAAAGATTCAGGATACAGATTTTTATAAATATTATTTAATAAAGTATGTCTAGCCAGGGAGAGGCCATTGCTCCCAATACCGCTATTAGGTATATCTTCCCAAAGTGCTTGGCCAGTAGATTCTAATCCTATTATCACATCACCATTTTGAATATTTTTATTATCTATATAATGATTTTCAGAAATAAATGAAGCAGCCACAGCATCTAATGTTAATGTTTTAGTCAAATCACCAATGTCAGCTGTTTCTCCACCAGTAAGCATGATATCTATATTATACTCAGACATTTTATTTGCGAAGTTTTCAAAACCTTGTATTATAGCAGATATTACATCTTGATTTATTAAATTTCTATTCCTCCCAATGATATTTGTTAAATAGAATGGGCCAGTGCTACCAATGCATAAGATATCATCAGTATTCATCACTATGGCATCTATTGCTAAATTTTCCCATACAGATAGATCACCTGTTTCTCTATAATAAATATATGCTAAAGCAGATTTAGTACCCGCTCCATCTGCATGCAGAGCGATTAATTGTTTATCAAAAGGAGAAGGGAATAAATTGCAAAAAGTAGTTGTAGATATGCCACGAGACAAATTTTTTATAGCATTAAAAACATCTTGTTTTTGGCTAGAAGCTCCATATCTATCATAAGCATTGTGGATTTTATTCATAAATAAATATTTTTTACAAAATTACAAATAAACAAAATAAAAAAGGGTTCTATAACGTTTACTGTGGGTTAATTATTTTACCACAAAGGACACTAAGATATTACACAAAGTTCACAAAGTGCCATTATTTAATAAATAGCATTAAAGTTTATAATTTTCTTTCATTTTTTCTCTGTGTTCTTTGTGCATTCTTTGAGAACTTTGTGGTTAATATTCAACTGTCCAATAATTAATAAAATATAAAATTACTTTTTTTAATATTTACCTACTCAAAACGTTATAGAACCATAAAAAAGGAGGTAAAATGAATTACCTCCTTTTTCAAAAGAATTATTTTAAATTTTATTAGTTAATATCTTTAATAATTTCTATTTGTACAGGTTTATTTTGTTCACCAGTGGGTACATAATCTTCACGAATAATTTGGAAAGTAGTTCGTCTATTTAATTGATGTGCAGCCTCGCGTTCATCTTCTGTTTTTAGTGAATTTATGTATTCTTCAGTTAATACAGTTCCTTTTGGGAAAGTATATTCTTTATTGTTTATTATGACAGTTTTATCACTTTCTAATACTCTAGGCACTCTCTCACCAAAGCCTTTAGGTATTACTCTATCTGATTCTATTCCTTTAGATATCAGATAATCAACTACAGCCTTAGCACGTTTATATGAAAGACTATCATTATATTCTAAAGATCCACGAGAGTCAGTATGAGAGCCTAACTCTATAACAATTTTAGGATTATCTTTTAAAATTTCTACTAATCCATTTAAGCTATCTTGATATTGTGGTTTTAGTTGCCAATCATCGAAATCATATAAAATATCAGGTAATACTATAGGTTTTTTAGGTATAGGAGCTAGATAAAAATCATGAACTAAATCTTTGCTTCGGTCTAATCCTACAGTTGTTTCAATACCTTTTTCGTTAAAATAACCTTCTTTAGAAACATAAATCTGATAAGTATTATTTTCAAAAATTTGAGTTTTATCAAACATATAATAACCTTTATCATCAGTAGTATCGATATAAATATTACCATCAGAACCTTCTACCCTAATAGCTGCACCAGATATTGGCAATTTTGTACTATCATCATATACTATACCACTGATCGAAAAATAAATAGGAGGTAATTTAAATGAATAAATGTCATCCATTGACGATAAGTTTCTATTACTGGAGAAAAATCCCATTTCTCTAGCTCCTTCAGTACGTAGAGTTGTAGGATCATCTACAAATATAATGTGGAAATCATCTTGAGAAGAATTTAAAGGATATCGTAGATTTTCAGGAGCTGTCCACTGTCCATCAATATATTCTGAACGATATAAATCTAATCCCCCCATACCTGGATGACCATCAGATGAGAAATATAAATATACTTTATTATTAACATATCTCAAAGTAGGGAATAGTTCATTGCCACTAGTATTAATTACAGAACCTAAATTAACTGGTTCGCCAAAATCTTGATTTTTCTTTGTCTTTGTAGCCATCCATAGGTCTCTTCCACCAAAACCACCCGGCATATTACTAGAAAATATTATCATCAATTCATCATCAGACAAAGCTGGATGACCAACTGTAACACTAGAATCTGTTGTGAAAGGTATTAATACGGGCTCAGACCAGGTACGACCACGTTTCATAGTGGTATAGATATTACAGCCCAAAATTTTCTTTTTTTCTACTTTACATTTGGTAAAATAAAAAGTGTTAAATTTACTATTGAAACAACCTACTCCCTCATTATGCTGAGTGTTTAAAACACCTTGATCATCAGCTGTTACTGGTGCTGACCAATTGCCTTTTTTATCTTTTTCAGCAATGAAAAAATCAGTAAATGGTAAGCCTGTCCCTTCATCTACTCCCTTGCCAGCAACACCTTCTCTATTTGAAGTAAATATTATAGATCTATATTTTTTATCTGCCCACACAGGAGCAAAATCTTGATTTTTGGAATTTAGTTTCCTCTCTCTAATGACCTCATGCAGAGTAGGATTATCCATCCAAGCTTTTGACAATTTACATGATTCTATTTTTATATCAACTAATGTATCATTAGGCACTAATTGCTTATATTGTTCAAAATTAACCAAAGCATCTTCATAATTTGTTAATGTCATATTTACTAAACCTGCATACCAAAAAACTTCTGGATCAGGATATTGTGCTCTAATAACACGAGTAAAATATGATAATGCTTTTCTAGCATCTCCCATATAATAATAGCATAAACCTACTCTATACAAGATCCTATTTTTTTCTAAATTGTTCTCTACTTTGGGATACGCTTTTAAATATAACTGTGAAGCACTATAATACAGGCCTAATTCATATTTTTCATCTGCTTCTGCTACTAAATTTTTTTGTCCGTAGGCAAACATCCCAGTAATAAATATTAAGATAAATGTGATTAAAATACTTTTATTCTGCATATGTAATTTTTTTGCTAAATTAATACTTTTTTTTCAAATATTAACAATTTTCTTTTTTGCAAATTTATAAATAATAAAAATGATTTTTATTATTTTTTTTTAAAATATTAAAACAAATATATAATTTAGCAAATTGAAAATTTTAGATTAAGATGAAAGAACATTTTAAAATAAAAAAGGGACTGGATATTCCTTTAGAAGGCGAAGCTCCATTAAAAGATTTACCAGATATTTTAAGTGATAAGTATGCTATTTTACCACCAGATTTTAGACTTTTAACGCCTAGACTACTCGTACAAGAAGGAGATGATATATTAGCTGGAGAACCAATAATTCAAAATAAAATAAATGAAAATATTTTCATTACATCACCTATAAGTGGTAAAGTAACTGCAATCATAAGAGGAGAAAAAAGAATACTAAAACAAATAATTATTACACCTAAATTTCCACAAGAGTTTAAAATTTTTAATATTCCAACTACATTAGATAGAGAAAATATTATTAAACTTTTACTAGAATCAGGACTTTGGGTAAATATAAAGCAACGTCCCTACGGTATCATAGCTAACCCATCAGATATGCCAAAAGCCATTTATATTTCTGCTTTTGATAGTTCTCCATTAGCTCCAAATCCAGATTATTTAATCAAAGGTGAAGAAGAAAATTTTCAAAAAGGTATTGATATTATAAAAAAATTAACTTCTGGACCTATTTATTTAAATATTTCTTCCACGCGCAATAAATCTGACTTTTACAAAAATATTAAAAATACTGAATTACATAATTTCGAAGGACCACACCCTGTAGGTAATGTAAGTGTACAAATTTCTAGAATTAGTCCAATAAATAAAGGTGATATTTATTGGTATTTATATCCACAAGATGTAATTTTTATTGGTAGATTATTCCAAAATGGGAAATTAGATTTGCATAGAAAAATAGAACTAACTGGAAGCGAGCTCACTGAACGTGGCTATATTACAACATTACCTGGCATTTCTATGCAAGCATTGCTTAGTAATAGATTAAAACAAAATAATGTGCGAGTGATCAGTGGTAATGTATTGACAGGCACTAATGCAGGATTAGATGGATTTCTCAGCTATTATGACAATCAGATTACAGTGATACCAGAAGGAAATTACTACGATTTCTTTGGATGGGTAGCACCTAAATTTACAAAATATAGTCCTTCTAGAATGATTATGAATTGGCTAATCAGAAATAAGAAGAAAAAATATGTTTTAGATACAAATATGCACGGCGAAGAGCGACCTTTTGTACTCAGCGATCAATATGATAAATACTTTCCTTTTGATATCTACCCAGTGTATTTGCTAAAAGCTATTCTTAGCGAAAATATTGAACAAATGGAAAACCTCGGAATTTACGAAATTGTAGAAGAAGACTTTGCACTACCAGAGTATGTTTGCGTGTCTAAAATCAATTTACAAGAAATAGTAAGAAAAGGTATAGACCTAATGATAAAAGAAACTACTTAATAATTAAAAAAATAAATATTGATATGAATTGGTTAAGGTCATTTTTAGACAAAATAAAGCCAAATTTCGAAAAAGGAGGTAAACTTTATTTTCTTCATTCCACTTTTGAGGCTTTTGAAGTCTTTTTTTTCGTGCCAAATAAAGTTACCGAAAAAGGATCCCACATAAGAGATTACGTAGATTTGAAAAGATTGATGACACATGTACTAATAGCATTAGCTCCAATTGTTTTATTTGGTATGTTTAATGTTGGACTTCAGCATTTCAGACTACAATTAGGGTTAGATATAGATGCATGGGGGCAAGTAGTTAAAGAAATTGGTTTTTGGCGAATATTTTGGTATGGATTTTTACGTGTATTGCCAATAATAGTAGTAAGTTATGTTAGTGGACTTGCAGTAGAATTTGCCTCAGCACAAATAAGACATCATCAAGTGAATGAAGGTTTTCTAGTAACAGGTATGCTAATAGCATTAATAGTACCTCCTACAATACCATTATGGATGCTATCAGTTGCAACAATCTTTGCTGTAATTTTTGGTAAAGAAATATTTGGTGGCACAGGGATGAATTTTCTAAATCCAGCATTACTAACAAGAGCATTTTTATTTTTTGCATATCCTGCTAGTATGACTGGTGATGCTATATGGGTAGCAAGCAAAGGATTGGATGTCATTAGTGGACCTACACCATTGGCTTTAGCTGCTCAAAATCAATTCTTTCAATCTCCTTCTTTACTTACAATGTCCCTAGGATTCATTCCAGGCTCTATAGGAGAAACCTCCAAAATATTAATAATTTTAGCAGCTATTTACTTGATATTCACAGGCGTAGCTAATTTAAGAGTTATGATTAGCGCATTAGTAGGTGCTGCTGCTATGGGAATAATTTTTAATCTATGGGGAGCTAACGAATATATGCAAATTCCATTTTATTATCATTTTTTTATTGGTGGTTTTTTGTTTGGTGCAATTTTTATGGCTACAGATCCAGTAACCTCTGCTCAAACTCCAACAGGCAAAATCTATTATGGTTTATTAATTGGTATATTTTGCATATTAATACGAGTTGTCAATCCAGCATATCCCGAGGGCGCAATGCTTGCTATATTATTAATGAATGTTTTTGCTCCATTAATAGATCATTTAGTAGTGCAACAAAATATTAATCGCCGTAAAAAAAGGGCTTTATTATCTCAAACAATTAAATCATAATATTATGGCTAAATTTACAAATAGATATATAATCATATATTCAATAATAATGGTAGCAATAGTTGCCATATTATTGACTTTAGCTGCTACTGCTTTGAAACCTTTACAAGATAAAAATAAAAAAAATGAAAAAATAGGCTATATACTTAGAGCATCTGGACAAAAATTTGATGCAAAAAATGCTGAAGATACATATAAAGAATTATTAATAAAAGAAATAGCTATTAATGAAAAAGGAGAAGTAATAGCAGAATTTGATTATAATAATGGTCTAAAAGGCAATATTAGGCCTTTTGATATTGACATAAATGGTGAAGTGAAAAAATTCAAAGCAGGTGATTCATACATTTTGCCAATATACCTAATCAAAAATGAAAAAGATACACTCACCGTTATTCCTTTTTATGGTATGGGTTTGTGGGGTGCTATATGGGGATATGTAGCTTTAGAAAATGATTTAAATACTATTCATGGTACGGTTTTTGATCATAAAGGAGAAACTCCAGGCCTCGGAGCTGAAATATCTGATTTACCTTTTCAAGAACAATTCAAAGGAAAAAAAATCTTCGATAAAAATAATCAGTTTACTAGCATCGCTGTTGTTAAAGGTGGTGTGAAACACAGTAATATACCAGAAATACATGGTGTAGATGCAATCTCTGGTGGCACTTTTACTAGTAAAGGCCTCGGTGATATGTTAATTGACGGATTTAAAATGGCTATGCCATATATAGAAAAACATAAAAAGTAAACTTACCCTATACTTAAATATTAACAAGTTAGATTAAAAGTTTTTTTATCTTATCATGAAATTAGAAAATTTAAATATAGATGGTAATCATTTACCAGTATTAGAGACATTTTACAGTTTACAAGGTGAAGGATTACATACTGGCTTAGCTTCTTTTTTTATTAGATTAGGTGGCTGTGATCTTAGCTGCTGGTTTTGTGATAGTAAAGAATCTTGGAATCCTGACATTAATAACCTAACATCTCCATCTGAACTATTAACAAGAGCCATGAAATACGATACTAAACATATAGTTCTGACAGGTGGTGAACCAATTTTATACCCTTTAGACCAATTAATTAATTTATTTCATGCTCATGGTTATTACATACATATAGAGACAGCAGCCACAGCTCAATGGATAAACAATATAGATTGGATTTGCGTTAGTCCAAAAAATCATTCATACATTTACAACGAATGGTTAAATAACGCTAATGAGTTAAAAGTGATAATAAGTGATTTGGAAGATTTCGCTTTTGCAGAAGAATGTTCTAAATCAGTGTCAGAGGAATGTTATTTATTTCTACAACCAGAATGGTCCAAATCAAAAAATTTATTACCTGAAATAATAAAATACATTTTTAATAATTCTAAATGGAGATTATCAATACAGACACATAAATATTTAAATCTCAGGTAGAAGTAATACTTTTAGGAAGTATTTACAAACGATTTATTAATTTGAAAATATATTGTGTAGAGGGGATAAAAGTAGGGGAATTGAAAATGGGGAAAAGGGGTAATGAGAACAAACAATTATGTTAGCTTTTCCCTATGCTTTAATCTCAACCTCATATACACATACCACGCATCCCAGTCTGACGCTGCTAAATTCAACATCCTACCTATATCATTTATCACTCTGTTCAATAAATATTTATGC